>ERZ860668.2105-NODE-2105-length-11215-cov-7.921416_pt1 | contig 11215 bp, 9 predicted proteins | sample MGYA00510062_ERZ860668 | MGnify/ENA primary metagenome ERZ860668 (study PRJEB30046, sample SAMN00715258) | human gut metagenome | study: EMG produced TPA metagenomics assembly of the A metagenome-wide association study of gut microbiota in type 2...
CTCACGGCCTCTTGAACCCCATTCAAGCGCGCTACCAAAACTGCGCTACACCCGGACATCTGATCGAGCTTGTCGCTCACAGCTCAATCAGTATACCCGAAGAATGGTGTTTTGTCAAGCACTATTTTCAAATTTCTTCTTCATTTTCGGCAATGGCCGTTGTGCTGCCCACCGGCTGCGGAAACTCCACCGTAGCCAGCGCCACAGCGAATACGCTCTGCGCACCGGCATCCAGCAGAGCCTGCGCGCAGGCCGAGGCCGTGGCTCCGGTGGTCAGGACATCGTCCACCAGAAGGATGCGCTTTCCCTCCACAGCCTCCGGCCGGGCCACCCGGAAGGCACCCGCCACATTGGCCAGCCGCTCATCAAGGGAGAGTCCCTCCTGCCGCCGGGTGGAGCGGGCACGGGTCAGCGCGTCTGTGACCACCGGCACGCCCACCGCCCGGGCAAGGGGCTGTGCCATCCGCTCCGGCACATTGTAGCCGCGCTTTTTGCTGGAGGCCGGTACCGGAAGGATGCAGTCGTAACCCCTGTCAAGGCCCGGTACCGGTTCGGGCAGGGGCTCAGAGCCGTGCATTCTGATCTCGCTGCCAAAGAGCAGGCGGGCCATCTCCACGCCCAGCTCCACAGCTGCCCAGGGCGCGCCCTGATATTTTGCCCGCAGCACCGCGCGGCGGGCAAGGCCGGTGTATCGGTAGGGTGCGGCTGCCCCATCCAGCCGTCCCAGGTAGTGCTCGGAGCCGCAAAGCCGCATGGAGGGTGCACGGCGCAGCTCTGCCAGCCCATCGGCACAGTCCGGGCAGGCAGGCCGGCTGCCCAGCACCCGGTCACAAAAAGGGCAGCGGCGCGGGTAAAGCACCCAGCGCAGCTGCCGCAGTGTGCGGCTCAGGCCGCTGTAATAAAGCATCAGTCGTTCTTGACCGCAATGATGACGCGGACCTTTTTTCCGGCAGCGCAGCCGAAATTATCGTACCAGCCGGTCAGATGGTAGCCATCCGCATCCACCTGAGCCAGCTTTGTGGGGTAATACTGGCCCTTGTACCACAGGTAGACCTGCACATTGTCTGCCATCTCGTAGCGTTCATTGCCCGAGAGCACCGAGGCCGCGCCGACCTTGTCGATCTTCAGGGGCATCAGCTGCATCATGGCCTTGACAGAGCCGGTGGTCTCCCGCCGCACGGCAATGCCGCCCGCCAGCACCGGATACTTGATGGCCGTGGTGTAGCTGGCCGCCGCGCCGTTGACGTAGCAGATATAGGTCGCCCCGCCGCCGATATAGTTGAAGATCTGCTTGAAGGGGGTGCCCGTGATCTCCGCGATCTGCTGGAAGCCAATGCTCATCAGGGAGCCGGTGTTGCTGGTCAGCTTCTGCCAGGCCGTGCTCAGGATATCGCCCGAAACGATGCCCCACAGGATCTCGCTGGTGGTGGGCACCAGCAGGTTGGACAGGCGGTCTGCCGCCGTGGTACCGGTCCCAGTGGTGGTACCCGAGGCAGAGCCGGAGCCGTCGGTGCCGCCCGTGGCCGCTCCGGTGGTGGTTCCTGTCGTGGTCGTAGTGCCGGAGGCGGAGTCTCCCGCCACAATGCCGGTGACGAGGCTCTTCAGGTCAGAATAATTCATGGCCAGATTTTTCACATCGTCCAGCACGCCGTAGCTCCACAGGTCGCCGGTCACATCGTTCAGGATGAGCCGGTCGATCTGTCCGGCATCGTTGACGGTATAGTAACGGACATCGAGGTCACTCAGTGTTACCCCCGATAGGCGGCTGGGACGAACCGTCCCAGCCACACCCTCCGAAGTTGTATCCAGAATCTCTACATCGTCGGCCAGGGCGGCTGCGCCCAGCGCAGTGGCATTGGTATTGATGGTGCCGTTGACACGGCGGTCCTCGATGTGCTCCACGCTCTCACCCTCCGGGGTGACCTTGATCTCTACCAGCCACCCCTGCGGAAAGTTCAGGCTTTTGTCCACGTTCACAGTGCGGGCAATGCCATCGGTGCACATGACGGAGACTTTCTGCAGAACATCCGCGCCGTTCTCTTCCACCAGACTGCGGGTGGCGGTCTGCACGACACCGTAAAACACGCTGTCGGCTTCCTCGCCGGTCACGATCCCGGCAGCCTCGTTGTTCATGCCCAGCAGCAGGGTGACGACCTCGCCCACGCCGCCGCCGTTGAGGGAGGACACCTGGGAGGCCACCGCAGAGGAACCCAGCGTATAGCTGGTGCCTGCCACCGTTACACTGGTGGGGGCGCTGGCACTGGGCGAAACTGCCGTGATGCGGCCAGCGGCGCGGCGGGTATAGACCCACAGCGTCTGTAAACTCTCGCTGTAATAATACACATCGTATTTGTTCAGTTCCGCAGATTCCGACGCTTTATCGTTGCGGTAGACCATCTTGGGAACAAAGGGCAGCTGGACCGTATCGCCTGCCACAAAGGGGCCCTTCAGGCTCTTGAGCATGACGCTGGAGGTATCCACCTGACCGTTGGAGACCGTGAAGCCCAGGCTGCTGCCGTAGGCACTGCCGCTGGCAGCGTTGGCTGTCAGGGCGTTGTAGAACAGCAGGGCGCACTCCTCGTAGTTGAGCACCTCGCCCTGGCTGCGGTCCACCTGATTGCGCAGGCCCAGCTCACTGGCCTTGTTCAGCTGTGCGTTGGGGAAGGAGCCGCTCAGGTCGGTCATCTTATAGCCCATCAGCTTGAGGATGGCCGTGACCGCTTCCTCCAGCGTCACAGCGTTGTCGGGCCGGAAAGAGCCGTCGGTGTAGCCGTTCATCCAACCGTTCTGCACCGCAATGCGGACATAGGGTGCATAGGGCGAAGTGCCGGGCAGGTCGGTGAACAGGGTGCCCACCGTGCCCTGAGAGCCCACGCTCTCGCGGTAGGTGGAGTAGGACACCAGCATCCGGGCCAGTGCACCGCGGGTGACCACAGCGTTCAGGGCAGCCTGCTGGCTGCTGTCCATCGCGTTCAGCGTGATGGACAGCTGGACCGCCGTGTTGGCGTTGCCCGCTGCCGATGCCGGCAGCACCAGCATCGACACGGCAATGCTCACCGCCAGCAGAAATGCAAGGATTCGCTTTTTCATGGAAAATCCTCCTTAAAATAGTTTCTAATGTATTCCGGGTTGCGGCTCCCAGCGTCTGCTTCGTGCAAAGCCTTGCACTTGCATCCTGCTGGCCGCGGCCCCAACAACTCCTCCCTTCATCCGCCACTGGCGGCGGTCGTCGTTGTTGCCCCTATTAGGGGAGCTCCGCAAGGCGCTGGCAAAGCCAGACCGAAGCGGTGAGAGGTTTAATCATATCTCAGTGCTTCAATGGGGTTGAGCCTTGCGGCGCGCTTGGCGGGCAGATAGCCGAACAGCACACCGATGCCCACCGAGATGCCAAAGGCCACCACGATGGAGTTGAACGAGGGGCGGACGGTCACATCAATGTCGCTGGAGATCATGGGCAGGATGCGGTTTGCCGCCATGGACACGATATAGCCAAGGACGATGCCCAGCACGCCGCCCAGTGCGGAGGTGGTGGCGGCTTCCACCACGAACTGCGACAGGATCACCCGCTCCTTGGCACCCAGTGCCTTGCGGATGCCGATCTCCCGGGTGCGCTCAGTCACCGACACCAGCATGATGTTCATAATGCCAATGCCGCCCACCAGCAGCGAGATGCTGGCAATGCCGGTAAGGATGATGATGACCATGTTGATCATCTCGTTCATCTCCTCCAGCCACTCGCTGGCACTGTAGATGTAGTAAGCGTTGTCGCTCTTGAGCAGGTCGTGCAGACCGCTTTCCACCACCGCCTTGGCCTCGTTGGCCCGGCTCTCGTCCTTCATAATTGCAACAAAGTTCTTGGCACTGGACTGGTTGGAAAGCCGCATGGCCGTGGTGTAGGGCAGATAGATGCAGTCATCGTCGGAGCCCTGCTGCATGTTCTTGTCCGTCACCTTGGCGTTCAGCACGCCCACGATCCGGAACTTGTAGGCTCCCAGCTTGATGGTCTGGCCCACCGCGTTGCCGCCGTAGGCCGCCCGGTTGAGGTAATCACCAATGATGCAGACCTGCTTGTTGTCCTTGATGTCCATGTACTGCAGGCCGCGCCCCTGGGCGAGGGTATAGTTTTTCATCTCGGCGTAGTGCTCGTCCACACCGTAAACGCTGGTGCCGTAGCGGTAGGTCGTGGTGCCCACCTTGGGGGTGTTGTTGCTGAAATCGATCTGGGGCGAGACTGCGGAGATGAGCTCCTTGTTCTTATCCGCGATCTTATACACATCCTCCACCGAGGCGGTGCGGGAGCCGTAGCCCCAGACCTGAATGGACAGGGCATTCGTGCCCAGTGCTGAAAAGCTGTCCCGCATGCTCTGGGTCATGCCGTTGCCCAGGCCCACGATAACGATGACCGCCATGACACCGATGATGATGCCCAGCATGGTCAAAAAGGTACGGAGCTTGTTGCTCCACACGTTCTGGAGGGCCTGACGGAAGGTCTCAATAATCATTTGTTCCCCTCCTGTTCTGCCGGTTCAAAGTTCAGCGTCGGCTGGACGATGGCTTCCGGCGCGCGGGAGTCGCCATCGTAGACCACCTGACCATCCTCCAGCCGGATGATGCGGTCGGCCTGCACGGCAATGGAGTTGTCATGGGTGATAAGCACCACCGTATGGCCCTGCCCATGCAGGTCCTGCAGCATTCCCAGCACCTCGCGGCCGGTGTGGCTGTCCAGCGCGCCGGTGGGCTCGTCGGCCAGAATGATCGCCGGGTTGCGCACCAGCGCCCGCGCGATGGATACGCGCTGCTGCTGGCCGCCCGAAAGCTGGTTGGGCTTGTTTTTCAGCTTATCGCCCAGCCCCACCTGCTCCAGCACCTCGCGGGCCCGGCGGTGGCGCTCGGCGCGTGGGATGCCCGCATAGACCAGCGGCACCTCCACGTTTTCCAGCAGGTTTAATTTGGGCAGAAGATTATACTGCTGGAAGATGAACCCCAGCATCTCGTTGCGGATGGAGGCCAACTCGTTCCGGCTCATCTTGCCCACATCCCGGCCGTTCAGCCGGTAGGTGCCCGCCGTGGGCACATCCAGGCAGCCGATGATGTTCATGCAGGTGGACTTGCCGGAGCCGGACTGGCCCACAATGGCAACAAACTCGCCTTTTTCTATTTTCATGGTGATGTGGTCGGCAGCTTTTACCGTGGTGTCGCCCATCTGGTAATACTTGCAGACCGCATCAAATTCGATCAGAGCACTCATTCCATCCTCCCATCAGAAGATCATCATGCCGCTGCCATCGTCATAGTAGCTGTCGCTGCTGACCGAGTTGGGGTCGTAACCAATGGTGTCCCCCTCCTGGATGCCGCTGACGATCTGGGTGTAATCATCATCGCTGACACCGGTCTTGACGGCCACATAGACAAAGCCCTCGGGGGCCTCCATGGTGGTATCCGCTTTGGAGGCGCTGGGGGAATCCTGGGTCACCAGCACATATCCGCCCCGGACGATGGCCGCATTGGGCACGGTCAGGGCGTTGGCAGCCTCGGCCACCACGATCTCAGCGTTGGCGTTCATGCCGGGGCGCAGGCCGTCGGTCTCGTCAATGCGGATGGTCACCGGGTAGGTGGTGGTGCCGCCGTTGGAAGCGCCCTTCATGGAGACGCGGGTCACAGTGCCCACATAGTTCTTATCCTGCACGGCATCGGCTGTGATCTGCACCTTCTGGCCCACAGTCAGGGAGCTGATCTGCAGTTCGTCCACATTGATGACCATTTCCAGATAGCTCAGGTCATAGATGACGCAGAGGGTATCGCCGGATTTGACCGCGTCGCCCACCTTGGCATCCTTTTCAATGATGGTGCCGCTGATGGGAGAGGTGACGGTATAGTTGGCCATGGTATCCTGCAGGTTCTGCAGGGAGATCTCAGCGCTGCGCAGGGTCTCAGAGGCCGACTGGATGCTCTCGGTCAGGTCATCGCCGCTCAGCTCGATCAGGATATCGTTCTTGGCAACAGTCTGGCCCTCCTGCACATGGATGGAGGTCACGGTGCCTGCGGCCTGTGCGGTCAGGGTACGCTCTGCCTGATAGCCAAAGGTGGCAGAGCCGATGGAGCTGACCCCGTTGATGGAGGCGGTGGCCGCCTGCGCGGTGGTCAGGCCGCCTGCATTCCGCACGGCAATGGTCACGGTGCGGGTGAGCAGGTTGCCGGTGCTCAGGGCATCGGTTCCGGTCACGCTGGTCACGGTGCCGTCCAACTGCTCAAAGGTGCCGTCCAGCGTCACCTGGGCGGTCTGGCCCACGCTGAAATTGGCGGCATCAGCGGCGGGGAATTCCAGCGTCAGCAGCATTTTGGAGCTGTCGCGGATGATGGCGACCTCCTGCCCGCTGGTTACCTCGTCGCCCTTGGCGACCTTCAGGGTGCTCACGGTGCCGTCCACCTCGGCACGCACATACTGGCGGTCCACCACCTTGTCATAGCTGCGCTGTGCCTGCTGCATGGCGATCTCGGCCTTTTCAAAATTGGTGGAAGCATCCGAGCTGTCCAGCGTGTAGAGGATGCTCCCCTCATCCAGCACGTCGCCCTCCTCAAACTCGCCGGTGAGCACCTTGCCATCCACCAGAGATTTCACGGTGTAGGTGTTGGCAGGGTTCAGGGTGCCGGTGCCGCTCAGGGTGTTGGAGACATCCCGCACTTCAGGGCTGGTCTCCAGATAGCTGGGGTCCACGGCTGTGGTGCTGGCGTTCTTGGGCTTGAGCAGAAACACACCGCCCGCGATCACCACACAGACCACCGGCACGAGCCATTTCCAGTTCTTCTGCAAAAACAGCACCGGGGCCTTGGTTGTCTGTGCCGCAGGCGTTTCCGCACCCGGGTTCTCCGCGCCGTCCTTCTTCTTATTCCAGATCATCATGTTCCTCCTATCAGATTCAGGCCCGCCGGAGGGCGGCCTGCCAGATTCCTTTCCTATGTATAGGTGTAGTGTATCGCATTTTGCCCGGATACACAAGCGTCCAAATTTCGTTTGAACGCTTTTCAGCAAATTTTCACAGATTGTAAACCTTTGCGCAAATCGCAAGTTGACCTGTCTGCCGCTTTCTGGTTTAATCGGGACGTTGTTTGTACCAAATCAGAGGAGGATTTTTTACCATGAATCAGACCAGTAAGTTCTCGGTGCGCGATATCTGCTACGCGGGCCTGTTTGCCGCCGTCATCGCCGTGATGGCACAGATCTCCATCCCCATGCCGCTGGGTGTGCCCATGACCATGCAGACCTTCGCCATCACGCTGGCGGCTGTGGTGCTGGGCTCCAAGCTGTCCGCCATTGCCACGCTCGTTTACCTGCTGCTGGGCGCTGTGGGCGTGCCGGTGCTGGCCAACTTCTCCGGCGGCATCGATAAGTTTGTTGGCCCCACCGGCGGCTTCCTGATCTCCTTCCCCATCATGGCCTACATCATCGGCCTGGGCGTGGAGCACAGGGATGCCTTCAAGGGTGCTTTCCCCGTGGCGGTTGTCGTGGGCACCGTGGTCAACTATATCGTGGGTGTTATCCTGTTCGTGATCGTCGCCCACAGCACCGTGTCCGTGGCTGTTTCTGCCTGCGTTCTTCCCTTCATCCCCACCGCCATCATCAAGGCTGTGCTGGCCTGCGTGCTGGGCCTGAACATCCGGAAGCGGATCCCGGGGGTAAAAAAGGCATGAGCATCGTACTGCGCCCGCATCACCTGCTCTGCACTCAGGGCTACTCCGGCCATGGCTACAGCGAAGCCTTTGTGGAGCACATGAACGATATCGTCCATCAGCTGCGGGAGATGCCCGGGACGAAGATCCAGCTCACCTTCTCCACCGACACCCTCTGTTCCTGCTGCCCCAACAAGCTGGGCACCGACCTGTGCGACACACAGGAAAAGGTCAAGCGATACGACCGCAAGACCGTGGAGTATTTCGGGCTGGAGGAAAAGGAATACGACTACCAGGCCCTTATCCGGGAGATCGATGCCAAAGCCACCCCCGAGATGCTGGCCGATATCTGCCGGGACTGCTGCTGGTTCCCCATCAGCGCCTGCTGCAAGAATATCTGCGAAGGCAAATACGTGAAATAACATTTTCCCCTATACAAGAGGCCGCCGTGCAGGAGATGATCCTGCACGGCGGCCTCTTTGTTTTATTCTGTTTCTGCGGCCTGCACCGTTACATAGACCCCGGCGGGGACACAGGCGGCCCAGGCATCCTGCTCGCTCAGCCAGCCGAATTGCTCGCACACATGGTCCGGGCACTGACTGTCGAGGAAGGCGATGGCCCCATCCTTTACCTGCAGATGTACGATATAATCGCCCACATCATACAGATAATCGTGGTCCTCGTCCAGCGGGATCGTTTCGGTGATGCCGTCGCCGAAATCGACCACAGCCACCAGCGGCTCCGCTTTGGGGGCGTTGGCACGGTACAGCACGAACAGGAGTGCTGCCGCGGCCAGCACCACGGCCGCAAAGATCAGGTTTTTCTGCCAGCTTTTCAGGCGTTTCATGCAGCGTACTTGCTGGCAGCTGCGCCTGCAATGCGGCCAAAGACAGTGAAGTCAGCCACGGCGTTGCCGCCCAGGCGGTTTGCACCGTGGACACCACCGGTCACCTCACCTGCTGCGAACAGGCCGGGGATGACCTCGCCGTTCTCGTTCAGGACTTCGGTGTTGGTGTTGATCTTCAGGCCGCCCATGGTGTGATGCACACCTGCGGTGACCTTGATGGCATAGTAGGGAGCAGTATCCAGCTTGTTTGCAAAGCTGGTGCGGCCAAAGTCGGGGTCGTTCTTGGCCTCAACATAGCCGTTCCAGGTGTTCATGGTCTCGGCAAAAGCAGTCTCATCAACGCCCATTGCCTTGCCCAGTTCCTCATAGGTCTCACCGGTCACGGTGTAGCCCTTCTTGATGTAGCCCTGGATGACACTGGAAGCATCGGCCATAGCCTGATCCACCACCAGCCAGCTGTAGCTGCCGGTCTGAGCGATCTCAGCGGCGGAAACCACATCACGGGTACCGACTTCATCAATGAAGCGCTTGCCCTCGGCATTGATCAGCACAGCGCCATCGCCGCGCAGACCCTCGGTGATCAGGGCAGCGGTGTTTGCCTCCACGGTGGGGTGGATCTGGATCTGATCCATATCCACGGTGTCAGCACCGATGGCCTGTGCCATCTTGATGCCCTGGCCCAGGATGCCGGGGGCGTTGGTGGTCATAAAGCCCTTCAGCTCGGGTTTGTACTCAACGACCATATCGAGATTTGCGCCGAAACCGCCGGTGGTCAGCACTACAGCCTTGGCATTGATGGTGATGGTCTCACCGGAAGCACCGGTGGCCTTGATGCCAACAGCAGCGCCGTTGTCATCGGTCAGGATCTCGGTGGCGGTGGTGTTCAGCATCATCTGGACACCAGCCTTCTCACAGTTTTCCTCCAGCAGGGGGATCATGTAGGAACCGACGGAAACGGTCTTGCCCTCTGCGTTCACAGGGCGATGGATGCGCTTGACGGATGCGCCGCCGAAGCTGGAAACGCTGTGCAGGGTGATGCCGTGCTCGTCCAGCCAGTCGATGGCATCAGCACTGTTGGAGCACAGGGTCTCCACCAGAGCAGGGTCATTGACACCCTTGCCGCCGATCATGGTATCCAGCTCCATCAGCTCAACGCTGTCAAAGTAGCCGGTGGGGTTGGCCTGGTAGGCAGCCCACTGCTCGGCCACGGTAGCAGCCAGAGCGGTGATGGTCTCGTTGTCAGCATACTTTTCAGCAGCAGCCTTCAGGGTCTTTTCGACACCTGCGCCTTCGTCAAACTCGTTCTCATCCTGATACACGGTCTTGCCGGCGTTCATGCCGCCGGTAGCGCGCACGGAGTTGCCGCCCACCACGGGCTGGCTCTCCACGATGACAACGCTCTTGCCCTCGCTGGTGGCAGTCAGGGCAGCGGTCATACCTGCGCCGCCTGCGCCCACGATGACGATGTCGGTATCAACGGTAGAATCCTCAGCAGGCTCAGCGTTGTTCTCCACAGCGGTCTTGTAGTCATCGGGGTTCAGGCCGGCAGCGGTCAGGGCAGCTGCAGCAGCCTCCTTGATGGCGGTAGAGGTGACGGTAGCGCCGGACACGCCGTCCACAGCGATGCTGCCGCTCTCGGCGATCTCGCCGGGCATCTTGGCGATGGCCTCAGAGCCGACGCCCTGAGTCTCGTCCTTGCCCTCGGCGGTACAGCCGGTGATGGCGCCGTCGGTCAGGGTCAGGGTGACGGAAACGTCACCGCCGAAGCCCTTGGCAGTGCCGGTGAAGTCACCGGACACACCCGCGTCAGAACTGGTAGAGGCAGGCTTTGCACCGCAGCCGTAGCCAAACAGGCTGACCGCGATGACCGCTGCCATAGCCAGTGCAGACACGCTCTTCTTGATCTGAGCTTTCTTCATGTTTTTCCTTCCTTGCTTGCTTCGTGGTTTGTGGTTGCGAACATCTATCAGCATAAAAAGGGAGCTGCCCTTTTACAAGCAGCCCCCTCTGCCGAACTTGGGAAAAGGATTTAGGCGTTGGCCTGTGCAGCAGCAACAGCGCAGGCGACAGTAGCGCCGACCATCGGGTTGTTGCCCATGCCGATGAGACCCATCATCTCGACGTGTGCAGGCACAGAAGAGGAACCTGCAAACTGAGCATCGCCGTGGACGCGGCCCAGAGAGTCGGTCAGGCCGTAGCTGGCGGGGCCGGCTGCGACGTTATCGGGGTGCAGGGTACGGCCCGTGCCGCCGCCGGAAGCGACGGAGAAGTACTTCTTGCCGTTCTCGATGGCCCACTTCTTATAGGTGCCGGCGACCAGGTGCTGGAAGCGGACGGGGTTGGTGGAGTTGCCGGTGATGGAGCACTGGACGTCCTCCTTCTTCATGATGGCAACGCCCTCCATGACGTCGTTAGCGCCGTAGCACTTGACAGCTGCGCGCTCGCCCTCGGAGAAGGGGATCTCCTTGACGACGGTCAGGGTCTGAGTGGGGATGTCGTACTCGGTCTGCACATAGGTGAAGCCGTTGATACGGGAGATGATGTAAGCGGCGTCCTTGCCCAGGCCGTTCAGGATGACGCGCAGGGGGGTCTTGCGGACCTTGTTTGCGGTGCGGGCGATGCCGATAGCACCCTCAGCAGCGGCGAAGGACTCGTGGCCTGCCAGGAAAGCGAAGCAGGTGGTGTCCTCGCTCAGCAGAC
>ERZ860668.2107-NODE-2107-length-11213-cov-3.368614_pt1 | contig 11213 bp, 8 predicted proteins | sample MGYA00510062_ERZ860668 | MGnify/ENA primary metagenome ERZ860668 (study PRJEB30046, sample SAMN00715258) | human gut metagenome | study: EMG produced TPA metagenomics assembly of the A metagenome-wide association study of gut microbiota in type 2...
AGCCTTTGCAAGAGGTTCTACATAGGCTCTTACGCCGGTTGCATGGCTTGGATCTACGATCACTGGAAGATGACTCTTCTGGCGGATCACAGGAACCGCACTGATATCCAGGGTGTTTCTGGTAGAAGTTTCGTAGGTGCGGATACCACGCTCACATAAAACGATGTTTGGGTTTCCTTCTGAAATAATGTATTCAGCTGCATTCAGCCACTCATCTATGGTAGCACATAAGCCGCGTTTTAACAATACAGGCATTCCTGATTTTCCGGCTTCTTTTATGATTCCCTTTTCCAGCTCAGCTTTTCTCAGGTAGACATTGACAGGAAGCTTGTTTTCTTTTATTAATATTTTCAGATCCGCAGCCGTGCCGGAATCCAGCAATGATTGCCACGGTGTCGCAATTTCCCAGGCAAAGTCCGGCACCACAAGTTCCGGGGCGAATACCTTACTGATCTCCTTATTCAGATATTTTTGAAAGTGCTCCGCCTCTTCAGGCGCAAACGCAGGATAACCAAATGCCGTCTTTCTTGTCCGCCTTGGAATTGTCCTGTATCTTTCGAGAATCGGGGCTGTCTCCCCGGATCCATCAAACTCCTCAAGGACTTCCAGATAAATCGGTGTGATCGATTTGTCCGTATAATTTACGGTCAGGAGATCTCTGACGTGGATCCGGTCCTTAAGCTTTGTCTCCGGGGACTGGCTGGCTCCCGCCTCATTTAACAGACTTCCTCTTACATCCCCATATTCATATACAATACGGACAAGTTCCAGAAGTTCTCCCACCGTTTTTTCCGAATCGATCCGCACCTCGCGGATCTGCTGCGGGTTTGTCCTCGCCGCCGTCATTTTTATCCTGAACATCCTCATTATTTTTCTCCCAGCTGCCTGACAGGAACTTCTGTCTGTGTATTTTTCTCTCTAAATTTTAAAAAAAGGAGATAACTCTTCCTCAAGCTATCCCCTTGTCCTATATTCAGAATTATATGTACTTTTACAGTTTCCGTCAAGATATTTGTCTTCTACACCAGATTCTTCATATCCTTAAACGCCGTCCGCTCCATCTTCTCCCGAAGGTCATTCCTGATCTTCGCGAAGTCCTCACGGACAAGCTTCTTTTCTTTTACGAGGCACTCACCCGCAACATAAACATCTCTCACATTCGATGCAATCGCGCTGTACACAAGTGCCGAATACGGGTCGTATACCGGAAACATATTCGGGGAGTCGGTCTCTACGAGGACGAGATCCGCCTGTTTTCCGGGCTCGATGGAACCGGTGATGTCACCGAGTCCTAACGCTCTTGCTCCCTCGATGGTCGCCATGGAGACCACCTCCTTTGCCGGAAATGCGCTGCGGTCACGGAGCTCATTTTTGTGGAAGTTCTCACACATCCGCATCTGGATGAACAGGTCTAACGTATTTCCGCTCGCCGGACCGTCGGTGCCGAAGCCGACGGACATGCCGTGCTTATGCATCAGTGACACCGGGGCTACGCCCTTTGCGGCCTTCGTGTTGGAGGCGATGCAGTGGGCCACGGACGCGCCATGCTTCGCTAGGATCTCCACATCATGTTCCGTCGTGCGGATGCTGTGGGCCGCCAGCGTATTCGGTCCGAGGACTCCGATATGCTCCATAAACTCGATGGGCGTCATGTTATACTGTTCCCTTAACTGGGTCATCTCGTAGTCCATCTCCGCCACATGGAGCGTAAATACAGTTCCCGCCTTTACATCCTCCTCATAGGCCCTCTTTAAGGTCTCCGGGCTGCAGGTCGTCGTTCCGTGGGGCGTGATCGCTCCGGAAACGCGCGGGTGATCTTTGTATGCTTCGATCAGGGCGATTCCCCGCCTAATGGCCTCATCCGCGTTCTTACTGTCGCAGGAATCCTTTTCCATCACCGTCTCACCGGCGATTCCGCGGATCCCCATCTCGTCCATGACCTTCGCCACGACTTCCTCGAAATAGTACATGTCAAGCACTGTCGTCACGCCGGAAAGCAGCAGCTCGCCGATGGCGTATCTCGTGGAAAGCCTGGCCATCTCCGCGTCCATAGCCTGGTTCTCCATCGGGAGCAGGAACACCCGCAGGCGGTCCTTGCAGTCGTCCCCGAGACCGCGGAACGGGATCATGCCGAGGTGGCAATGGGTGTTTACGAGGCCTGGGATCACGATAGCGCGCTTCGCGTCGATCTCCTCGAAGGTCTCGCCAGCTTTTAAGATCCCCTGCGCAGTAAGCTCCTGAAGCGTTTTCTCAAGCTCATCTTCCGGACCTGCTGCCAGGATCTTCGTATCCTCAAACATTACATAACCATGATCCCAGACATCACCTGCCGCGTTCATCGTCACAACAATGCCGTTTTTGATAATCTTCTTCATCGTTCTAATTTCATCCTTCATAATTTCGATCTGATCCGGCTCTTCCACTATCCGGGGAGAAAACCGGCGGCGGGCCGTAAAACTACTTCCCGTACTTCTCAACCAACGGCACATGTTCCTGCCCCGGCACCGTCAAAAGCCCGTGATCCGTGAGCTTTAACTTCGGTGAAACCGGCAGACAAAGCGTGGACATGGACATGATCACGTTGTTGTTCACATATCCGAGACCTTCCATCGCCGCCCGGACTTCTTTCAGTTCCTGTCCGAGGACCTCGATCGGCTGATCCGAAACGATGCCGCCGATTGTAAGTCTCGCCTCTGCCAGGGATCTTCCTTCAGAGAACACCACATATGCCCCCTGGAGCTCCAGGACGCGCCTCTGGGCCAGTTTCATATCGTTCTCATCTGTTCCCAGGACAAACAGGTTATGGCTGTCGTGGGACCACGTGGTGGCCACAGCACCCGGTTTCGTCAGCGCTCCTTCCACAAGACCATATCCGACATTTCCATTCTTGCCGTACCGCTCGAAAACGACTGCAAGGGTAAGTCCCGCCGACTTCCAGTCAAGCACACCGTCCTTCACCTCGACTCTGCGCTTCACCGGCGTGGTAGCCGTTCCGAAGGTGCCGATCTTCATGACATTGACTTCCGCCCATTTCGCGTCTGGATCTTCCGCCTTTAACACAAAGTCGGAGATCTCCGCCGGACGGCAGTTGATCGTGTGGTAGAACGGATCAGGGAAACTGCATGCCGCAGCTTCTGCCGCACCGCACACCTCATCAGCCCTGCAGTACACACACTCGCCCTTCTTATAAACCACCACCGGCTCGATCCCGTCCAGACTGTCAAGCAGCATAAAGTCTGCGATCTTTCCCGGCGCGATCATCCCTCTGTCATCCAGATGCATCCGCCGCGACGGTGTCCAGGTCGCGCAGTAGATCGCCTTCTCCATCGGCATCCCCGCCTTCACAGCCGTCTCGATGATCTTATTGAGATGTCCGGTCAGAAGCTTATCTGCCATCGTGTCATCCGTCACCAGTGCCACATTCTCATAGAGTTCATGATCGCAGACGGTCTTCACGACCTCCGGTGTCAGGGATTTGAACTGCAGCTCCAGAAACATCCCAAGCTCCGTCTTCTCCATCACCGATTGCGGTGTCTGCTGGGTGTGGTCCGCATCAACACCTTCATAGATAAAGCGGTTAAGATCTGCCCCCGTAAGTCCCGGGCAGTGTCCCTCGATCCTTAGATTCTTTCCTGCGTTCCGGCACACATCGATGAGGTCCCTCGTCCGGCTCTCGCCTTCCGCTGAGAGATCCTTATAGTTCATGATCTCTCCAAGGCAGAGAACTCCATCTAAGGATGCCATCTCAGAAATTTCCTTTACACCAAGGGCCGCCCCGGCTGTCTCTAACTTCTCATTTGTCGCCGGTACACTGGACGGGATCGCCCAGAAAATGTCCTGCTTCGTCTTCTGCGCCATAAAAGCACGGATGCCGTCCATGCCGAACACATTCGCCATCTCGTGGGCATCGGCAACCACCGTTGTCACTCCATATGGAAGCGTGATCCTGGAAAATTCGCCCGGATACGTCATCGAGCTCTCGATGTGCATATGGATATCCACCAGACCTGGCAGCATGTATCTGCCTTTGCCGTCCCGCTCCTCAACTCCCGGATATGAAATTGCAGGGGAAATGCAATAAAACTTTTCCCCTGCAACTGCCACATCCCGTTTTTCAAAGCACTGTCTGAAGGTCTGATAGACCATGACATTTTTCAGAATGAAATCGGGTCTCATATAAATTTCCTCATTATTAGTTGTTGATCGTTCTGTTCCACTGGTCGATCCAGTTATTTAAGATCGGGTTTACGAAAGCGTAGTCAACAACTTTAACCTTCTCAGCTGCATCGCCGTAAGTCATGTTCTGGGACTCTTCCTCAGTGAATGTAACATCCATGTTGGTCGGAGCTTCGTTTAATGCCTTACCTGTCTTTGTCTGGAGCTCCTCGCTGATGCGGTAGTTGATGTACTCGTAAGCAAGCTCCTTGTTCGCACAGTTCTTTGTTACGTTGATGGTGTTGAAGTTAGCGTAAGCTCCGTCCGGTGTAACGTAAACAAGTGTCGGGTTAGCGGCTACGATCGTCGGAACGCCGAAGTCACCGACAACTGCTGCTGCAACCTCACCGGATGTGAACATGTTGATCAGGTCGGAAGACTTTGTGTAAGTCTTAACAAGGTTCGGCTTTAAGTCAGCAAGTGCCTTGAAAGCAGCCTCGCCGTTGTCTGTTGTTACGTCAACGCCTGCGTGGTCACTTGCAACGTAAACCATAGCCGGTCCGAATGTTGTTGTGATCTCCGGAATGGAAACCTTGCCTGCAAGACGCTCATCCCAAAGGTCGTCAAAGCTTGTGATATCAAAGCCTGTAAGCTCCGGGTTGTAGATGATACCGATGCTGTTGATCGTGTACGGAACACCCTGTCCTGCCTCTGCAATCTCCTTTGCAGCCGGAATTAACTTCTCAGCGTTCGGGATCTTGCTTAAGTCGATCGTATCGAAAAGTCCCTCGTCAGTGCCCTTCGCTGTCATAGCCTGGGAGAGTTCGATCACATCGATGGTGGAGTTCGGGTCTGCCGCTAATTTTGTATAACGGTCGTTTGTGCCGCCTGTCTCAGTAACGATCTCACAGTTGAACTCGTTCTCAAACGGTGTGTAAACTTCCTCTTCGGAAATGTCTTCGCTGAGGCCGTATGTGGATAATACGAGCTTCTGTGCGTCTCCGGAAGCTGCCTTTGTCTCTTCTGCGGAAACTGTGGTCTCAGAACCTGCTGCCTGGCTTCCTGCTGCTGTGGTCTCTGTTGTGGATGCGCCGCCGCAGGCGGTAAGCATCATTGCTGCGCAAAGTACAACTGCTGCTGTTTTCTTCATGATTTTTTTCTCCTCTTTCTCTCTTTTTGAGATAATATTTCTTCGCGTTGACAGGATCTCTGCCCGCGCGATGGTTCACTAAGTTAAATTTTTATTTTCTCACCAGGATCAGCTTGTCCTTCGGGAGATACAGGCGGATCTTTTCGCCCTCTTTGTAAACATGGTCGGTACCCATATTGACCTTTAAGACTCCGGCTGAAGTCTCGACCTCGTACTGGTAGCTCTTTCCGAGGAAGGTGCGGACGCCGATCGTTCCGCTTAAAACATTCTCTGTCTGGATCTCATCCGCCAGGCAGATATCGTCCGGCCGGATCGTTCCTGCAAAGTTTTCACAGTCAAGATCCATGGAAGTTAAGAACTCACTTCCGTCCGGCGCTGTGTAGACGCCGTCCTGTTTTTTCGCAAGTTCCAGGAAGTTCTCGAAACCGATGAATCTTGCGACGAACTCGGTCGCCGGTCTCTTGTAGATGTTCTCCGGTGTGTCAAACTGCTCGATCACGCCGCCGTTCATAACGGCAACTTTATCGGATATGGAGAAACATTCCTCCTGGTCATGGGTGACAAATAATGTCGTGATTCCAAGGCGCTTCTGAAGACGTTTGATCTCAACACGCATGGAAAGTCGTAATTTCGCGTCAAGGTTGGATAACGGCTCATCTAAGAGCAGTAACTTCGGCTCGATGACAAGTGCTCTCGCGAGGGCAACTCTCTGGCGCTGTCCGCCGGACATCTGCTTCGGGAAACGGTCTGCAAGCTCGGTCAGACCGCAGACCTCAAGGATCTCTTTGACCTTCTTATCGATCACGTCCTTGTCCATCTTTCTCGTTCTGAGTCCGAATGCCACGTTGTCGTAAACACTCAGATGCGGGAACAGAGCGTAGCTCTGGAATACCAGACCAAACTGGCGCTTGTGGACCGGAACCTTCGTCATGTCCTCACCGTCCAGTGTGAAGGTTCCGCCCTGCGGGTCGATAAAGCCTGCAACAACGCGGAGTGTCGTGGACTTACCGCATCCGCTGGGTCCTAAGAGGGATACGAGCTCGCCCTCCTCGACTTCCAGATTCAGCCCCTTTAAGATCTGTTTCTTTTTATCGTAACTAACATCGATTCCATTTAAACTCATAAAAGCCATGGTCATATTCTCCTTATTTCGCCAGGGCTGCGATACCCAGTGTGCGGTCTACGATCACCATGATGATCACGGTAGCTGCCATTAAAAGCACGGAAACCGCCGATACGGTCGGATCATAGTTGTATTCAATATAGTTCATCAGTGTCGACGGGAATGTCGAAACGCCCGGTCCGGATAAGAACATGGACACCGGAATGTTGTTGAAGGAATTGATGAACGCCAACATGAACGCGGAAGAGATTCCGGAAGTCACGTTCGGGAGAACGACTTTGAAAAACGCCGCTCCCTTCGGACATCCGAGGCTCCATGCCGCCTCCTCGATGGAAAAGTCGAACTGTTCCATTGCGGAGCCGACTACGCGGATCACATACGGCAGTGTTACCATAAAGTGTCCTGCCAGAAGTCCCGCAAATACCGGGATCCTGAGTGTCAGGATCAGGCACTGGTACATAATAAAGCCGATTACAATTCCCGGAACGATGGTCGGGGAAAGAAAGATGGACTTTAATAACTGCTTTCCTTTTAAACCGGATCTCGCCAGCGCATAAGCCGCCGGGATTCCGACCAGAAGAGAGATGCAGGTCGCAAGGAGTGCAACCTCAAGGCTGGTCAGAAATGATCTGCGGAAAGACTTTAACGCGAATACGTTCGCAAACCATTTCGTCGAGAATGACTCGATCGGGAATGTGATGGCGCTTCCGCCGCCGAACGCCGTTACGGTGATGATCAGTAACGGGATCATCAAAAATGCAAATACGATCGCTGCCCAGATGGTCAGCACTTTATTTTTACGCATAATCTTCTCCTCTGCGGTCCAGCCGTGCGGCCAGAGCGTTAAATCCTTTGATCACAACCAGAGTTACAACGATCATGATGAGGGCGATCACGGACGCGCCGGTCCAGTCACTGACAGACATCGCTCTCTGGTAGATCAATGTCGCCATTACCATGTTGCTGTTGCCTCCTAATAACTGCGGCGTCGTGTAAGCTGTCAGGGTTCCGGTAAATACCAGAATACCGCCGACGATGATTCCAGGAAGACTCATCGGGAAAATGACTTTCATGAACGCTTCCGTTCTTGAAGCTCCGAGGCTCTGTGCCGCCTCCATCATATCATCGTCAATATTTTCCATAACACCGGCAACTGTCACGATCATTAACGGAAGGAACAGGTAGACAGAACCAATGATGATAGAAAAGTCGGTGTATAAAAGCTTCATCGGTTTCCCGATCAGTCCCATAGCGATCATGGCCTTGTTGATGATCCCGTTGCTGCCGAGAATGTTGATCCATGCAAAGCTTCGGATAACGGAGTTCGTCATCATCGGGAAGATCGATGCAGAGAGGAGAAGACCTCTCCATTTCTTATCACAGCGGCTGATGAAATACGCCGTCGGGATTCCGCCCACCATACAGACAAACGTCGTGATGACCGCGATCTTCACGGTTCTCAAAAAGATCTTTCTGTAATATTCGTCCTTAAAAAAGTCCACGTATGCACTGAACGGGTAATCTCCCGTAAACACACTCGGAACCAGAACGCGAAGCAGCGGGATCATCAGGAAGAGAAATAAGATCACCAGTCCCGGAACCAGCATGCACCATGCACTGCTCTTTTTCATTGGTTTGCCCCTTTCTTAACTGTGCTTAATAAATTTTAATTAGCGTTTCTTATAAATATTTGTTTTTTCATCAATTACACTTATATTTTACATTCATTATAAAAAGTGATATACTATACGTCAAATACATATTATCTATAATTTTTATGTAGTAAAGCTATGAGGAGGCCCTGTATGGAATTAAAAGAAGCCCGCTATATCCTGGCGATCGCCCGCCACCAGAGCATCGGCAAAGCCGCCGAATCCCTTTATATCTCCCAGCCGTCCCTGAGCAAGTACTTAAAGAACCTGGAAGAACGTCTCGGCGCTCCGCTGTTCAGCCGCCACGAAAACCGCTACTACCCAACCTACATGGGTGAACGCTACCTCCACTACGCCGAACAGATCGTTGCCTGCGGCGATGAGTGGATGCAGGAATACGACGATATCGCTCACCGCCAGCGCGGCCGTTTAAACATCGCCGTGCCGATCATGATGGGCAGCACGCTGATCGAACCGATGTTAGCGCCGTTTCATAAACGATACCCCTATGTGACCTTAAATATCATGGAAGCTGTAAATTTCATTGCGGAGAACAGTCTGGAGACCTCATCCATCGACCTGACTCTTTACAATATCCATGAATTTCCCGAGACCATGGACTACCAGATCCTGCGCTCTGAGGAGATTGTTCTGGTCCTGCATGAAAACCATCCTCTCGCCGCAAAAGCCATCACACGCCCCGGCTTCCGCTACCCGTGGTTAGATCTTTCCCTATTAAAAGAGGAAAACTTCATTCTCCTCTACCCGGACCAGAACACCGGCGGCATCGCTCTGGATCTCTTTAAAGAGTACAACATCAATCCACCGGTCTCTCTCCACACGAGAAACTCCTCCATGTCGATCCATCTGGCTATGGACGGCGTCGGCGCTGCCTTCGCCCCGGAGAGCTATTTCCACCATGAAAACCAGTACACCGGAAACCGCGCCCTCTGCTTTTCCGTCGGCCATAAACCGGCCCTCACAACTACCATCGCCGCCTATCGGAAAAACCGGTATCTGCCGCAGCATGCGAGGGATTTTCTGGAAATGATCCGGGAATATTGCCGTGAGAAATAAAACGTTCTCCCAGAAATTTATATCCATCTGCAAAGTGCGCCGTCTGGCGCACCTCGTAAAAGAAGCCGGACAATCTCTTTCAGTATCCGGCTTCTTGCTGCGAATCTTCTGGCACCTTTAGCTCTGGTAAACAAACAGACGGTTCATTCCCTCCTGCCACGGGTATTCGAATTCCAAATATATGATCTCTTTCCCAAAACGTGCAAATTTTTCTTTCCAATAGTTTGTAGTTGCCTGTCTTAATCTCATAATATGATCTTTTTCATAAATATTATTACCCGCATTTTTATATTCAAAGCTTTCAAGCTCTTCTTTTGAATAGTACGGATTCATCTTAATAAACCAATATCCGCCGGGCTTCAGCACCCGTTCCAGATCATCGATCACGGTTGTTGATATGTCCTTCGGCATTACATCCAGAACATTGGACAGGATCACTCCATCAAACGACATGGGTTCCATCTTTAAATCCAGATTTCTCAGATCCACCGGTATACATTCCTCAAAAACCCGGGTTCACATTTCTATTTCCTGCTCATATGCTTTCTTCAAAGCTGATCATCTCCAATATGAATTTTATCTCTTCGTTGTTTGGCAGTTTAAAATCTCTCTAAGATTTCTTTATCTATACTCGACAACATCTCTTAATGCTTTTCGTGGCCTTTTCGGCGGAGCTTCATTTGCAGCTCCAACAGCAACAATTCCTGTCAGCTGGTTGTCTGTTCCGATAAATTCTATCAGCTCATTATAGGCAAAGCAGGTATTGGCAATCCATAATGTACCTAATCCATATCCGGTCGCTGTCAATATCATATTCTCAACAGCCGCACCGATCGACAGCGAATCGCAAATTTCTACGATCCGTTTTTCTCTCTCGATGCTTGCAAATGGTGTATATTGATTTGTATTAAGCACTGCTATAAGGCACGGCGCCTCCTGCATGATTCTGACTGTATTTTCAGCATCGGGGATTGCAAATGCCCATTCCGGCATAAGTTCATGTGTGATTTTTTCTGAATTTATACCATGGCGCATAACCTCAACCAGTTTATCTTTCGCTTCTCCCTGATATACGATAAATTTCCATGGCTGTCGGTTTTTGGCTGATGGCGCAAGAGTAGCACTATATATGATCTCTTCGATCAGCTTCCTGTCAATCTCATCGGATCTATATTTTCTTATACTTCTTCTGTTCTCAATTTCTCGTATCATAGTCTTCTCCGTAAATTTTGATTTCAATGTTTTTTCCAGTCAATACATTTCTGACCACCGGACATCGTGTACCACTTACTTTCTTTCCAATCCACCTCACTCTTCATCTGCGGTCACACCGGTTTCCTTTTTGTTCGACGTAAACAAATAAAACATAGCACAAAATACAAATGCAAATACAACGCCGAAAACATTCTGAATCACTCTCTGCAATATTCTCCCATGTATTATACATTATATCATTGCAGATAATATATGGTGTACGAATTTTCACGCGCTCTTTATAAAAGCGCTTCTGGATTTTTTCTATGATCACTGCCCGTTCCGTATTCTCGCTGCGTTCATTCCACGAATCATTTTGTGTTTCTTTTCAGGTCGTCACCCGGTTTTCGGCATCAAAAAAACGCCATACTCATCACCATTCCGGCAATGAGCAGACGCTTTATATTTTGTCCGTATTCTTTTGCAAAAGAGAAACAAATGAAATGTAAGTTTGTAGCTCATGTCTCATTTGTCTATGATAATATTAGCACAGGTCAATTCTGAAAAAAAGAGGCAGAATGGTAGTAAAAGGATAGCAATTGGTAACAAAATGGGAGTAATACGGAAACATGCTGCACATTCCCCTATCCTCTCAGATTTAAAAACCATCTATCAGGCTGCTGATGAGCAGAATGCTCAGGCTGCTTTAGACCGTGTGACAGAAAAATGGAGTCCGAAATATCCGAATTCCATGAAACGCTGGAAGGACAACTGGGATGCTGTTTCTCCAATTTTTAAGTTTTCAACCACTGTCCGGAAGGTCATTTATACAACAAATGCGATAGAATCACTGAACTCCACA
>ERZ860668.2121-NODE-2121-length-11147-cov-3.575550_pt1 | contig 11147 bp, 9 predicted proteins | sample MGYA00510062_ERZ860668 | MGnify/ENA primary metagenome ERZ860668 (study PRJEB30046, sample SAMN00715258) | human gut metagenome | study: EMG produced TPA metagenomics assembly of the A metagenome-wide association study of gut microbiota in type 2...
AAACTTGAGCGATATTTTTTTGATGTATATATACTAGCATCGCGGACACGCTTACGTCTGAAAGGGGTATTTTCAAGCGTTTTATGCCAAAGCTTGTTTCAATCCGCCCTACATACAAAATACTGACCTCCAATTATTTAAGTATAACTTTGCTTTTCTTTGCGTCTTATGCCGATTTTTTTCATAAAAATATAATGCTGATTATAAATGTAGTATCTTTGATGCAAAAATATAGAATTATGCATAACAAGGCAACTACCAGTTCTAACTTCCTCTTATATCCTGTTATCTCTTTTTTGTTGATGTTCGGGCTTTTAATAGCTGGTTGTAGTGATAATGAGAATGAAGAAGAACTACCTGCTCCTGATGTTCCTGATTATAGTACGATAATAGTCAAAGACATACAGAATATGCCGAAAAATTTTACATTCGACCGGGTGGAGGTAAAAGTGACCGGCTTGGACTGGCAAGTGATTGAAACTCTTATATTCCCTTATGAAAACGGGCAAATTGTAATGACACTTCCTGCTACTTTCCCTTCGGAAAGACTTCAGAAAGTAGATCGGCGGAATGGTGATATGGCTGGTTATTGGACTGGAACCTCAAATGACGGTGATGCGCTTGTAGCAACATTGGGAGACTTTTTTGTTTTTAATGGCGATACGAGGGTAGGACGAATAGCACTTTCCAATTGGTCCGGCAATGGATCGTCTGCGGAAAAAGCAACATTGGTGAGTTATCAGTATGCCGACCGCCCCTTCATATTGACCGGCAGTGATAAATCTTATTATTATAGCGAGTGTTCCTTTAATAAAGGGTGGAATATTTTTGCTAATATCAATCCCTCGGAAGGCAGTTCGCAAAAGGTACTTCGGACAACTACCGTCCCGGAATCTACTTTATTCTGGCGACTGGCAGAATCCTATGTCTATAATAAATAGTGAGTAAATACAAAATAATTGATAAAGAAAAAGGAGAAGCAGATGCATTAGTACATAACTGCTTCTCCTTTTTCTATTCTTTATTTTTCCTATTTAGGAAGCTTTCTTTTCTTTTACATCACTGCTGGCTTCTACCACATTTACTATATAATCACCCAGTTTCTCACATTCGGCGATAATATCCATATAGTAAACTCCCATTTGATAATCATATTCCTTGTTGTTTACATCCAAGATGTTCTGATTCTTCAATTGGTTGCGGTAATTATTGATTTCGTTTTCGATATTGAAAGACTTGTTGATATCAATACTCTGATGTTCCGGTTTCTCTACTACCACAATCATTTGTGCAAGAGCGTCGTTCGTCAGCTTCATCATAAAATGGATATGCTCATATTGCTTTTCGGTGAAGTCTTGATTTGTCTGGCGTTTCCGGTTAATCGTACGTGCCAAGTTGTAACAACTGTCCCCGATACTTTCAATTTCCGTCACTTCACGCAACATGGCGCGTATCTGTAACTTACTTTCAGAACTCAAACGACCCTCTGATACTTGATTCAGGTAGTTGGCTATCTCCAGTTCCATGTTGTCGCTGATATTCTCGTATTTCTCTATCCGGCTGAACAACTTATTGAAATCATCATCCTTTTCCGTATGCAGCAAATCTTGCACCATGCCGAACATACGGTGGGTACGTTCAGCGAATAAATGAATTTCCTTACGTGCCTGAAGGATGGAAAGTTCTGCCGTAGAAAGCATACCGCCTGTAATGAACCGCAGTCTTGGTTCTTCGTCTTCTTCCTTCGGGTGGATTAAAGCGCATACGGTACGTTCAATTAACTTCACACCCCATATCAGGATACATACGTTGCAGATATTGAAAATAGAGTGGAAGGCGGACAGTTTGTAAGAGATAGCAACTTCCGGATTACTTGTCTGGAAGAAAGTATCTACTACCCAGTTAACCAACTGCATGAACGGGTGGAAGATAATCAATACCCAGATAACACCGAACACATTAAAAACAAAATGCGCCAATGCTGCCCGTTTAGCCTGTGTATTGGCTGTTAATGCGGCAAGATTGGCGGTGATCGTAGTTCCGATATTTTCTCCCAGTACGAGGGCTGCTCCCAGCTCCAGGCTGATCCAGCCGTTGGCACACATAATCAGTGTGATTGCCATTGTCGCGGCTGAAGCCTGCACAATCATAGTCAGTATCGTACCGATGAATAAGAACAGGAGGATAGAGAAGAATCCCATGTCCGTGTAGTTCTGTACAAAGGCAAGCATTTCCGGGTTGGCATTCAGGTCGGGAGCATTCGCTTTCAGGTAAGAAAGCCCCATGAAGAGGAAAGAAAAACCGAAAATGAATTCACCGACAGACTTACGGTTGCTTTTGCCGGAGAAGATGAGCGGAAGGGCAATGGCCAAAAGAGGAAGGGCAAATGCGGCCATATCAACCTTAAATCCGAAAATTGAGATAATCCAGGCAGTGACCGTAGTACCGATATTGGCACCCATGATGACACTGATAGATTCAGCGAGAGTGAGTAACCCGGCATTCACGAAACTCACGACCATAACCGTCGTAGCCGATGATGATTGGATGAGAGCCGTTATTAACACGCCGGTGAGCATACCGGTCACTCTGTTCGTGGTCATCGCGGTTAGTATTCGCCGTAAACTGTCACCCGCAAATTTTTGTAACCCTTCACTCATGATCTTCATTCCGTACAAGAACAGCGCCAAGGAGCCGATCAGCCGGAGAAAATCAAAAAAAGAATAGTCCATTTAAATTACGTTTAAGTGGATTGTATATCCGATTAATATTCCTAACTTTAGGGGACAAAAGTATAAATAATAACTGAGATACCATGTCTGAAACTATTACAATTTATTGCAAAAATAACAATACTTATAAAGAGGTGCCGATCGGCTCCTCGCTGTTGGACATCTATTCACTGGTTGGCGCACCCCTCCGGTTACGCCCGATGAATGCGCAGGTAAATAACAAAACAGAAGGGCTTACCTTCCGTTGCTGGCATCCGAAAGATGTTGAGTATGTCGACTATTCCGGACTTTCAGGGATGCGGACATATGTCCGTTCCCTCTGTCATATTTTCTCGAAAGCAGTGAACGATGTACTCCCTTCGGCAACTCTGAACCTGGAACATCCCATCTCGAAAGGCTATTATTGCGTTATCCACAACGGCAAAGACATAGACGAAGAAACGATTGGCAAAATCAAGAAGCGGATGCGTGAAATCATCGACGCAGACCTTCCTTTCCATTTGAAAACGGTCCGCACGGTCGATGCAGCAGTCTTGTTCCGTGAAAGGGGCATGAACGACAAGGCCCGTCTGATCGAAAGCGCCGGTATGCCTTATACGTCTTATTACGAACTGGACGGCTATATCAATTATTTCTATGGTTGCCTGACTCCTTCCACCGGCTATATACAGCATTTCGACCTGGTTCCTTATTTCGACGGCGTATTGCTGCGCGTACCCCAAAGGACGAATCCGACAGAGTTGGAACCGGTCATCCGCCAAGATAAAATGTTTCAAGTTTATAAGGAACATCTGACGCTACAACGCACGGTCGGATTGGATAACGTCGGAGACCTGAACCGGGCGATAGAGAAGGATATGACATCCGAGGTCATTATGGTTTCCGAAGCCATGCAGGAAAAACAGGTAGCCAAGATCGCAGAGGAGATTGCCGCCCGCTACGATAGCGGTATCCGTATCGTATTGATTTCCGGTCCGTCTTCTTCGGGAAAAACAACTTTCTGCAAACGGTTGGAGATTCAGTTGATTACAAATTTGATCCATCCGGTCGGACTTTCACTGGACGATTATTTCCTGAACCGTGAAGATACGCCGAAGGACGAATCCGGCGAATATGATTTCGAATCGCTGTATGCGCTCGACCTGCCTTATTTCAACAGTGAATTGCAGAAGCTCCTTTCAGGCGAAGAGATCGAAGTGCCGAGCTTCGATTTTGAAACAGGTCACCGCGTTTTCAAAGGGAAGAAACTGAAGATGCAGAAAAACTCCGTCCTGGTGATAGAAGGCATCCATGCCCTGAACCCCGAACTAACCTCCATGATTGAAGATCGCTACAAATACCGGATCTATGTATCCGTGCTGACTTCCATCTCGCTGGACAACCATAACTGGATTCCAACAACCGACAATCGCCTCTTACGCCGCATCATCCGTGATTATAGGTTCCGCGGATATTCCGCACGCGACACGATCGCACGCTGGCCCAGCGTACGCCGGGGTGAGGACAAATGGATATTCCCGTATCAGGAGAACGCGGATGCGATGTTCAATAGCGCCATGTTGTATGAGCTGGCCGCCCTGCGCAAGGAAGCCGAACCGATCCTGGGCGAAGTGCGCGAATGTGATCCGGAGAATGCCGAAGCATATCGTCTGCTCCGTTTCCTCCGCTACTTCAATTACATTCCCGATGTCGGGCTTCCAGGCACTTCCCTTTTGCGTGAATTCCTCGGAGGCGGCAGTTTCCGGTATTGATCTGCAACAACGGAATATTTTCATATGAAGGAACAAGAATTCCATACCCATGAAAATATTGTTTCACTCCCATGAAAATTTATTTTCCCGCAAGAGAAAATAAATTTTCACCGGATGGTAAAAGATGAAACATTACCTTTGCAGCCAATAAAAAACAGGGAGGATATGAAAGAGGCTTTTATAAAACTGCATATTTCCATTATCTTAGCTGGCTTTACCGGCTTGTTCGGAAAATTAATTACACTGAATGAAGGATTACTCGTTTGGTACCGCATGCTTTTTGCAGCAATTATGCTTTTTATAATCCTTTGGGGAAGTGGAAAATTAAAGCGGACTTCCTTTCGCGAAGTGTTGAAAATAGCGGGAACCGGGCTGCTGTTAGGGCTTCACTGGGTATTCTTCTATGGAAGTATCAAGGCGGCAAATGTTTCGATCGGGGTAGTCTGCTTTTCACTGGTCGGCTTCTTCACAGCCTTATTGGAACCTCTGATTATTAGAAGGCGGGTATCGGTAAAAGAACTCTTGTTCAGTCTGGTGACTGTATGCGGTATCGTTTTAATCTTTCAGTTCGACACCCGTTATCGGACAGGAATTATCATCGGTGTGATATCTTCGGCACTGGCAGCTCTTTTCACCATTACAAACAAGAAAGTGGGAGTACGGCATGCTTCCAGCATGATGTTGTTTTACGAAATGATTGGCGGTTTCTTAGGACTGACCTGTCTGCTACCGTTCTATCTGCATTTCTTTCCGGTGGAAACGATCCTACCGGGAATGACCAATTTCCTCTACCTGTTGTTGCTTTCGCTGGTTTGCACAATCGGGCTGTACCTCTTACAGATACAAGTATTGAAACAGGTATCCGCATTCACCGTGAATCTGAGTTACAACCTGGAACCGGTTTACAGTATTATCCTAGCTATGCTTTTTTTCGGCGAGGCGAAAGAGTTGAATCTCGCTTTCTATGCCGGATTGGGATTGATTCTCCTTTCTGTCCTGCTACAGACGCGGGAAGCTACCCGTTGTAAGGGAGCGTAAACCAAAACCGCGCACCTTCTCCCGGCCTCGAATCAACACCGATTGTCCCGTTAAGAGCTTCGATAATGGTTTTGCAGATTGTCAGACCTAAACCGGTTCCCTGCTTGAACGAGTTAATTTTCACGAAGCGGTCGAAGATCGACTGCTGATGCTGAAGCGATATTCCGATACCCGTATCAATTACTTCGATCAGGACATAGCCTTCTACAATGCGGTAAGAAAAACTTATGCTTCCCTCCTCCGTAAATTTGGCCGCGTTCGAGATCAAATTCGAAATCACCTGCGTGACTCGCTTCGGATCGGTATGGATGAGAATGTCCGGCAGAGCATCGAAGTCACAGATCAAAGAAACCTTTTCAGGCATTTTCAACGCGTGTACCTGATACTGCTCATGAAAGATCTCTTTCAGACTGGTATCGGCAAGCGAGTAATCCAAGATGCCCGATTCTATTTTGGAAAAATCAAGTATGTCAGTAATCAGACGAAGGAGCAAATCACTATTCTTATTGATTATTTTGACAAACTCTTCTTTTTCTTCTTTATCGTCAGTCTCGGCAAGAATATTGGAAAAGCCGATTATAGCGTTAAGCGGCGTCCGGATCTCATGGCTCATATTGGCGAGGAAAGCCGATTTCAGCTTATCCGCCTCACGTACCTTTTGTATCTCCAACTCCGACTGCCGGGTTTCATATTCCGCATGGTGCAATTTCTCTTCCAACAGTTTTTCTTCGGTGATGTTAGTAACATGGCAGATCATTTTGTTCTGTCGCCTGCTCCCTTTCGTCTTATAAGCCTGCGCATTGATACGAATCCAGATCGTTTCGTTTTCAATAGCGGTACGACATTCAAAGCTGCAATGATCCTGCTTCCCTTCTATCACCTGGAAAAGCAAGTTGACATTATCGGTCGAACGAATAATCTGTTGTACACCTTCGATCGTCATATACTTATTATTTCTCAAATAGTTGAAAAGCTTGTTATCCTCCGGTGTTTCGTTCAGAAGTGGATTGACAAACAATTCTTTCTTTTCAATATCATATTCGGCAATAAGGGAATGGCCGGACAAGAGGACAGCTTTCAGGATCGCCAAATTGTTTTGCGTCTGCTCCTCTTTGGCTTGTTTTTCCGTTTCGTCGGAAATGATCAGCAAATAGCCGATATGCCCAAATTCCCGGTCGTTCAACCCGATTCCTTTCACCATCAGATATTTGGTTTCATCGGAAATATTGGAATGATAATAGCGGGAATCCCGTATACAATTGAAATCGTATGCAAGCGGAAAACTGAATGCCTTCTTCTTCTTGATCTGATTAAGAATTTTCTCTGGAACAGCCGGATTCTTGAACAGGTTGACTCCTAACAACTGTTCACGGGAGCTACCGAAGATTTTGGTGTCGGCATCGTTTATATCGATCAAGTTACCTTCCGCATCGTATAATTCCACCCCGATCGGCAGATTATTGAAAAACTGCTGAAACTTTGTGCTCAGCTTGGAGATACGTTTTCTCGACTCTTCCAGGTTATAATTGGTTTGCCAGCGTTCAATTATGATGGAGAAAATACCGGCAATGATATGCATATCCTCCACTTCCGGAGCAGTCCAGAAACGGCTCATCCGGACCGAATCGAAACCAATGAAACCTTGTACTTTATTATGGAAGGTAAGTGGAATGATCAGCATAGACTTCAGTTGCTGTTCGGTCAGCAGGATTTTATCGATGTCCGCTTCGGCGGGTAAACCGGCAATATCTCCCAACACGATATCGTGTCCGGCTTTGACGGTGTCAATAATCCACGGGATTATATCGTATGTCAACTTATTCCGATCATCTTTAGGAGCCTTTACCCACGTACTCATCACTTCACATGTGAAATTGGCCGTCAACCCGTCTTCTTCAAAGATGGCAACGTAGCCCCAATCAGCACTGAAATAGTCCAGTAACAAATTCATTGCTTTTTCGATAGGCTTGTTTTCTTCGTTGAAAAGGATTACCAGGACTTCAGAAATAATACGTTTGATTGTCGGCGTCTCCGAGGATATACAAACCTCGGCATTGTCAGGTTCATTATCTCTGGCTTCCAGTAATCGTATCAATTCTTCCCGGGTCAACTGATCGTATGGCGATGCTTTAAGAGTCATATCAGATTCTTTATCTGATCGCAAAAGTAGAAAATAGTTTTGATTTTTAATCCTTTTCGATAATAATAATAATTTAATCTATCCTCCTTTAGAACTATTATATTTTGAATATCGAGGTCATTCCGTGTAAAAAGTTATATTTGCATGTTCTAAACATTGGACGGTCCGGTGATTGTCCTCTCATTATTGAATTTGATTATGTTGAAGCAACAGTTACAACAAAAGTTACAGCAAAAACTCTCTCCGCAGCAGATTCAGTTGATCCGGCTTCTGGAACTTCCCGCCATAGAGCTGGAAGAACGCGTGAAGCATGAACTGGAAGACAATCCCGCTTTGGAAGAAGGAAAGGAAATTGCGGATGACTTTGACCGTACTGACGAAAGTGGCGAGGAGCCTTCATCTAACGAGATGGAGGGAGGAAACGAAACAGACACCGACCTTTCACTCGGTGACTATATGAGTGAGGACGACATACCCGATTACAAACTTCGTGAGTTGAGTGAGCGGGCAGAAAAAAAAGAGGATGTTCCTTTCTCGGTCAGCGAATCCCTGAACGAATATCTGCTCCAACAACTCGGACTACGGGATTTGCCGGAGAAGCAGGTGAAGATCGCCGAATATATCATCGGAAACATAGATGATGACGGCTATCTACGCCGTGACCTGTCCGCCATAGCCGATGACCTGGTGTTTCAGGCGGGACAGGATGTGACGGAAAAAGAAATAGAGACAGTTCTTACTATCATACAAGACTTTGATCCGGCAGGAGTCGGCGCCCGTAATCTTCAGGAGTGCCTTCTTCTTCAGTTGGCCCGTCGGGAAAAAACACCTGAGACGGAGTTAGCAACCCGGATGTTAACTAATTTTTTCGAAGAGTTTACCCGTAAACATTACGACAAGATCATAAGAAGACTGGATATCGACGAGGCCGCCCTGAAAAAGGCCATTCGTGAGATAACAACCCTCGATCCTAAACCTTGTGCCAGTTGGGGCGGTTCTATGGAAACAGCTTTGAGCCAGATCATTCCCGATTTTGTAGTGGAGGCGACAGGTGGTGAACTGATCCTGAGCATGAACAACCGGGGAATCCCCGATATGCGCATCAACCGTGAATATGCGGAGATGTTTCAGGATTATGCCGGTAACAAAGCGAACCAGACAGCCCAAATGAAGGAAGCTGTCCAATTTGTGAAACAGAAACTCGATTCCGCCCAATGGTTCATCGATGCCATCAAGCAGCGTCAGGAAACTTTGCAGCGCACGATGGAAACGATCATCCTCTTACAACGCGACTTCTTCCTCACCGGTGATGAAGCGACTTTACGGCCTATGATCCTCAAAGATGTGGCGGAACGAGCCGGATATGACATCTCGACAATCTCGCGTGTGAGCAACAGCAAGTACGTGCAGACAAATTTCGGTATTTATCCGCTCAAATATTTCTTCTCCGAATCGATGCAAACCGACAGCGGCGAAGAAATTTCCACCCGCGAGGTGAAAAAGATCATGAAAGAGCATATCGACGGAGAAGACAAGCGCAAACCGCTTACCGATGAAGAGCTGGCCTCCATCCTGAAAGAGAAAGGCTATATCATCGCCCGCCGTACGGTAGCCAAATACCGCGAACAATTGGGTATCCCGGTTGCACGGCTCAGAAAAGAAATATAAATTTGAAGCGTTATGAGGTTATTTTCAAATATCATATCCGGTATGTTCCATCCGTTGCTGATGGTGACGTATGGAGTCGTGCTGGCTCTCACCTTCACGTATCTGGCAATCTATCCGCCGACCATGAAGCTGTTGCTCGCAGGCGGAACATTCCTGTCTACCGCGGTTATCCCCGGAGCATTCATCTTTATGATGGTAAAAAACGGGGCGGCAGTCGATCTGGAACTGTCGGATAGACATGAGCGTGTGGTTCCGTATCTGATCTTTATCACATCGATCATGGTCTGCGCTTTCTATATGTATAAAATGATGTTGCCGTTCTGGTTCATCTCCTTGCTATTAGGTGCCTGTGTAGCATTAATCTTGGCACTGCTCATCAACTTTTTCTGGAAAATCAGCGCCCATGCGATCGGGATAGGCGGATTGTTGGGCGGCATTATGGGGGTAGCGCGGATCCACTTGATAAATCCTTACTGGGCTTTTATCATCGTGATCCTGATAGCAGGGCTGGTAGGTACTTCGCGTATCTTTCTGAAAAGGCATACTCCCATGCAGGTATATGCCGGGTTTTGTCTCGGATTTATATGTACCTTTGTAGCCTCATTCTTGAGTTATATCTATTTATTCATCTAATAAAAACACTAAAATTATGAATTTTCCTGCAGATTTAAAGTACACAAAAGATCATGAATGGATCCGTGTAGATGGCAATGTAGCTTACGTTGGTATTACCGATTACGCTCAGGGCGAACTGGGTGAAATCGTTTTCGTCGACATCACGACAGAAGGCGAAGTTGTTGCCAAAGAAGAAGTTTTCGGTACAATCGAAGCTGTAAAGACCGTTTCAGACCTGTTCATGCCGGTAAGCGGTGAAGTGATCGAAGCAAATGCCGAGCTGGATGACAAACCTGAATTGGTGAATGAAGATGTATATGGCAATGGATGGTTAATCAAGATTTCTATCTCAGATCCTTCTGAACTGGATGAACTGATGTCTGCTGCCGAATACGAACAAATGATTGCGAAATGACACCTGTAGTAAGCATTATCATGGGCAGTACCTCGGACCTGCCCGTAATGGAAAAAGCGGCTAAACTGCTTGACGAGATGGAAATCCCGTTCGAAATGCACGCTTTGTCCGCCCATCGTACGCCAGCTGAAGTGGAAGTATTCGCCAAAGGAGCCAAAGACCGCGGTATCAAAGTGATTATTGCGGCTGCCGGCATGGCTGCCCACCTGTGCGGTGTAATCGCTTCGATGACGACAGTCCCTGTGATCGGCGTGCCTATCAATTCGACACTCGACGGTATGGATGGTTTGCTGGCCATCGTACAGATGCCTCCGGGAATTCCGGTCGCCACTGTCGGTATCAACGGTGCTTTGAACGCCGGTATCCTGGCAGTCCAAATGCTTGCCGTCGGAGACGAACAACTCCAAGATAAGCTTGCCGCCTATAAGGAAGACCTTAAAAAGAAGATCGTAAAAGCAAACGAAGAACTGGCTAAGGTTTCCTTCAAATACAAAACGAATTAGTTGAAAGTTGAGAGTTGAAAGTTGAAAGTTAACAAAAACGCAAAGTGTTGATACCGCTTGCCACCCTCGTTGACTCTCACCTTTCAACTTTCACCTTTCAACTTTCACCTTTCAACTAAAAAAGATGGAAGATTTTTTTAACTATCGCCGCCGCAAATCATCTATTGTCAACATAGGGAATACTCCGTTAGGGGGCGATAATCCGATTCGCATCCAGTCGATGGCAAACGTCTCCACAATGGATACCGATGCAGCCGTCCACCAAGCGATCCGGATGATCGAAGC
>ERZ860668.2132-NODE-2132-length-11114-cov-3.359164_pt1 | contig 11114 bp, 7 predicted proteins | sample MGYA00510062_ERZ860668 | MGnify/ENA primary metagenome ERZ860668 (study PRJEB30046, sample SAMN00715258) | human gut metagenome | study: EMG produced TPA metagenomics assembly of the A metagenome-wide association study of gut microbiota in type 2...
ACACAGCTTCTATGTTGATTGCTAACGGTAAGACCGGTTATATGTCTTCTGTACGCAACACAACTGCTCCTGCTGCCGAATGGATTGCAGGTGGTGTGCCTATCACAATGATGATGAATATGGAACGCCGCCACGGTGAAATGAAACCGGTGATCCAGAAAGCATTAGTGAAATTGGATGGTGCTCCTTTCAAAGCATTCGCTGCACAGCGTGACCGTTGGGCTGTTGAAACGGATTATGTATATCCAGGTCCGATTCAGTACTTTGGTCCTACAGAAGTTTGCGACCAGGCAACTAAGACTTTGCAATTGGAACAAGCTAAATAAGAAAACTTCACCGGACTGTAGTAAGAAACAGTTGCAATGAAGAGCTCTTTCAGGCACGGATTACGCGGATTGACGCGGTTTTAGTTATACTATTTCTTAAAACCGTGTATTCCGTGTAATCCGTGCCTATCTATATTACATTCATCACTCAAAGTAAATGTCGTCACGTAATAATCCGATTTCTGCTGTCCAAAAGAAAAGAACTGCTTCCACTACCCCAAAAAAGAGGACGGTTTCTTCTTCCAGGCCTTCCCGTGCTCCGAAAAAGGCACCGGTGAAGCAGCATTATTCGATGCCCGGTTGGCTTCGAAATATATTGGCTGTGGCAATTGTCGGTTGTTTCTCTATGGTTTTCTATTATTTCTTTATACGTCCTTATGCTTATCGGTGGAAACCTTGTAATGGTTTAAAGGAATATGGAGTTTGTATTCCTTCCGGATATGATATTCATGGGATTGATATTTCCCATTATCAAGGAAAAATAGACTGGGGGAGACTTTTACAGAATAAACAGACGGCAACTCCTTTGCACTTCATTTTTATGAAAGCGACGGAAGGGGGAGATCATAACGATACTACCTTTCAAACTAATTTTGCTAATGCGCGTAATCATGGCTTTATTCGTGGCGCTTATCATTTCTATATTCCCGGTACGGATGCTTTGAAACAGGCGGACTTTTTTATACGTACGGTCAAACTGGATTCCGGCGACCTGCCTCCGGTTCTCGATGTGGAAGTGACCGGACGAAAAGAGAAAAAAGAATTGCAGCAAGGCATTAAGCGCTGGTTGGACCGTATAGAATCCCATTATGGGGTGAAGCCCATTCTTTATACCTCTTATAAGTTCAAGACCCGTTATCTGGACGATTCTATTTTCAATGCTTATCCTTATTGGATCGCTCACTATTATGTCGATTCGGTGAAATATCAGGGTAAGTGGGATTTCTGGCAACATACTGATGTCGGAAATGTACCCGGTATTAAAGAAGATGTAGACCTCAATGTATTCAACGGTACATTAGAAGAACTCAAAAAGCTGACGATCAAGTAGGATGATTGATCTGTCATACAACTAATCTCTTCTCTCATTTGTTATAATCGTATTATTACTAAAAAGATACGATTATGAACTTTGATATAGCTATTATTGGTGGTGGCCCTGCTGGTTACACAGCTGCCGAAAGGGCAGGGGCAAACGGACTGAGAGCCGTTTTGTTTGAAAAAAAGGCAATAGGTGGGGTGTGTCTGAATGAAGGATGTATTCCTACTAAAACGTTGTTATATTCTGCTAAAATTCTGGATAGCATCAAGAGTGCTTCCAAATATGGCATTTCTGCCGAATCTCCTTCGTTTGATTTAACTAAAATAATGAGCCGTAAAGAGAAAACGGTGAAAATGCTGACTGGTGGGGTAAAGATGACTGTGAACTCTTACGGAGTGACGATCGTGGAAAAAGAAGCCTTTATAGAAGGAGAAGAAAACGGGCTGATCCGTATCATCTGTGACGGAGAAAGATATGAAGTGAAATATCTGCTGGTATGTACCGGTTCCGACACGGTTATTCCTCCGATACCGGGACTGTCGGAAGTTAGTTACTGGACGTCAAAAGAGGCTTTGGAGATCAAAGAGCTTCCTGAAACGTTGGTTGTTATAGGTGGTGGAGTCATAGGAATGGAGTTTGCTTCTTTCTTCAACAGTATGGGAGTGAAAGTGCATGTTGTCGAGATGATGCCGGAGATACTGGGAGTCATGGATAAGGAAACCAGCAGTATGCTTCGTATGGAATATGCAAAACGTGGAGTCACTTTCTACTTGAATACAAAAGTAATAGAAGTGAAACCTGACGGAGTCGTCATAGAGAAAGATGGGAAGGCTTCTACTATCAAAACGGAAAAGATCTTGCTCAGTGTGGGGCGTAAAGCAAATATTACCAATGTCGGATTGGATAAGCTGAATATAGAACTTCATCGGAATGGGGTTAAAGTAGACGAATATCTTCAGACTTCTCATCCCGGAGTATATGCGTGCGGTGATATTACAGGCTATTCTTTATTGGCGCATACGGCAATTCGGGAGGCGGAAGTGGCAATCAATCATATTTTAGGAGTGGAAGACCGGATGAATTATAACAGTGTGCCGGGAGTTGTCTACACCAATCCGGAAGTGGCCGGCGTAGGTAAGACAGAAGAAGAGCTGACCAAACAGGGCATTCCTTATCGTGTTACGAAGTTGCCGATGGCTTATTCCGGACGTTTTGTTGCGGAAAACGAACAAGTAAATGGAATATGTAAGCTGATACTTGATGAAGCTGATCATATTATCGGTTGTCATATGCTTGGAAATCCTGCGTCGGAATTGATTGTGATTGCCGGAATAGCTATTCAGAAGGGCTATACGGTTGAGGAATTTCAGAAGAATGTATTTCCCCATCCTACGGTTGGAGAGATTTATCATGAGGTGCTTTCATAACACTTTTACAGATATTTATTTTCATCTGGCGGCAGAAGAGTATTTGCTGAAGCAGGAAACAGATTCTGTTTTCATGCTTTGGCAGGACACTCCTTCTGTAGTGATGGGAAAACACCAATCTGTACAGTTGGAAGTGAACCGGGAATGGGCGGAAGAACAACAGATTCAAATAGCCCGTCGGTTTTCGGGTGGGGGAGCTGTATATCATGATTTGGGTAATGTCAATTTAACTTTTATCGAAACAGTGTCCCGCTTGCCTGATTTCAGTCTTTATCTTCATCGGATATTGGATTTCTTAAAACTGATAGGATTGCCGGCAAAAGGAGATGAACGTCTGGGTATCTATCTTGATGGTCTGAAAATATCGGGGAGTGCCCAGTGCGTACACAAGAACAGGGTGCTTTATCATTGTACTTTGCTGTATGATACGAATCTTGCTGCTTTAAATAAGGTATTGAATCCGGAGAGGGACATTGAGACGGGCGTGGCATTGCCTGTGTATGCTGTTCCGTCTGTCCGTAGTGAAGTCACAAATATCAGTCGTTACTTACCTATGGAAACGGTTGATCATTTCAAAGCGATACTTTTCGAATATTTTAGTCAGAAGGGATGTGCTGATACTTTCAGTGAGAAAGAATTGGAAGCAATCCATAAACTTCGGACTGAGAAATATATTTGCGAAGACTGGATCTTCAGTCGTTGAGTCCGGTTAAAAATACTTTAACTTAAAACTTTCTTTTTCAGCGGGTTGTTCTAATAGTTCAAGGTTGAATAATAAATTTACTGTCTATGTCAAGATTCGAAATAAAAATGCCTAAGTTGGGCGAGAGTATAACCGAAGGGACGATTGTCTCTTGGTCTGTGAAAGTGGGGGATGTCATTCAGGAAGACGATGTTCTCTTCGAGGTAAATACGGCGAAAGTCAGTGCGGAAATACCTTCACCGGTAGCCGGTAAGGTAGTGGAAATTCTGTTTAAGGAAGGAGATACAGTCGCTGTAGGTACAGTGGTTGCTGTTGTAGATATGGGAGGTGAAGAGGCATCCGATGAAGAAACTGCAAGTGGAAAAGAAACTCCAGAAAGTAAGGAGAATGCTTCTTCTGATGCAGAAAAAGTATCTTCTCAGGTAGCAAAGGCTGAGGAACGCTGGTATTCTCCTGTGGTGATTCAATTGGCACGAGGTGCAAATATTCCGAAAGAAGAACTTGATTCGATACAAGGCACAGGATACGAAGGCCGGTTAAGCAAGAAAGATATAAAGGATTATATTGAGAAGAAGAAAAGGGGAATTTCCGAAGTCTCGAAGGCGGCGATACCTACCGGTGATGCACTTACGGCTTCTATGCCTTCTTCGACTGGAGGGGCTGGCTCTATGACAACTTCTCCTGTGGCGGCTTCCGTGCAAACTCCTGCACCGTCTGCTCCATCTAAACAAGCACCTGCAGCTGCTAATATTCCGGGAGTAGAAGTGAAAGAAATGGATCGTGTCCGCCGGATTATTGCGGATCATATGGTGATGTCCAAGAAGGTTTCACCACACGTAACCAATGTAGTAGAGGTAGACGTAACCAAACTGGTACGCTGGCGTGAAAAGAATAAAGACGCTTTCTTCCGCCGTGAGGGAGTGAAACTGACCTATATGCCTGTCATAACAGAAGCTGTTGCAAAAGCATTGGCAGCATATCCTCAGGTCAATGTATCTGTTGACGGATATAATATTCTTTTCAAGAAACATATCAATATCGGTATTGCTGTTTCTTTGAATGATGGCAATCTGATAGTTCCTGTGGTACACGATGCCGATCATCTGAACTTGAATGGATTGGCTGTAGCTATAGACTCGCTGGCATTGAAGGCTCGTGATAACAAATTGATGCCAGATGATATTGACGGAGGTACGTTTACCATTACTAATTTCGGTACATTCAAGAGTTTGTTCGGTACGCCGGTGATCAATCAGCCCCAGGTTGCCATTTTGGGAGTGGGATATATTGAGAAGAAGCCTGCCGTAATAGAGACACCGGAAGGTGATACGATTGCTATCCGTCATAAGATGTATCTGTCCCTGTCTTATGACCATCGTGTAGTTGACGGTATGCTGGGAGGCAACTTCCTGCACTTCATAGCCGATTACCTGGAAAACTGGAAGGGCTGATAACAGATTGTTTCATTCATTAAGAACTTCATTAACTATGAAAAAGAAATATGATATAAAGACTACGGATGTTGAAACACTGAAAAAGTGGTACCATCTGATGACATTAGGGCGTGCTTTGGACGAGAAGGCGCCGTCTTACCAGCTGCAATCCTTGGGTTGGTCATACCATGCTCCTTATGCGGGGCATGATGGTATCCAACTGGCTGTCGGTCAGGTTTTCACATTGGGAGAAGATTTCCTGTTCCCTTATTACAGAGATATGCTGACTGTGCTTTCTGCAGGAATGACTGCGGAAGAGATTATATTGAACGGCATTTCGAAAGCAACCGATCCCGGTAGCGGCGGACGTCATATGTCGAATCACTTCGCCAAACCGGAATGGCATATTGAAAATATATCTTCTGCTACCGGAACGCATGACCTGCATGCGGCGGGTGTAGCAAGAGCAATGGTATATTATGGGCATAAAGGAGTAGCAATCACTTCGCACGGAGAATCTGCTACTTCCGAAGGCTTTGTTTACGAGGCTATCAATGGAGCTAGTCTGGAACGTCTTCCAGTGATTTTCGTTATACAGGATAACGGATATGGCATCTCTGTTCCTAAATCCGAGCAGACTGCCAATCGTAAAGTAGCCGAGAACTTCTCCGGTTTCAAGAATCTGAAGATTATCTACTGCAATGGAAAAGATGTGTTCGATTCCATGAATGCCATGACTGAGGCACGCGAATATGCGATCAGTACCCGTAATCCTGTGATTGTACAGGCTAACTGCGTTCGTATCGGCTCTCATTCCAATTCGGATAAACATACACTTTATCGGGATGAAAACGAACTGGAATATGTGAAAGAAGCCGATCCGCTAATGAAGTTCCGCCGGATGTTATTGCGCTATAAGCGCTTGACGGAAGAGGAACTGCTGCAAATTGAAGCTGAATCAAAGAAGGAACTATCTGCTGCCAACCGCAAGGCGCTGGCTGCCCCTGAACCTGATCCTAAAAGCATTTACGATTTTGTGATGCCCGAACCTTATCAGCCGCAAAAATACAAAGAAGGTACTCATCAGGAAGAAGGAGAGAAGACTTTCCTGGTCAATGCAATTAATGAAACATTGAAAGCGGAATTCCGCCATAATCCGGATACCTTTATCTGGGGACAAGATGTGGCAAACAGAGAAAAAGGCGGGGTCTTTAATGTGACCAAAGGCATGCAGCAGGAATTTGGCGAGGCGCGTGTATTCAGCGCACCGATTGCCGAAGATTATATTGTAGGTACAGCCAATGGTATGAGCCGATTTGACCCTAAAATCCATGTAGTGATAGAAGGAGCTGAGTTTGCAGACTACTTCTGGCCTGCCGTAGAACAGTATGTGGAGTGTACTCATGAATATTGGCGCAGTAACGGTAAGTTTGCTCCGAATATCACTTTACGGCTTGCTTCCGGAGGATATATCGGTGGTGGATTATATCATTCCCAAAATATAGAGGGTGCTCTGACAACGTTGCCGGGTGCACGTATTGTCTGTCCTTCTTTTGCAGATGATGCAGCCGGATTGTTACGAACCAGTATGCGTTCAAAGGGATTTACCTTGTTTTTGGAACCGAAAGCTCTATATAATTCGGTAGAAGCGGCAGCTGTTGTTCCGGAAGATTTTGAGGTTCCTTTTGGAAAGGCACGTATTCGTCGTGAAGGAACGGATTTGAGCATTATTACTTATGGCAATACGACCCATTTCTGCCTGCACGTAGCAGAGCAACTGGAAAAAGAAAGTGGCTGGAAAGTCGAAGTGATCGATATTCGCTCATTGATACCATTAGATAAGGAGGCGATTTTCGAATCAGTGAAAAAGACTAGTAAAGCATTGGTTGTTCACGAAGACAAGGTATTCTCCGGTTTCGGTGCGGAACTTGCGGCTATGATCGGAACGGATATGTTCCGTTATCTGGATGGTCCGGTGCAGCGTGTCGGATCTACATTTACTCCTGTCGGTTTCAATCCGATTCTGGAAAAAGAAATATTGCCGGATGAGGCGAAGATCTATGAGGCAGCTAAAAAGCTATTGGAATATTAATGGAATAAAATGGAGGTATAGTATATGAAGAAGATTGGTTTGTTTTATGCCACCAAAGCTGATAAGACTACTTGGGTGGCAGAGAAAATTCAGAAAGAATTTGGAAAAGATAGGATAGAAGTGGTGCCTATTGAGCAGGCATGGCAAAATGATTTTGCAGCTTACGATTGTTTAATAGTAGGTGCTTCGACCTGGTTTGACGGAGAACTTCCTACCTATTGGGATGAGTTATTGCCGGAACTTCGTACATTGGACTTGAAAGGGAAAAAAGTAGCTGTCTTCGGGTTAGGAGATCAGATACGTTATCCCGAAAACTTTGCTGACGGAATCGGACTGCTTGCCGAGGTATTTGAAGGAGACGGGGCCACACTGGTCGGTTTTACTTCTTCCGAAAGATACACTTTCGAACGTTCCAGAGCGTTGCGTGGTGATCGGTGGTGCGGTTTGGTCGTCGATTTGGATAATCAATCCGAGCAAGCGGAAAAGAGAATCAGGGAATGGTGCGAACAGGTAAAGAATGAGTTTGATTCAAAACCTTAATACTTTATATCTGTTTCCCGGTAACATAACAGAAGGAATATTATATCATACCATTCTTTTCATTAAAGGATGGTATGTACCAGATGCTCATCTCGTACACTACTGGATGAGCATCTGGTGTATAACAAGATGAGCATGCCGTACAGCACGAGATGAGCATCTCGTACATCTTATCTCTACTACAAATATATGCTGTCTTTTAAAGATACGTGGTCTGTGTCTTCTTGAAACAGATAAGGAAGATTAATGCTTAATATGTGAACTTCACTGCTGCCCAGCGGTTTTTCTCCTTATGATGTACGAAGGTCAGTCCGTTCTTTTCTGCTTCCCGGCGGATGAAAGGAATGTCGTCCACATAAAATCCACTCATATAAAGTTCCGATCCCGGGTGCATGCAGGCAACGTATTGCTTCATGTCGTTCAATAGAATATTCCGGTTTATATTAGCGATGATGATATCAAAGGGCCCTTTGCCAACAAGCGATGAGGCATCTCCTTGTGAAACGGCGATGTCGTCTACGTGGTTTAATTCAATGTTCTCAATAGAGTTTCGTACACACCATTCGTCAATGTCAATAGCGATACATGGGCGTGCTCCCCGCATGCGGGCGAGAATAGCTAAGATCGAAGTTCCACAGCCCATATCCAGAAGTGATTTATCTTTCAACTCATTGTCCAGTAACTCCCCGATGATGAGGCTTGTCGTTTCATGATGTCCCGTGCCGAAAGCCATTTGCGGATTGATAACGATATCATAAGTTGCCTGGGGTACATCTTTATGGAAGGTACTATGGATAACACATCGGTTATCGATCACAATCGGCTGAAAGAAATTTTTTTCCCATTCTTCGTTCCAGTCCTTGCTTTCCACCAGTGTTTCAGTAAAATGGATTTCCACGTTTTCCAACGGAAATTCGGCAAGTTTCTCCTGCAATCCCTTTACATTATATAGTTGGTCGGAAATGTACCCTTGTAACCCGTTTTCGTTTTCGGCGAAACTTTCAAAACCGATTTCTCCCAGTTCGGCTGCCAATACGTCATTGATGATGGAAGTCTCGACAGGAGAGGTGTATGTGAATGTAAGTTCGTAATAATTCATATCGCTCTTTCTTTTAGTCGTTAATTACAGGCAAAAGTACTTAATTTGCTTTAGGAATGCAACCTGATGTCTTTCTGATTTGATGCAAGTGTAATTTGCTTTCTGCATTGTCGTGTATGTTTTCGACATTGTCGAAAATAAATTACATAGGCATCTGATGGCAGTTTCATGGGAAACATTCTGCCGTTCTTGCTGTTATATTATTGAATGTATGACCATTTGTCAGACAGTCGATTGTTAAAAAGGTACTTTGCATTACACAGTACTGTTAATCGCAGTTAAGCCCTTGCGGAGCGCCGTTAAAAGTGATAAAAAAACAGTCTCAAATGGAATAATCGCACGATTTTTGACTTTTCTTTGTCGAAAGAAAAGTGTTAAATTTAAATGTTTGATAAAATAATAAGAGTATGAAAAAGATGTGGAAAAATGTGCTTGGTATAGTTCTCGTTGCTGCAATCAGTGCGGGGGCGGCTGTTGGGACGAGTGCTTACCTGATTAATAAGAATCAACCGGTATTTAGCGCTTCTGGCTCAGCAAATACCTTCAATCAGCCGATCCGGTTAGCCGGTTATAATACGGTTGCTGCAGAGAATACGGATTTTACTACGGCAGCAGAAAGTACGGTTCATGGCGTTGTGCATATTAAGGCCACGACAAATGCCAAACAATATGCCGACGGAGGCAATCAGCCGCAGTATGTTGATCCGTTCGAATATTTCTTCGGATTCGGAGGACGTGGTGGTTTTCAGCGCCCGCAACCACAACCACGGGTAGGGGCTGGTTCCGGGGTGATCATTTCGACCGATGGATATATTATAACGAACAATCATGTGATCGATGGAGCGGATGAACTGGAAGTGACATTGAATGACAACCGCAAGTTTGCAGCCAAATTGGTTGGAACCGATCCGACGACAGACATCGCTTTGCTTAAGGTTGATGCAAAAGATCTTCCTACCATTCCGTTCGGTGATTCTGAAAAACTGAAAGTCGGGGAATGGGTGTTGGCTGTCGGTAACCCGTTTAATCTGACTTCTACGGTTACAGCCGGTATTGTGAGTGCAAAAGGACGTGGCATCTCGATGGGAGGCGGAGACAAGAGCAAGATCGAGTCGTTTATCCAGACCGATGCAGCCGTGAACCCCGGTAACAGTGGAGGTGCGCTGGTGAATACGAAAGGTGAGCTGGTCGGTATCAATACCGCTATTTATTCCGAGACAGGAAACTTTGCCGGTTATTCGTTTGCAGTGCCTATCAGCATTGCTGGGAAAGTGGCAAACGACTTGAAACAGTATGGTACGGTACAGCGTGCAATCTTGGGTGTCCAGATCATGAGTGTGGGTGATATTGCCGATATGCTGGGCTATCCGAACTTGCCGGCTAAACAGAAAGAAGAACTGAGTGCCTTGAAATCCAAGATAAAAGTATCTGAAGGTGCGTGTGTGGCTGATTTCGCAGACCGCAGTACTGCTAAGGAGGCCGGAATTGAAAAGGGTGACGTGATTGTAGCCGTAAATGGTGCAAAAGTGAAATCTGCGAATGCTCTGCAGGAACAGATTAGTAAATATCGTCCGGGTGACAAAGTGCAGGTGACTGTAGACCGTAATGGTAGCACCAAGACATTTAATGTGGAACTTCGTAATGCACAGGGCAGTACAGCCGTAGTGAAGGGAGCAGCCGACAGTGCTGAAGTTTTAGGAGCCGCTTTTAGCGCGTTGACAAACGAACAGAAACGTGAATTAGGTGTAAGCTATGGTATTGAAGTGACCGGTTTATTGAATGGTAAACTGAAAGATGCCGGTATCAAAAAAGGTTTCATCATCATGGTTGTAAATGATCAGAAGATTTCATCTCCTGAACAACTTGAGAGAATAGTTGACAAGGTTTTGAAGGGTAATGAGGACGATCGTTACATCGTAGTGAAAGGTTTTTATCCGAATGGACGTACGAAAGTATATGCTATAGATCTGGCTGAATAATAAAATAACGTTATATTCGTCTTATTTGGCGGGAAGATTGTTAAAGGTTTATAATTGGCTGGGTGTAGGGTGCATCCAGCCAATTCTGTCAATAAAAATAATATTATCTTTGCACCCTGATATTCTCAATATAAAAACATTGGATGAGACAGTTAAAGATCACAAAGTCCATTACCAATCGCGAAAGCGCTTCTCTTGACAAGTATCTTCAGGAAATAGGCCGTGAAGATCTGATCACAGTAGAAGAAGAAGTAGAATTGGCACAGGCTATCAAAAGAGGCGACCGGAGAGCATTGGAAAAATTGACCAGAGCGAATCTGCGTTTTGTTGTATCTGTAGCTAAGCAATATCAAAATCAGGGGTTAAGTTTACCGGACCTTATTAATGAAGGTAACCTGGGATTGATCAAGGCGGCTGAAAAATTCGACGAGACCAGAGGTTTTAAGTTTATTTCTTATGCTGTGTGGTGGATT
>ERZ860668.2134-NODE-2134-length-11110-cov-3.292447_pt1 | contig 11110 bp, 11 predicted proteins | sample MGYA00510062_ERZ860668 | MGnify/ENA primary metagenome ERZ860668 (study PRJEB30046, sample SAMN00715258) | human gut metagenome | study: EMG produced TPA metagenomics assembly of the A metagenome-wide association study of gut microbiota in type 2...
TTTTCTTACGGTCAGCGCAGCAAGTGCGCAGACCTACTGAACAGTTACTTTAAATGTATATCTACAAAAAGAAGAACAGGAACGCAGATCTCATCAAGAGACCGCATCCCCGTTCTTCTTTTTTATCCTTTATTTTATCCTGAAACCTTTATCCGCTCACTGCGTATTTCCGCAGAAAATGTACCATTTCCCTGACCGTCAGCATCCAAAATGTGCTAATCTGCCGCCTGCTCCCCGGAAACTCCGGTTTTACTGCATGATACCATTTGCATCAAACGTATAGCTGACGCCATCGATTGTCATCGTCGTGCCTGTCACCATAGCACCTAACTCAGACGGATCCAGATAATACCAGTATCCATCCGGATTGATCCAGCCGCTCATTCTTCCGCCATCACGGTAGAAGTACCATTTGCCGCTCTCATTCTTCCACTCACCGGTATCCACCGCGGTTCCCTTAGTGACCGGAGCATAATCCTTGTAAGCGAATTCCAGGCATACATTTCCGTTGATTCCGTTTACATGCCCCTTATCCGTACACTGCCAGATCGTGCGACCCTCATATGTACCGTCCGCACCGTATCTCGCAAGCCAGATATCATAGTGGATCTGCTTTGTGTCCATCTCGGTCGTAAATTTGCTGTAGTCGCTGTATACGATCGGTGTATAGCCTGCCGCAGCAATCGTATCACAGAATGCGTTTACCACATCTGTGAGCTCCTGAACCGAAAGCTCCAGGATATATTTTGACTCTACATCCACAGCGATCGGATACTTTACATTGTATCCGGATACTTTTTCTACAGCATATTTCGCAGCCGCCTTCGCTTCCTCCACAGTTTTCGTCTGAAGATAGACATACGGAGCTGCCTGAACTCCGTTGTCCGAAGCCCCCTTCATATTTTTCTCATAATTCGGATCCATGGTGTAACCACCCTCATATCCGTAAGACATCATCTTAATAAAAGCGAACGATATATCATCTGCCGCAACTTTCGCCCAGTCGATATCTCCCTGCCATTTTGCAACACTGATGCCGCGGAGAAGCGCTCCCTCTATTGTTTTTCCATTATTGTCCACATAAACACCATTTACCTTTTTCCATGCATTTGCAGGATCCGTTACACTGGTATCCGTGGATGCCTTATTCTGCTCATCATAACCTGGTCCGATCTCATCCGCAAACGCGGTAAAACTGCCCTGTGTGATCATTAGCACCGCAAGGACTGCTGCCATATATCGAAATTTTTTCTGAAACATTCTGATTCCGCCTTTCTTCTCTGTCCGTGTTTTATTCCTTAAATATTTTCCATCTTCAAAGCTGCACAAGAAACCGTTGTGACTATGAGGATGCTGAACGGTTACAAACAGTTTTCTTTAAGTCTTCACAAGTATACTACAATTTCCCTCTTTTTTTATTAAGAACTTCTTACATTTTCGTTGTCACACCTCTAAGACTTTGTGGCAAAATTTCGTCCAGGATAAAAGTCGCCAGTTTCCTGACAGCCTTCCCTGTGCCGCAAAAACAAAAGAACCCTTGAAAACCAAGGGTTCCGGAGCGGAGACGGAGGGATTCGAACCCTCGTACCGGGATGAACCGATAAACGCATTTCGAGTTTTATCGTCGTCTGTTACTTACATGGTTTCTCCTGTCAGTTTCAGTTAGCCTTGTACGCCCTTAAACCCGCATGAAATCTGGACTTTTTGAAAAATTTGCCCGAAAATACTGAGGAATCGCTCATCGGTTCCAATCCACGATTTTTCCGCTTTTGGAAAGAACTGCGGAAAGAACGGAAAGAACAAAAATCAAAAGGCAATACACGGACAGTTCGAATGCCGGCAAAGATTATCAAGATATGAGGTGTATTGTCATGAAAGAAAACGCAATCAACTGGGACGCCGTCCCCGATGTAATCACGAAAGACCAGCTGTATCGCATTTGCCATATCAGCAAATCCACCGCCCTGTACCTGCTACAAAGCGGGAAAATCCCCTGCGAGTACACGGGCAGGAAAACACGCTGCTACAAAATAAAAAAGGAGGATGTGATTGCCTATCTGGAAAACCGCAAGGTCTTTCCCGAAAGCTATTCCGCCCCGGCAGGCTGGTACAAAGGCGATTATACTGTTCAGATGGAGGAACCGGTTCCCCCAATCGTGCGGGAGCATTTGCGTCTGTATTATACCGATCTGCTCTCCGGATATCCCGATGTACTGACCACCCAAACGGTTTCCAAAATCACCGGTTACGGAAAAACCGCCATCAACAACTGGTGCAATCAGGGACACATCAAGTCTTTCCGGAAAAACAACGTCAACCACATTCCGAAGGTCTATTTGGTGGAGTTCTTCTGCTCTACCTACTTTCGCACCATCACCCGCAAATCACCTTGGCACATCCGCACCCTACAAGGCTTTTCCAGCTGGCGGAAAATCCGCAACCTGCACACAGCAGACGGTGAAGGAGGTGCGGAGTAATGACAAATTTTCTGGAAGAGCTGTACTACGGAAATGTTGATCCGCAGGCCAGAGGATACCGAAAGGGCAGTCATACTCTTAAGGTTTCAAAAGACATCAACGAGCTGGAAGAAAAGCTGACCGGGCGTTTAAGCGGCGAGGATAAGGCGCTGTTCCTCGATTTCTGCAACGCTTACGGCGAACTGATGGGCGAAAGTGGTCTTGATTCTTTCATTGTCGGCTTCCGCCTCGGCGCTAAAATGATTTTTGATACCTTTTGCAGCGATGACGCACCGTTTGAAAGCTATCTAAAAGAATGAAGGGTTTGCCGAATCACAATTTAGTCAATTACGATTGACTAAATTGTAGTTGACTAATTTTTTCAATATGCAATGTGTGATAATCGAAATCGCACATTCGCAAACAGGAACCTCCTTTGGTACAATGAGCGTATCAAAGGAGGTTATCTATTATGGCTAAAACAATATTTGAACAAACGGGCGGTACATACACCATGCAGGGCGATTATTGCCTGCCCGATCTTACATTACCCGCCGAAGAAGAATGTCCTATCGGCGTGTGGGGACAGCGTCGCCTGAGGTACTTAAAGCAGCACCATAAAATTCTCTACTACAATCTGCTTACTTTTGGAAAACTCCGTTCTCATCTCGCTGATGTAGAGCAAGAAGCACAATCACTCTTTCTTCGGTTGGTAAAAGAGTACGCTGAGCGGGAGGGCATGACCGAACAACTGAAAGCAGACAACCCTATGGAGTGGGTGTGCAGGATAAATAATATTCGAGAGCGTGTTAACGAAGTTGTAAATGCAGAGATTATTTTCATATAAAAAACCATTGAAATGACAAGCGGGTGCAGGAATTTGGATTCTTGCACCTGATTTGTTTTCTAACTTATAAGAGAAAATTAGTCAATCACAATTTACCAAATCTCGCTTGATTAATTTATCAGATTATAAAGTATCGAGGGGATTTGCAACCATATTTTTAAAAGTTGATATTTCTAAATATATAACAGACCAAGTTTTCTTCATTAAGAAGTTAATAGATAAATACATGCCGAAGAAAACGTTAAGCTGTTTGGTTGATTGATAGTTAATTTGTTCGTTTGTATATTGTTTGAATTTGAGGATACTTTAGCAGTATAAGAGATGCAGTTTTTTCTATTTTATTGGAACATCTATTCTGGCAATAGCTACACAAACACCATTTTTTATAATATAACATTCAACGAAATGAGGCCCTTCAAAATCTGTATGCTCTCTCCTTTTAGTTCTACCATAGTTGCTTCGTATTATTTCACCACGTATCATTTTTCTTCGTTCTGCCTCAATGCCGACATTTCTTATTTTCCATAAAACTTCATAAGGAGCCGGGGTATCTGTTTCGCAATAAAAAGTAAGTGTTCTTGATTTTGGTAACCATTCCCTACATTTAAGGATGTGTGACAAAAGTCTTGGCCGAAAACCATTTGCCTCAACATTACAATCAATTCGTGCTGAATAATTAATATCTATTTTATATTTATTTCTTATATACTCTTCTGAACTTGCATAAGTATAACTTTTTACAATATTTGAATAAGAATTCTGTGTGGATTCATTATCACTATACAGCCAAAAATCATGATTAAATACTTTGTACCATGAATCAAAAGCCTGTTTTTTTGTGCAATCAGACTTAAGTATAACATCAATTTTATCCAGTTTGTCACTTAAACGTTGCTTCCAATTATTCATCTTATCTCTGTCTTTTTGCTTTAACAGCAGAGATTTAGTCGCATCTGTGGGGTTATATACTTCTATTGACTCTTCAAGTCGTTTAATGATACCTTTCATTGTATAATAAAAGCACTCATCCAAACGCTCATATTCGACGAAGCACTCATCACATAGTACAGATTGTATCAGTCCCCCTGGCATTTGCCAACTGCTGCGAGATTTACAAAACATCTTTGAAAGACGTACAACACTCCTAAGATTATCACCCTTGTTTTTTACAGCGTCACTAAACCAATTTTTAATAGACATTGGATTTCGCTCTTGCCAACTACTGCCCGCATGATAATATGTACCATCAGAAGTTTTTTTGTATATAGCAAAATCGACATGATATCCATCTGCGTATTCTATTCTTACACAATTGGTTAATGCTTCAGGATCTTTTTTGAAATTTGAACATTTCTTTTTTAGAGCATTAGTAACAATATGTTTTATTGTTGTAGTTCCAGTATCTGAACCGATATTTTCTTCATCAAAAATCACTGCTATATCTATATCATAATCCTTGTCATCGTTTTGAACAACCGTAGACATTGCAATACTGCCTTGTTCTTTGATATCAGAAACTGAATAACTGGTTCCGTTTTCATCATTTAATTCTTTTAATCCTGCTTTTAGTCGGTCTATATTTAAAGTTTTTTTATTACGCAGGTCGTTTTGTGTGCTTTGTGGAAGAACAGTACATTCACTATAAAATTTGTTAAATTCTTTTGACAAGTCAAACATAATCAATCTCCTGATCATTCCCATAATTTACCTTTATTTGAACCATTTACATACAATCCAAATATATAGGGTGGCATAATGCTCTCATTGTAATGGTGAACTACTATATTCACCATTCTATTTGTTCTTAATCCGATAATTTTTCCTATTTCTACTGATACACAGCTAGGAATAGATGCAGCAATATGTATTATTTCAAGTTTCGGATAATTAGTAGTAAGATTATTTTGGATAACATCATCAATTTTTTTCTTGTATTCATGCAATTGCTGCAAATATCTGATTGCGTTATCTTGAGGAACATCAAGAGCAAGATGAATGATATCAGTTGAAAATTGGGATAAATCAACATCAGTAATTTTATGAGTAATAGAAATTGCTAAGACAACTTCATTGGCATTCTTATCAATATTTTGCGGCAGGGTTATGTTGAGTTTATCCCAGCCTTTTTTCATTTCTTTATGTGAAGCCTTTTTTAAAGAGTAATAGTGTCCTCCGTTATGCGCGTCATATTCAAAATAGCGTGATATTTTTGCCGATTCGAGAAAAGTACCAGCATAAACTGTATAGGGGATTGGAGCCATTCCTGTAAAATATGTCTTTTCCTGATCAGCTGCTTTTGCAGAAAATTTTGCAGTGGTATTCTCTATCTGTTTGCAGATAACTTGATTCGTTTTTTTACTGATTACTTTATCATCATTAAAAAGTTGCACAAAATCAATGGTTTGTTCCTTTACTTTATGCTCAGCAAGCTTTAAATCAGCAATAGCTTTTAGCTCATCTATATCTTTTTGTGTTGCCATTCCGTACATGTTTAACACATAGATTCTCTTTTTTAGATTAAATTTCAATACTAATCCTAAAATGATTAATACTAGTCCAATTAATGCTCTAAAGAAAAAATCGCCTTCATTCGTAGGTGTCTGAAGCGATAAAAGTTGAAAAATACCGTCTACTATAGCATCAGATATAGCTGGAATACCTGATGCAATCAATAAACAACCCGTGGAAATCAGTGTATTCGAAACACTGTTTTCCTCTTTTCCTTTAATCCAATTTATAAAATAAATGACGACAATTATGGCAATGAAAATAATCGCAATAATGATATTTTCAGTCATGATTTCTTCACCTCACTCTACCCGTGCCCGTCTATTCATCAGCAAGGGGCAAGAGCCAAATGCTAAATTAAATTCCCTGCTGTTGTAAATATTGCATAATTAAAGCTCCGGCTATATTTGCTCCTGCACCAATCAGAAAATCTTTTAATCCATTCAGTGCTGCTTTAATGATAGCTGGTTTCTTCTGGTTTATAATTTTTGATTCAGCATCAGTAATTAATTCATCGGCAGTTTCTCTGTCTTCATCAGATATCTGCTCATTTTGAATTGCTTCCTTAATTTTCTGAATCAAATTCTCTGTCTGCTGATAGTTGAATGAGATGTTATTATGATCTCCTGAGACAACCTGTGATTGTTGTATATCACCATTTACCACTGTACCATAATAATTATAGATAGTCTGCGGTACTTTTTTAGCTAAATTAGTTTCATCTTTGTTAAAGCGCATACCTTCGCCTAATATACCTTCATTCTCAAGTTTTATTGTCCATTCAAGCAAACAGTTTTGTACTTGGTCAACGATAGATTTTAGAACATGAGTACTTATATGTAATGAATAATTAGTTGGAAATGGAGCTGAACACATTTCATCAATTTTGCGCTCTATATCTACTGGATAACTCATTTGGACAGGTCCATCAGAGTTATTATATAGTTCGAGAATTTCACCTATTGAACTTCCTAAATATTTTGTACACAATAAAGATTGCATTTTGCTATCTTGAAAAATTACAGACGTCCAACCTCGATATGGGTTCCAAGCTTTTAATTTTCCATTTACTTTTCTATACTCTGGTATCTTATCTTGTTCTTTCACGGAATACCCATTCAGTTCATGCATAATCCACTTATCAAACTCTTTTAATTTTAGTTTTGAAGCAATTAAATGTGCTTTTCTTAGCGCATTTAAAACATCGCACTCAGGCTTTAACACTTCTTGCTGCAAATCTAAAACAATACTGCTCATTTTTTCACCTTATTCTAAAATACTGTTTAATACAATCCAATCATCGCTTTCGACGTTTTCGGAATAGTGCTCCATACAGATACACAGTTCCTCGCTTTTTTCATCGTGCCGGACAATTCCGCCTTTTAAGCCATAGCGGGTAAGGTAGTCTTTCAGCACCTCAAATTTTTTCGGCGAATAAATATCAATATCCTGACTGCTCCCGCTCCGGTCAAAGCCGCCTTTCGTTTCGACAATCCAGATTTCATCGTTTACACCGATGATATAATCCGGGAAGAAATTTTTCTGTTTTCCGGAATTATCGGCGTAAACGATCGAGAGAAATTCGCTGCCCTTATCTCCGTTTTTATATACCCACTGCACTGTTTCCGCCCATTCGCAGAATTTTTCAAATTTATGTTCTGCCGAAGAACACGGTTCGGCGGAGGAGAGGTAGTTTTGATATACATTCTTCGGCATAACCGCTTGCGTTTTTGCAGAAGAATCAAACGTAAACATACAGGTTTGCGGAATGTGAAAACTCACCCTGGATATATTTTGAAAGTCCAGACGTATTTGAGCAAGCTCCGCCGCCATCGCCTCTCGTACACTACGACGAAATGGGATATCCCCTTGAACAGAACGGAGTGACGCAAAACAGCCAGAAAATTCAAGTGTTTGGGCTGTCCGTCTCGCAGAGCGCGCGATAGAGGGCTTGCTTCTGTATAGAAGTGCGCCCTTTGTTTCAAAGGGATTATCATGGACTACCGAGATGTTTTTTCGCTAACAGCTAATACGAAATCTGCCATCGTCATTGCGGAGTTTACAAATAGACGGGCGTGATGCTCTGCAATGTTAATTCTTTTCGCACCAACGCCATGAGAATCGCTTCCTTTATTTCGCATTTCAGCTATTGCAGAAAGAATCTTTTCGAGTCCAGAAAGTAATCCATTGATACGCTTGTCCAAGTCTTTGCTTTGGTTCATATTGTATAGCTTCTTAACTTGGTTGTAGAGTTTCCCGATGTCACCACTTTCGGATGGATCTTCGCCTTTCTTTTCGATGACATAGCAAAACACTTCTTCAAGCAATGTGCGTGCTTTGGTGATTGCGCTGTCATAGTTCCCGTCTATGACATCCTTCATGGCTCGTTCGGATAAATCAGTAATATAACTTCTGTCTATCGTTTTGACGGAAGGAGCTGCTACACTAATGGTTGCTCCAAGCTTGCGAATAACAAACTCTTTTCCAATCCGTATAAGTTCATTCCCGCCAAAATACAAAGCGCCATTGATCTGATTGATTACTACATTTACGATCTGAGCATAGGCATATTCAATAACTTCTGGCGTCTGTCCTCTCAGTTTGTCTACAAACTGCCCTTTTGAAAAAAGAAACGCAAGCAAGTCGGATTCCCGTTTATTCTGAATGCAATGTGCCAATAGATCATCAAGGTATGCCCATCTGCTTTGAGCACCACCGTTCCATCCGTATGTGACAGGTAACCCAAATTTATTTGAAATATCACACAGGGTCGGGCCACTCAAATATGGCATTGAAATTTTAATGCCGCTATCTGTGCCATTGACTTCAAGCGTACCAAAATCTACATCGCCGTCCAAAATAGATAAGATGCTTTTTTCACGGAGCAGTTCAAATTTTGATTTTTCTTGCGGCAAATTATTTCCTCCATCATGTAAGTATAGGAAGCGATATTACATACCGTTGTAATTCTCCCAGCGCCATCTGATAAAATCACGATTGGTGAAGTCGGGGAGAACAATTTTCGGTGGAATAGTAGCGCCATAGTCCATCCGTGCTCTTGTAGACAGTTCGACTACGCCTGTTTCGGAAATGCGAAGATGTCCAGCATCAAACAGAGTGTGAATATCTGTTCTCATTGCAAATCCATTTGCAATGGTATCTTCGCCATTATATTTGAACGGCTTGATGTGTGCAGCTTCAAGCACTTCGGGCATGGTAACATTCGTAATAATGCAGCGCTGGCAAGCAGCAAGAACATCGTGACGGAATTTTGCTTGATTGGGGCGACTGATCCTGGAATTCTGAACTCGTTTACGCTCTACTTCCGATGCAACTTCGCTTGTACGAATCTGATCCAAGATCATTTGCAGAGAAGCATCGGTAATCGGAGTTGAAAGAATTTCAGCAATCTCAGATTCGATAAGCGCATTAAGGTGATACTGCTCCGCATCCCTTGTTACTCCATCCGCCTTTTCCAAATAGCCATAGTTTTCGAGAAACAACAGATATTCTCGGGCAATACGAAAATCATTAGCTCCTTCACAGCAATTCGGCCAGTCAGCAATAGTGATCTCATCGGCACGATACCAAAGAAGAAAATTCACATAGTCATCGATTTGTGCATGACAGCCGGAAAGCGGTATAATGATTTTGGTCAGTTCCGTGGTGGTTAAGTAGCCTTGTCCTCTCTTTTTGAGTTCCATTATTACCGACAAAATTATTCTGAGAGGATAAATGATAAGGCTGTGGCTTTCCCAATTTATGCATTCAGCGGGAGTCTGGATATGACTGTTCGGCAACTTGAATGTCTGAATAGTTATTGCAGAAAACTCTGTCTGAGAAATATCATGCTCAGCAACTCGGCGTCCAAAATCAGTAAGGCGAATTATCCCTCGACTGTCATCAGGGATTAGCCCGACAGCTTTCCAATATTGACCGGAGTTACGAATAATGTTTCGTTCACCTGTTCGTCGTGCCAGATCAACACCAATGGAGTCACTTATATCATTCGACAGCTCAACAAGCTCATCCGCAAATTCCTGCGAACTATATTTCAATCCACGCCCCTCCAGCTTTTTCATGCGGAAAAGAACGCCCAATAAGATAACGGGGTCGTTGATACCCTCGGTGCATTGTAAACAAGCCCACTTCCACTTAAAATCAGGGAATGGTTTTGTCGGGACAAAATCTTTTGAGAACATCTACTTGTCACTCCCTTTGTATTGATTGAAAACATTTGCAACGGCATAACCCAGCAATGGCGGGACGGCGTTTCCAATCTGACGATACACTGATGAACGATTGCCGAAAAACTTATAATCCAACGGAAAGCTCTGTACCGCTGCTAATTCACGGCAAGACATTCTTCGTTGGGCATTCGGATGAGGTAAAATAACAACACCGCCTCTGTTATCGCCACGGGCGGTAACAGTTGGAGCAGGCTTTTCGGGGTCTAAAGCTCTATGCCCAAGATAACCGTTAAATTGCAATTTGTATTTTGAATAATCATGATTGGGTAAGTCATTAGGGAGATCAGGGTCTGGTATATTTGACAATGCTTCACCGACACTTACCCACCGTGGCAGCCCATCTCCGCCATCTTTGCTATGAGTCGGTAAGGGGAATATATACTCAAAGTCAATATCGTTACGGACTCCAATTATAATGACTCTTTGTCGTGTTTGCGGGATCCCGTAGTCAGCGGCATTAAGCACGCGATAACTTACTTTGTATCCCAGCGAAGCAAAATCGCTAAGAATCATTTTGAATACAGCACCTTTAGCCAAATTTGTAAGCCCCTTGACATTTTCCGCCAAGAAAAACTTCGGCTTTTTAGCTTCAATCACTCTGATCAATTGTTTATATAACGCATTGCGTTCATCTGCTTCGTGGCGCTTCATATTAGCGACAGAAAACCCCTGGCAAGGAAAGCCTCCGATGACAATATCACATTCTGGAATTTCTTCCGCATCAATTTTGGATATATCTTCGCAAACAATATGATCTCCTAAATTATGCCTGTATGTTTCTACGGCATCCTCATATAAATCATTTGCCCAAATGATTTCATGGCCAGCCATCTTGAAACCTAAATCAAGCCCTCCTGCTCCACTAAAAAGTGATACTACCTTCATACATTTTCTTCCTTTTCAAGTCTCATCAGTTCGTCTCCAAGTTTTCGGGCAAACAAAACCGGAACAGCATTTCCAATCTGTCGATAACATGAATTCATAGTTCCAACAAAATGAAAATCTTCTGGGAAAGTCTGAACACTTGCGCTCTCACGGATTGTTAATCT
>ERZ860668.2138-NODE-2138-length-11085-cov-2.266092_pt1 | contig 11085 bp, 2 predicted proteins | sample MGYA00510062_ERZ860668 | MGnify/ENA primary metagenome ERZ860668 (study PRJEB30046, sample SAMN00715258) | human gut metagenome | study: EMG produced TPA metagenomics assembly of the A metagenome-wide association study of gut microbiota in type 2...
AGTTGTTATCGAACCTCCCATATAAATCCCGTTAATATACGATCCGCCTAATCCAACAAATCCAATGTTAGAAGTATATGCTGATATTTCTGCATTTTCAATATCAAGTTCTTCTGCTGTTGGTGCTTCTCCGTCCGGCATTGTTACAATAATACCCTTGTATTCGGTTCTAACTGTTTGTTTTACTGGATATGAATGACCATTAGGAAAAGAATTATATATTATTTCTTCTGTTGTACCAGCAGAAACAGACATTGCTCCGATTGACGCTATCATAACCGCCGATGATATCAATGCTAACAGCTTTTTTGCTTTTTTCATAAAATCAACCTCCTGAAATATTTATTTCCGTACTATTTACTTTACAAATATATTATACACCATTTATCGCAGTTTTTCAACACCTTTTTCGACATTTATTTGTAAACTTTTTATGAACAAACATAGAAAAGTCTTGAAATTTGTAAAAAAATGGTATATAATTAATTTGTAATCTTAAAAACCCTGAGTTTATAAGATTTCCCTCATTTTTTCAAAATCCCGTCTTAATCTAAGGCGGGATTTTTTATTGCATAAAAATTATGACCTATGCAGTAAGAAGTGCGCTGCAAGGATCGAACTGCTGCGAATAGTTATTTTTGAGAAAAAAGCAAAAAAATAGTGTTTCTTTTGGGAAAATATGCTAATATAAAAAACGGGAGAAAGGTACAAAACAAAAAATAATATGCGTTTGTACGGAAAAAGAAAGGAGAAATATGAAAAAGTTTATGAAAAAACTTTCGGCAATTATGTTAGTTGCTGCCATGGTGTGTACGACATTTTTGAGTTATATGCCATCGTTAGATGTATTGGCAGCTCCGAAGATGATGGCACATCTGAAAGCCGGAAGTGGGAATGCAAACGAGCACTTTGGCGGTGCAAAGCCGGAGGCATTTGTCTTATCCAGCCAAAAGTTTACGGGAGAGGATTTAAGTGCTACGGTTCAGCTTGTAAGTGAGAGTAAAGACACGAGGTTTCGTTTTGTAACGAAATATGTGGATGATACTCATTGGAGTTATATCGCTTACGATACAGGAAAATGGCTTTATGAATTTAAAAATGGAGATGGGTCTTATGCAGCGTTATCAGGATTGCCAGAAGTCAACAAAGATGATGAGATTACGATTTCAACATCTTATAAGGACAATGGCTTGAATGTGACAGTTGAAAATAAGACAATAAACAAAAGTGGTTCAGCAGTTGTAGCTAATGAAAAATTTAATGAGCTGAAAACAGAATCAGGAGAGATTGGATTTGGTGCAGGTACTTTTGGAGAAGCTTACACAGAAATTTATTTCTCAGATGTAAAAGCTGGTGAGACAGCTTATAGCGACTACAGTGGCTGGCATGTATACAAGACTCTTTCAGGACAGGTTTGGGAACCATCTGTGGAAGTACCGGATGGAGGAGACACAGATCCGGAAAATCCTTCTGAAAACGGAAGAGCTTGGATTGAGTTAAAGGGTGGAAGCAACAATGGTGGTGGACACTCCTATGGCAATGCAAATGCAAAAGCGCCAGTACTGCTTCTTGATGATGACAAGAAGATGGAAGAGTCAGGAGAACTTTCTCTTGCTGTGAAGCCAAGCAATAACTGGGGTGTATTTTATACTTATGTGAATGACAATAACTGGTTATATGTAGGTCATGATACGAGCAGTGGCTGGTACTATCAGTATAACTTGAATGGAAGTGGATCTTATCCGAAAATCTCAGGACTTCCGGATCCGGTTGAAGGGGAAGAACTTCAGATGTCTATCTCATTGAACAGAGAGACATTGTCTGTGACAGTAAACGGAGTAACTTCGCGTGTGACAAATCAGGCATTGATCGATTTCAGTGAGGAGAATGCAGGTAAAGGCCGTTTCGGTGTGAAAACAAACAGTGCAACAACGATTTCTTTTGCGGATGTGATGTACGGAAAAGATAACTGTATGGAAGATGACTGGGTATTTTGTGCAGACCGTGACGGACAGTCGTTTAAAAAGACATATTCAAAACTTGTGCCGCTTACAGGTACAGTTACGGAAAAAGGAGAAGGCGGATTGGCAGATGCGACAGTTCGCGTTGGAAACAAGTCTGCAAAAACAGATGGAAATGGTAAATATCAGTTTGATGCGTTGGAACTTGGGACCTATACTATGGCTGTTTCCAAACCGGGATATCAGGCATTCTCAGGTGAAGTGACAATTGAAGATAAAAAAGATAATGTCAAAGATATAACACTGGAATTAAAAGCTCCATTGGATTTGTCAAAATACGATTCTATTTCATCTGATGAAATGAAAGTATATATCGGAAAAGAATTTCCGGTTGTGGCAAGATACCAGATGCTTGCGAATGGACAGGAGATTACAGATACATATTTCCGCGGAAATGAAACAGAACTTGATGAAGTTGCAATCAATGGTGTCGCTATAAAACCGGAAGTGGAAGTGACAGAGACAAAAGCAGACTCAAGAACATATGCAATGCATGAGGAGAAAGATGACATCAATCTGGATATGGATGTCAAAGTCAGTGTAAAAGAAAATGAACTGACATGGGAAGTAACAAAATTAGAAAAAGCAGAAGGTTGTGCAGATATTGCAACAATCGATGTTCCTGGATTGAACCTTCTGACTGTGGATGCAGTGGAGACAGGAGCCAATTTCGCAGGAGCAAAGGCTTCGACAACAACAACATCTTCCGGAGATGTATTTATTGATTTTGAAGATGGATTTGTACCATCTGAGACAGACGGATACCTGTATGGATTCCTGACAAATGGGAAATTAAGCGCAGGTCTTTACAGCAATTCCGAGGTGGAAGGAGACAAACGTGTCATTCGCAATAATGGGGCGGATACAATGAGTCTCACAAGTGCTGCATGGTACTACGAGTTGGGAGATGCAAACGGACAGAAGAATGCTTCAAAGTATGATGATTATCCGGTGAGTGAACTTCCATGTACAAAAGTGGCAATCGCAGCAGATGCAAATGGCGATGAGACAATCGACTGGAATGACGGTGCGCTTGCGTTCCGTGATATTATGAACATTCCATACGGTTCTGAAAATATCAAAGATTTAGTAAACTATCGTATCGTTATGAACTTTGCAAGTATGGCATCAAATCCATACCATACAACAGCAGACAACATTAAAAAAGTGTATCTTGCAACAGATGGTCTTCCACAGGCGGTTATGCTCAAAGGATACGGTAACGAAGGACATGACTCTGCAAACTCTGAGTATGCTGATATTGCAGAAAGAGAAGGAGGAGTAGAAGATTTCCAGGAATTGATTAAGATTGCACATGACTATAACACAGAGATTGGTATTCACGTCAATGCACAGGAAGCTTATCCGGAAGCGGCATCTTTCAATGAAGAGATGCTTCAGAAACCATTTTCAAACGGATGGGGATGGCTTGACCAGTCACAGGTTATCGACAAACTTTGGGATTTGTCAAGTCAGGCAAGATGGAAACGTTTTGTACAGCTGTATGACAGAATCAACGGAACGGATTTCTATAGCAGAAAATGGCCGGATGCAGTTGAAAATTCTTTGGGTGAAGTAAACGCTACAAAAGAAGAAATCAAAAAAGATGCAGAATCCCGTGAAGACAATATGGATTTCATTTATCTTGACGTATGGTATCAGGATGCATGGGAGACAAGACAGATTGCGGATGAGATCAATTCTTTGGGATGGAGATTCTCTACAGAGTTCAGTGCGGAGGGTGAATATGACTCTACATGGCAGCACTGGTCTACAGATGCCGCATATGGCGGGGCAACATCAAAAGGATATAACAGTGATATTATCCGTTTCATCAGAAATGACCAGAGAGATTCTCAGGTATTGAACTATCCACAGTTCGGTGGAACAGCAGACAATCCGTTACTTGGAGGATACCGTCTGTACGGATTTGAAGGATGGGGTGGAGACAAAGATTATGACAACTACATTCTTCAGACATTCAATCAGAACTTACCTACAAAATTCTTACAGCACTACTATGTGACAGATTGGGAGAATTATGAAGAGGGAGAGTCTCCGGTTGGAAACCATGAAAAACAAATCACATTGAGAAATGACAGCGGTGATGAAGTTGTTGTCACAAGAAACGAAGAACAGCGCAGCGATGATAACATTGAGCGTACAATTACATTAAATGGAAAGAAAGTATTAGATGATGTCACATATCTGCTTCCATGGACAGATAATCAGGATGGCAGTGAAAAACTGTATTACTGGAATTTGGACGGTGGACAGACAACATGGGAACTTCCAGATGGATGGGAAGGTCTTGCGAATGTTGTGATGTATGAACTTTCTGATCAGGGTCGTATCAACGAGACAAGTGTTGCTGTGTCTGGAAATTCAGTGACATTAGATGCAAAAGCTGCTACAGCCTATGTGTTGGTAAAAGGTGATGCGGCAGGCGTAAAAGAACTTGCAAATGACTTTGGTGAGTATGACTATGTGACAGATCCGGGATTCAACGGATATGCCGCAGGGGAAAAACTATCTGCAGATGAATGGTCTGGCGATATCAACGATGATGCAGTTGTAGTAGAAAAAGCAGATACAGGAGATCAAAGACTTGCATTCAACAGTCCTCTTGACGGTGTGTCAGTGACAACTACAATCAAAGGTTTGACAAAAGGAACAGACTACGTAGCAGAAGTTTATGTGGAAAACAATAGTGATGCAAAAGCTTCTATTGAAGTGAATGCAGGAGAAAAGAAAGTTTCTAATTATACAGAGCGTTCGATTCTCAATAACTACGTAAAGAGTGACCAGAAAAACGGAAGCAAGATGCAGCGTATGCAGGTTTCATTTACAGCAGAGAGTGAGACTGCACAGCTAACACTTTCAAGAGGCTACGGCGATGGTTCTACTTATATGGACGATATCCGTATCGTTGAGAAATCTTTGAATAACTTCCAGGAAGATGGTGTGTTCAAACAAGATTTCGAGACAGTAGTACAGGGCTTGTATCCATTTGTGTTAAGCTCTGCACAGGGTATTTCTGACCCGGCTACACATTTATCGCAGCTGAACGCACCATATACACAGGCTGGATGGAATGGAAGAGTCATCGATGATGTTATCGATGGAAACTGGTCATTAAAGCATCACGATGGAAATACAGGAATTATTTATCAGACAATTCCTCAAAACTTCCGTTTTGAACCTGGTAAAGTGTATACAGTAGAGTTTGACTACCAGTCAGGACCGGATAAAGCGTATGCGATGGTAGTTGGTGATGGAACAACTTACACCACTCCTTCAGATGATGAGTATCTGGCTCAGGCACGTGGTGAAGATGAGACAAAACATGTAAAAATGCAGGTAGTTGGTTCGGGAAGCGGACAGACATGGATTGGTCTGTACGAAAACGGAAGCAAAGCCGGAACAGGAAGCATGGGACAAAGAGACTTCGTTCTCGACAATCTTGTGATCACAGAGGAGAAAGATGCAACATCTGTGACATTGGAATCTACAGAGCTTTACAAAGGTGAAACTGCAAAAATTTATGGAAATAATCTAGATCAGATTACATGGGAAACAAGCAATGATAAAGTTGCAGTAGTGGACAAAGAAGCAGGAGTTGTAAAAGCACTTGCAGCAGGAACAGCAACTTTGACAGCGACGCTTTCAAAAGATGAGAAGATTACATTTGAGATCACGGTTACAGACGGTGTAGTGACAGAGATTCCAAGAGAGGAATTTGATGGAATCACATCTTCTGCAAACACAGAACAATCCTCCGGAGAACCGGCAGGAAGCGGTGTTGCATCAGCAGCAACAGACGGTGACTCTTCCACATACTGGCATTCACAGTGGAGTGGATTTACTGTGAGCAAAGAAAATCCTGCAATTCTCACAGTCGATCTTGGAAAAGAAATGTCAATTGGAGGATTCAAATTCCAGCAGAGACCGGGAACGAATAATGGTATTGTTTACAAATATCACTATGAAGCCTTTGATGCAGCAGGAGAGAAAGTTGCTTCCAGCGATACAATTTCTGTTGATAATGCGCAGAGAGCAGGCGGACAGTGGATTACATCTCTGTTTGAAAGTGTAGCGAATGTAAAAACAATTAAGATTTATGTAGAAGAAGGAAAAGGAAACTTTGCGGCAATCGCAGAAGTAGTTCCGCTTCGCATGCAGAAGGTTGCAGATTCGGCGACATTAGATGATGTTACAATAAAAGTCGGTGAAAAAGTCAGATTGGAAGCTAAACACAATGAGGACACCATTTTGACAGGAATCGTATGGAGTTCTTCTGATAAAGAAGTTGTAAAGGTAAATCAGAATGGAGTCGTAACAGGTTTGAAAGCCGGAACAGCGACTATCACGATTAAAAATGCGATCGGGAAACTGGCGTCATGTACAGTGACAGTAACAAAAGACGAAGTGATACTGGATAAAGAGGATCTGCAAAAGGCGATTGACAAAGCAGAAACATTAGACTTGGATAAGTACAAAGACGGTGTGGAAAAAGATGCATTTAAGGCAGCTTTAAGTAAAGCGAAAGACGTTTTGGCGAATGCTAAGACACAAGATGAGATTGACGAAGCGACAAGCGAATTAAATGCAGCGATAAATGCATTAAAAGAGGTGGAAAAACCAGTAGAGCCATCTGCAGATAAATCAAAATTAGAGAAATTCTACAAAGACTGTCTTGCTTACTACAAAGAGACAAATCATTCAAAAGAAAACTGGCAGAAATATCAGACAGTACTTGCTGATGTGAAAGCAGTACTTGAGAATGAAAATGCAACACAGGACGAAGTTGACAATGCATTGAAAGTATTAGTTGAGATTACAGGTATTCTGAACAAAGAGCTGGAAGATGCAGGCAAAGAGCCGACAACACCGCCAACACCAACAACGCCTAACGGAGAAGGAAATAATGGTGGAAATGGCAATGTGACAACTGGAGATATGACAACATGGGGAATGACAGCAGTTGTAATGTTATTGGCAGTCGGCGCGGTAGTAGTTGTAATAAGAAGAAAAAGAGAAACAAGATAAGAGATAAGCTTACTAAAAAGGCACAAATCCATTTGGGTTTGTGCCTTTTTGCAAGTTTACATATAAAAAATGGGAAAATATATGCAAAAAGAATGAGGAATATGGTATAGTAAGAATGTATATGTGCGAAATGTTTAAAAGAAAAGGAGGATAGAAAGAAATATTAGTAAAAATATAAAAAGGAAAGGGAAATTATGAAAAGAAAACATTTAAAACGTGTAGTGGCAGGTGCGTTTGCAGCAGTGATGGCAACATCTGGAATATCATTTCCACAGGCAAATGTGCATGCAGAAGAAAAAGGGAATGAATTAAGGCTTTGGTACGATGAGCCAACATCACAAGGCACGAATATTCTTGGTGCCGGTTCTGGGTATGATACAGACGAAAAAAACAGATGGCAGCAACATACATTGCCGATTGGTAATGGTGATATGGGAGCGAATGTCTACGGAGAAATTGCAAGTGAACATTTGACATTCAATGAGAAGACACTTTGGACAGGCGGTCCGAGTGAAAGCCGAAAAGACTATATGGGTGGAAATTCAACAGAAAAAGGGCAGGACGGAGCGTCACTGAAAAATATCCAGAAATTATTTGCGGAAGGAAAAACTTCTGAAGCGACTGCGGCATGTAATAATCTGCTGGTTGGAATAAGTAACGGATACGGCGCTTATCAGCCGTGGGGCGATATTTATTTTGATTACAAAGATATCACAGAGAAAAATGCGACAGAATATCAGAGAGATCTGGATCTTAAGACAGCAATCTCGACTGTTTCGTTCAAAGAAGACAGTACACAGTACACAAGAGAATTTTTTATGAGCCATGACGATGATGTCTTAGTTGCACGTTTGGAAGCAAAAGGCTCAGAAAAATTGAATTTGGATGTACGTTTTCCTTCAAAGCAAGGCGGAAAGACCGTGGCGGAAGGAAATGATACATTAAAATTATGCGGAGCACTGACAGACAATCAGATGAAATATGCATCTTATCTGACGGTGAAAGCGGATAATGGTTCTGTGACAGGTTCAGGGGACAAATTGACGGTAAAAGATGCAAGTACAGTTACTGTGTATTTGTCAGCAGCTACGGATTACAAGAATGCATTTTATAATGAAGACAAGACAGAAGATTACTATTACCGCACAGGTGAGACGGATGAAGCGTTAGCAAAACGTGTAAAAGAAACTGTGGATAAAGCAGTAGAAAAGGGATACAAAGAAGTAAAAGCAACACATTTAGAAGATTATCAGGAACTGTTCAACCGCGTATCTTTAAATATTGGACAGACAGTGTCTGAAAAGACAACAGATGACTTATTGAAGACATACAAGGACGGAAGTGCCAGCGAGTCGGAAAAACGCCAGTTGGAGAATATGTTATTCCAGTACGGCAGATATTTGACAATTGCCTCTTCAAGAGAAGATTCACAGCTTCCATCCAATCTACAGGGAGTATGGAATAGTCTGACAAATCCACCATGGAGCTCAGACTATCATATGAATGTAAACCTTCAGATGAACTACTGGCCTACATATTCTACAAATCTTTCAGAATGTGCATTGCCATTGATTGACTATGTGGATTCTTTAAGAGAGCCTGGACGTGTGACTGCGAAAGTCTATGCCGGTGTAGAGAGCAAAGACGGCGAGGCAAATGGTTTCATGGCTCATACACAGAATACACCATTTGGATGGACTTGTCCGGGATGGGCATTTAGCTGGGGATGGTCTCCGGCAGCAGTTCCGTGGATTTTGCAGAATGTATATGAAGCGTATGAGTATTCAGGCGATGTGGAAAAATTAGAGTCTGAGATTTTCCCAATGATGGAAGAAGAAGCAAAATTCTACATGTCTATCTTAAAAGAAGTAACAGATGCAGATGGAACAAAACGTTATGTAACAGTTCCGGCATATTCACCGGAACATGGTCCATATACAGCAGGAAACGTATATGAAAACGTGCTTGTATGGCAGCTGTTTAACGATTGTATTGAGGCAGCAGAAGCTTTGAATGCAAATGAGGCAGGAACAGTTTCAAAAGAACAGATTGATGAATGGACAAAATACCGTGATGGATTAAAACCAATCGAAATCGGTGACAGCGGGCAGATTAAAGAGTGGTATGATGAGACCGAATTTGGTCAGACAGCAAACGGTGCAATTCCGTCATTTGACGCGAAACATCGTCATATGTCACATTTGCTTGGCGTATATCCAGGAGATTTAGTAACTGTAGATAATAAACAGTATATGGATGCGGCAAAAGTTTCTCTGACAGCGCGTGGAGATAATGCGACAGGATGGGGAATCGCACAAAGATTAAACACATGGGCAAGAACAGGTGATGGAAATCATTCTTATCAGATTATCAATCAGTTTATTAAAACGGGTATTTATTCAAACCTTTGGGATTCTCATGCACCATACCAGATTGACGGAAACTTTGGATTCACAAGTGGTGTGGCTGAGATGCTTTTACAGTCAAATGCAGGATATATCAATCTTCCAGCTATGCCGGATGAACAATGGACAACAGGATCTGTAAGCGGGCTTGTTGCAAGAGGCAATTTTGAAGTGAGCGAGAGCTGGAAAGATGGAGCGCTGACAGAGGCTAAGATTGTTTCAAACAATGGCGGAACATGTACAGTACAGGCTGGAGATTGGGAATATGTCGATGTAAGAGACAGCAAAGGAAACAAAGTAGCTGTATCAGGTGTTGAAGGGAAAGACGGCCGCGTGACATTTGAGACGACAGAAGGTGAAAGCTATGTGCTTACAGAAACAGACAAACCATCCATTGTTGTAGATAAGACAGCATTGAAAGACAAGTTAGACGAAGTAAATGCTTTTACAGATGCTTTGACAGACACAGAGTATACAAAAGAGTCAATCGAAGCATACAAGGCAGCTTTGAACGATACACTTGAAGATGCAAAAGAAGTCTATGGAAATGAGAAAGCGACACAGGATGAAGTTGATAATGCTGTGAAGGCATTGAACAGTAAGTTTAAAGATGCGCAGAAACTTTTGGAGAAAGTAGCAGTAGACCCGGATCCAGAGGAAGTAGATAAGACAGCATTGAAAGACAAGCTGGCTGAGGTAGACAAGTTTACAGAAAGTCTGAAAGATACTGTTTATACAGAGAAGTCAATCGAGGCATATAAGGAAACATTAAAATCTATTCTGGAAGACGCACGGAGCGTATACAATGATGATAAGGCGACACAGGACGATGTAGATGGAGTTCTTTCTAATCTCACAAGTAAGTTCGAGGAAGCGAAAAAACTTTTGAAGAAAGTAGATACTCCGACACCAGGAAAACCGGAAACGGGAAAACCAGAAGCGGAAAAACCGGATAAAAATCAACCGGATAAAGAGACACCAGTAACAGGAGACAGCAGTACAGTTGTCTGGATGATGTTAGCTATGGTTGTAGCGGGATTTGGAATTGTAATAGTCAGAAGAAAAAGAAGATATTAAAATGAAGTGAGGCGGTTCAAGGATGAACCGCCTTTATTCACATTTCAAACAGTTTTCTTAATTTCCTGATAGGAGCGGAACGTGCAGATTCTTTGCGATAAGTCTGCTGTTGACGGATTAGATGATCAAGTTTTTTATAACGGTCCTCTTCCTGCCGGTCCTGAGCTTGAAACAGGTAATTCATTTCTTTGATAATTGCTTGAGAAATGGACTGGCTTACAGATTCTTCCAGAATCTTATTGTTTTCAAGCATCGCATGTTGAAAGATTTCTTCTATTTGCAGTTGAATCTTTTCTAATGATGCATTAGAAGCCATGTCCAGTTGCTCCTCGGAAACCGAATTTGAAACGGTTGGATCTTCTTTAGGTTCTTTTTGAAGTTTAAGTTTGTCTCTCGTTCGCAGCATATCAGGGATGAGTCCCTTTAACTCCTTTAACTGTATCCCTTGTTCTTTTAGTTCTTTGATACAGCAAAAAAGCTGTATGTCATCTTCTGTATAGTATCGATGTCCCATTTCTGTGCGCCCTATAGAT
>ERZ860668.2141-NODE-2141-length-11079-cov-11.235668_pt1 | contig 11079 bp, 10 predicted proteins | sample MGYA00510062_ERZ860668 | MGnify/ENA primary metagenome ERZ860668 (study PRJEB30046, sample SAMN00715258) | human gut metagenome | study: EMG produced TPA metagenomics assembly of the A metagenome-wide association study of gut microbiota in type 2...
AATCATACCCTCTACCACAAACGGCAGGCGGACAAACGAGTTTGTAGCACCAACCGATTTCATAATGCTGATTTCTAATCGGCGGCTGTATACCGTAAGCTTGATTGTGTTTGAAATAATAAATACGGAAATAAGGAACAAGACTGCAATAATTACAATTGCAACAACTGTGATTCCCTGCCTTAATGCTACAAGCTTTTTAGCAAGATTTTTATTTTCCCTGATTGTGTCAACATGCTGAAGCTGCTTAAGTTTAGATACGGTTTCATCAAATTGGTCAAGGTTTTCAACAGTTACTTTATATGCATTTGGAAGCGGAATATCAGAGCTGATTTGAGTAAAGAACTCTGCCTGTGCTTTTTCCATAGTGTTAAGCTGTTCCTGCCAAGCTGATTCCTTTGATACAAATTCAACACTTTTGATATTTCCGCAAGCGTTAATTTCATTTTGCATATTTGTAATATCATCCTGTGTTGAATCATCGGAAATATAAACCATAATAACATTTTCTTCTTCAATCTTGCCGAGAAGTGAATCAATGTTAACGAATATCATAGATGCCGAGCCGATAAGAACAAGGCAGCTCATAAGTACACAAATTGAAGCGATAGACATCATCCTGTTTGTCCAAGTGTTTCTAAAGCCTTCTTTAATTAAATATTTTAAGCTTGCGCCTGTCATTACTGCTCACCTCCCTGATTTTCCTCTTCACTTACAACATTTTCAAGGTTGTCAAATACATCTTCTTCGTCATCTTTCGGCAAAACATTTACATCGTCGATTTCAACATCTTCATCAAAGAAGAACATATCTGTATCTGCCTTAGGGTTCTCCCCTGTAAATTGAGCGTGAGTAGGGTCAGGAGTATCTGATACAACCTCACCGTTTTTAATAACAATAACTCGCCTTTGGAAAGAGCGAACCAAATCATGCTCATGCGTTACCATAATAACGGTAGTGCCGGCATTATTGATTTTGGTTAAAAGGCCTACGATTTCATGGCTCATTTCAGGGTCAACATTACCCGTAGGTTCGTCCGCAATAATTACTTTAGGGTTATTAACGAGTGCCCTTGCAAGCGAAACCCTCTGCTGCTCACCGCCTGAAAGTTCATTCGGCATTGAACGCGCCTTTTGCGAAAGGCCAACAAGTTGAAGAATATAAGGAACCCTTTTACGAATTTCCTTTTCCTTCGCGCCGATAACACGCATTGCAAATGCAACATTATCGTAAACCGACATTTTAGGAATAAGGCGGAAATCCTGGAATACGATTCCCATCTCTCTTCTGTAATAAGGAACTTGCTTTTTCTTAAGAGTGGCAGATGAATAATCGTTAAAGATTATTTCGCCCTCAGTCGGCTTCTCCTCATGCATAATAAGTTTTAAGAATGTACTTTTACCTGCACCCGAAGAACCTACAACGAAAACAAATTCTCCATCTTCAATCTTAATATTTACATTTGAAAGGGCATGAGTACCGTTACTGTCGTATACCTTTGATACATTTCTGAATTCTATCACGATTTTTTCCCCTTGTTATATAATTTGTGCTTATACGCACTTTTTCACTTTATTGTTTATATAATATATCAACTTATAAGATAAATCAAGATGTTTTTGTTACTCTTTTGTAAACAAGAGTTACAATTTTTAAAAAATCAGCCTGATTAGGTCGTTTTGGCGGATAAAAAACATCAAATTTTTTTGAAAACAATTATTTTTTGGCGAATATGCCGATAACAAAACCATAAATCAAAATATACGATGCTTTTTGTTTAATCAAATCGTTTTATATCCATTTTTTCTTTTTAAAAATATAAATCAAAGTCAAAACAACTGCTATATTGAGTAAAATCACATAAACATAACCGTAGCGAAACGATATTTCAGGCATATATTTAAAATTCATTCCGTACCAACCGACTATTACAGTCATAGGCAGAAAAACAGATGTAACAACGGTGAATAGCTTCATTATTTCGTTTTGCCCACGGTCAATGCTCGTTTGATAAGCGTCCCAAAGGTGCGTTACGCTGTCACGCTGTATATCGGTATTTTCTTTATATCTAACTGCTTTATCGCGAAAAAGTTTAAAAAGTTTTAATGATTTTTCATCCAATATTTCATTTTCATTTTCTATAAAAACCTCGGTTACATCAATAAGTTCTTCATAAAAAGCACGAAGCATTAAAAGCTCCTGCTTTTTTTCAATCAATAATTTACCGAAATTGTCGCTTACATTTTTATCAATAACCGCTTTTTCAAGAGCCGAAATATCTTCCTCCTCATTATAATTTGCAGAGCACTGCTTTGCAATAATTTCAAGAAACGAGCATATCAATTTTTCTGCTGTCACACTTTCGCAGGTGCAATTTGAAAGTGCGTTTAAAAAGCATTTTTGGTTAAACGAAAATTCATCATAAATATCAACAGCCATAATCATATTTTTCATTACGATAAGTGCTATTTCATTATTTTTATTATTGTTACACATTATATTTAAGCGCAAAAAAGTCAAATCATCATTTAAAAATTTGGTTAAAAAATTTTTATCGCTGTCTTTTTTGCAAAGTTCTACAATATTTTTAGGCAAAGAAAAAACGGTGGCGAGCCGTTCAAACTCGCCAACCGTCATAAATCCTGCACAAAGCATATTTTTGCTTATTTCTTCTATTTCAATACTCTTAAGTTCATCATCAAAAACATAAAACACATTATCACCGATAATAGTTTCTGCCTTTATTTACAAAATATTATTTTTTCTTAACCTTATTGAGCATTGCGTTTATTTCAAGAATTTGCTCTTTTGTAAACTTACCGCCAAGCATCATAAGCCCTCTTTTTACGGTAAATCCTTTCAACATATCAATCATAGTTTTGTTGATGTCGTTAAGCTTAAAGCCCATAATTTCAGCACCCTGCTTTTTCTTACCTTTTTCTTTAGGAGCTTTTGGAGTGAGTGCCTTTTTCATTTTCATCAAAAGCTTTACTGCACAAATCTTACCTCTGAATGTTGAAAGAATATCACCCAAAGTATCGTTTACACTGTAATATCCTGCCGGAGTTTCAATTTCAAACCAATTGATTACCGCGCCCTCTTCTTTAAGCCTGTAATCTTCATTAAACTTATCAACTTTTTTGATTTTGGATTCATCGGTCAATTCGCCTGCTTTAGCAACAAGTGTTGTTTCACCCTTATTTTTAACTTCAAAGTAGAAAAACGGGAATTCGCCCTTTTTCTGCTTTCCTACACTTTCACCGTTTGCGAAAAGTTCAACTTCATCAAGATTTGTATAAACAGTGATTTTAGTTACATCCTCAACCCTGTCAACATATCTTTTACCACAAATATGAAGCATAGGTTTTTTTGAAAGCCAAGCCTGATATGCATAAAAACTGTCTTTTTTATACTTTCTGTCAAATGTAACAAGGCCTTTATGGTTCATACCGTTTTCGCCGCCTTCTGCGCGGGCATCGGCAGCAAAGTCAAACATATTCCAAACATGAGTCGCCCACATATACGGCCTTTTTGCTATTTGCTTAATTACTTCTTCGTGATAATATGCCTGGTATTCCTCTGTATAATCGCCCTGTTCGGGATTGCTTGTGTGCCAATTAAGAGCCTCGCATCCGTACTCGCTCATACCAATTGCTTTATTAGGATATTTCTTATGGAAATTATCAAACCAATTGCCATACATTGAAACATCACCGCCGTACCAGCCAAAATAATGGTTATACGAAAGCACATCGGAAATATGCACATATTCCTCATTGATATTGCACGCTGTAAGAACCGCTTCGGTGGTAGGCCTTGTTTTATCAATTGAATGAACAAGGTCATTAAGCATTTTATGATTTTGCACGATGGCAGGTGTTGCCCCGCCCATTGATATTTCGTTTGAAAGTCCCCAAACCACAATTGACGGATGATTGTAATTTTGCATCGTTTCATCAGGATAATACTCTCCAAAAGAGAGATAAAAACCCTTTTTCAACAACTGCATCGCCTGCTCCGGTTTTCCACGGAAACCATGCCATACCCAAGCTTGTTGGGGACGAAATTCTTTTTTCACTGCTAACAGCTCGTCCATTGCTTTCACGCAGTGGATAATCAACGGCAAACCATACTCTTCCGACAGCCTCACCTGCGCTTTAAACACCGTTAACTGAAGTTCCATTGAAGCTACTGCCAATTTATCCAATCCCGCTTCTCCTACGGCGACAAACTGCTTTTTCCGCAACTGCTGCTTAAGATAATCCAAAAGCTGTCCGGCATTATGCTCTGTCAACTCCCAGGGATGAATACCGACAGAATAATAATATCCCCTATCCACTTCCACATCTCCTGCGAAAGGCATATACAATGGAGAGTCCGCCAACAGCGGATAATTCACGATAGATTTTCCCAGAGAATCGGCCTCCAGTTTATGAGTATGAATATCCAAAATGTCAGTCACATTCTTTTTCATCTTCTATTTCTCATTTTAATTGCTTCAAGGTACGGGATCATAGCCGGAACCACCCCAGGGATGGCATCGCAGAATACGCCGCACAGCGAGGTAAAGCCCCTTTACAGGACCGTGTTTCTTAATTGCTTCGACAGCATAAGCCGAACAAGTTGGCGTGAATCGACAAGAGGGAGGAGTAAGAGGCGAAATACAAACCCGGTAAAAGTAGATGGGAACAAGCAACAAGAAAGAGAATACTTTCCTCAAAATTCCCGTTACGAATACCCACAGGGCAGATATCCGGGAGTTACGAGGTTTCATGAGGATAGTTTTTCAGAGATGCGCGCAAGCGCTATTTTCATCTTTTCTTCCAATTCGGAAGTTGCAATAAGCTCGTCCGACAGATAGATAAAGGCAACGGCTAACCGCTGCTCCCGGCGTTGCAATTCGTCCACCAAGAGAGATTTGTTCTTCCGGTAGGCTTCGCGTATCTGACGTTTCACACGGTTGCGTTTCACCGCTCGTTTAAAACGACGTTTCGATACGCTGATTAATATAGAAGCAGGAGCCTCGCCCTGCTCAACAGGCATGTATACAACGCGTATCGGAAAGATGGAAAACGACTTCGAAACGCCGCCTTCAAACATCTTTCCGATCAAAATTTTACTATTCAGCCTTTCGGCTTTACACAAAGTATATATACCCACTCTGTTTATTTATTGTTTTCTCTGATAAACATATCAAGTGCGGCAGTCATTGACGGAGCCTGCACCGTAGGAGCTTCAAGGTCCAGACGGAGACCTGCGTCACGTACAGCCTGTGCGGTAGTAGAGCCGAAAGTGCCGATCTTAATCTCTCTCTGATTAAAATCAGGGAAGTTCTTCTTCAATGAAGTCACTCCGGCAGGGCTGAAGAACACTAACATGTCATAATCAAACTCCTCGTCCGGTGTAAAGTCGTTGCTCACTGTACGGTACATCACAGCTTCTGTATGCTGAATGTTATTCTTGTCGAGCAAGTTTTTCACATCGTCATTGTGTACGTCTGACATCGGAACGAGATATTTCTCCGTTTTATGCTTCACAATGGAAGGTATCAGGTCCTCAATCTTTCCGGTAGCTCCGAAGAAGATCTTACGCTTGCGGTATTGCACATATTTCTGAATATACAATGCAACAGCTTCCGTCACGCAGAAATACTTCATCGTTTCGGGAATTGTCACGCGCAATTCAGTACACAAAGTGAAAAAATGGTCAATAGCATGGCGCGAAGTGAATATTACGGCAGTGTGGTCGAGAATCGAAATTTTCTGTTGCCGAAATTCTTTCGCCGAAAGACTTTCAACCTTAATAAATGGTCGGAAATCTATTTTAACGCCATACTTTTCAGCTATGTCGTAATAGGGAGATTTCTCTGACGCAGGCTTAGGCTGCGACACTAGTACTTTTTTAATTTTCAACGTCCTAAAATTTTATTAGCAAAATATTGTTCATTTGAATCATACCTTGATAGAGTAGCAAACAAGGTACTATTTCAAGAGCGCAAAAGTACAAAATTAATAGGAAAAGCCCGCTAAATTGATGAAAAAAAAGCTTTATCCACTTATAAAACATCAATATTTTAGTGAAAATTAAAATAATAGCCCCAATTATGACCAAATTTGTGAGACTTAAATCAAAATAAACTAGAAAAAGAACGAATGGAAAGAGGGCAAATCCGACATAATATATGAGCGCAGAATAGGATTCCAGCCATATATTTGTCTTATTTTTATCAAAAAACGTCCACCCAAGAAACATGTAAATCAGCCATTTTAGTAAGAAATAGGCAAGGCAGAATCCAACGTAGATACCCAGCAAAAGGAGGGGGGATACCCGGTTCATCAAAGCAGGGCATGTATCATGAAAATAATTGAGAAATGTGATACCCGACAAGACACAAGTCTGCAACACAAGCACAAGGAGATAACGCACATCGGCTGCCGTAGAACTATCAAAAATACTCGTTCGTTCACGGTGCAATACAAAGTCTTTCACCTGTTGGGAGAGAAATTTCTTTCCGCGCGCCAAGGCTATGGAGGAAAGAAAGAAGCAAGCCAGCAAGGTCAACGCAATGGCATCGTCCGTGCGGGGAGAGTAGGAGATAGGTGTCCCCTCAAAGCCGGAATCAACTTCTTGCACAGCATGAAGATCAACCAACTGCAGACTATCAGTGTCCGCCTTTGCCGGACTAGTCTGGTTCTGCCGAAGAAGGGACAGCGTATCCGCACTTCGGGAACTTAATATATCGCCTATCATATCGCCGCAAATTTACGAATGGAAATGTCCCATACAGGAGTTTCATAAAGCAATTGAACCGCTTCTTCCGGCGTCTGCGCCACTTTCCATATATCACCATGCTGCCGGCGCATAAAGTTCTCATCAATAGCCTTTTCAAGCATTTCGAGGAGTGGATCGAAGAATCCGTTTATATTGAGGATTACAATCGGATTGAGATATAATCCCAATTGTTTCCAGGTAATAATCTCCAGCAGCTCTTCAAGGGTACCGCATCCACCGGGCAAAGCAATAATGCCATCGCTCAAATCTGCCATCTTCCGCTTGCGTTCGTGCATGGATTCTACTTCAATCAGTTCTGTCAATCCCGTATGATGCCAGTTTTGCTCTACCATAAAACGAGGAATCACACCTGTCACCTCACCACCATTTTTCAATACAGCATCTGCCATAGAACGCATCAGGCCAATACTTCCGGCTCCATTTATCAAACGAATACGGTGTTCGGCAAGCAAACGGCCGAGAGTATCGGCTGCTTGGAAGTAAACAGCGTCTATCTTGGTACTGGAAGCACTATATACACATACGGAATTTATCTGATTCATCTTCATCACTATCCATTATTATATCGAGAAGGCAAAATTACGAAAAAATTCCGTTATTCACATTCAACTTAATCAGAGATCATTTTTATCTCTACATTTATCTATCCCTATAAAAAAATCTTGGACTCCTTATCCAGAAGTCCAAGAACCTTTCTCACAGAGAATACATCTATCACAGATTTCTCATCTACTAACAGGTGTATCAAATTGTTGCTGAATGAACTTTATTATTCGAATCATAAAATCATTCGAACACCCTACCAGTAGTATTCAGCATACAATTTAAAAAAGTGATTTTAATTCTACGTTTCAATATACCTTTATGCGCCTTTCACAAGGTTTATTAAGCCCACGGATAGAATTTACCGATCTTTCCCCTTTCGGTCATCTAATCGCCATTTCAGCAATGCGCCATATATTTCAACAGCGGGGCTTCATCAGTTAATGATTTAGGTATATCATCATTATGTTAGTTGCAAATAATATATATTTCAAAGATTTATTCTAATTCAAAATCTCCGGTAAAGGCCTCCTCCGAAAGCTGTATTTCCAAGATATATTTACCTTTTTCCTCACCAGCAAGATCGACATAAACCTTATTTACATTTAAATCAGTAGAAGTATAAACAACTTCTTCTGTTTCTGCATCTTTTATAATAACAGTCACAACAGGAACAGTAGAAAGAAGATCAATAGACAATAATGAGTTTTCAATAAAAGCTTCAGGAGTAACAGGAATAGACCGATGTTGTACCTTAGTTTTATTTTTCAATCTGATTTCACGCGCAGATATCATTTCATCTGCAAAGGAAAACGTACTCACTTGAAGTAAAACAGCCAACAATAAAAAAGGTAAGAATTTAGCTTTCATAATAAATGGGTTTAAAATTTCGCTTCAAAAATACACAGATGAAGCAAAAGAAACGATTATTATGTGGTAACAATGGTAACAGACATTCATTAAAAAATAAAACAAGCAAAAAGTTCGTATCACATCTCACTGATTATCAACACCAAACACACGCTCAAAAATTTGTGCATCCATTTTATTCTTTATGCGATTTTTACGTGTTTTAAGAGCATCTGATGTGGCATCCATTAACTCCATTACAACAGTTTTTGAGCAACAAAGTAATGAAAGAACACAAAAAAACACATCATCACCAGTTAAAGCAGGATAACGTTCTTTTAAGTTCATCATCACATCAACAAATGCATTAGAAATATCAGAACGTATTTCCTTCCTCAAGCTACGCATCACCAATAACTGTTTAGGAGTTGCTCTCTCCAACGCTTCCAATTGATCGTAGCAATCAGTTGTTTTAAGTACTGATATACATAATTGAATCTGTTGTTCGGTCAATTCCGATCTTTTCTTATCTATATGTTCCTTATTAGATTCAGAAAGCTCTTCTTCTTTTAACAGCATAGTATCCACTCGTTTTTGGGTCAATTCATGCTGTAGAGCTATATAATGCTTTTTCCTTTTTCTGTCGTTCCACATAAAACAGAAAACACATATAATCATTAAAGAAGAAAATGCAGTAATCAAACTAAAAATTAGCGTTCTAGTATGCTCTGACAATAATCTTTTATGCTCTTCCAGTTGATGTTTATCCATAAGGCGGTTTAGCTCCTCATTATCAGTCATAATCTGCATAGAATCATAAAGTATCTTATAAGCATCCATATTCTCTGTTGCAGTTTTCCACTCTCCCTTTCTCTTCGCTATCTGATACATACCATCATAACAAACGGCCTTTCCATAAATATCAAGCTCATCCATGTTCTTACTAAAAAAATAACTGGCAGAATCTAGTTTATTCAGATTCAACATAATTTGAGCCTTTGACAAACAAGTATTAATAGCATCCTGCCCCTGTAATAGAATTGCTTTCGACACAAATTTATCTGCTTGAATATAATCCTTTTTCTCACTATAAACCATAGCTAAATCGTGATAAAGAGCTCCTATCAAACTAGAATCTTGATCTGCCAATGCACAATCAAGAGCTTGTTGATAATAATATAATGCACTATCCTTTTCATTTTGCAATAAAAACACACGCGCAATCCCTCTCATCGGATATGTCTGTTCATCTTTGCCTTTCAATATCTGATAAGCCGCACGATAGTTTTCTATTGCTACATTGTACAAACGATCCTCTTCATAACATTCTGCAAGATTATCATAAATCATTGCTAAGAATTCATTCCTAACAGGCATCAATCGAATTGCCGTCAGATATTCTTCGACGGCAAATGAGGCATATCCTTTCTCGCTATAAATAGCTCCCCAGTAATAATGAGCCTTTGCAGCACGCAGACTTTTCTTCTTATCGCCATAATAGTCAACAGCCGTTTTTATCAACGAATCATCCTCTAAAGCAATATAGTTTTTATGCCGTGCCTGTGTGAGCAGTAGCGCATAAAGCGCCCGGTCAGCACGTGGCATCTTCTGTGGATAAGTAATTGATTCCAAAATAGACAAAGCACTATCTGGATATGTCTCCATTAATGAATCAGCGCATAATAACAATTGATTCTTCACTGAAGGAGAGGAACAGGAAGAAAGAGAGACAGACATAAAAATGCTACCTACGCTGACAAGTAAAATAGAGAACACCAATAAATAGCGTTTAGAACAACAACATCTTGTTTTCATTTAGCAGTCTGTTTTATTTTACGATACAAAAGTAGCAATTTCCGATAAAACATACTTAGTAGCCAAAAAACATTTATTTAGGGATATTCAGTAAATGTTCCTCTTTCTAAAAAATCAAGAGAAAAGCTTTGCTTTACGTGAGCTTTTCTCTTGATTTTTTCGTTCAACTCTCCCAGTCTTCTATCTTTTTTGTAGAATATTGTTTACATATTCTTATTTTTTCCTTCCCACCCATGCATTATGTACATGTCTTTTTTAGGGGAAGTTAAAACCTCTCCTGTTTTTCCTGTTATTTTAGTTAGATTATGCTGCCTTTCTTTTTTTCTTTTCGACCTTTTCTATCATACATACCGCATTGGCTGTATGTATCCCAAAGAAAATCCAAAGTACTTCCGTTTTCCTGTTTCTAGCTTTTATCCTGGCCAGTGAGTAATGTTGTTTCTGCGTTCCAAAACTTCCTTCCAGGCGGGTAGCTCTTTCACGGCTGAGTTCCGACCGTAAGATTTTCCGAAGCGGCTCATCTTTGGCAGCTCTGCCCTTACGCTTAAAGGAAGTACTTATATGATATTTTGTACAAAATTTCCGGTTGGCATTATTGGCATAGATTGAATCCGCCGCAAGCGCCTTAACCCTAACCCCGGTCAGTTGTTGTTGCAGATGAATACAGTCTTTCAAACGTACTCCTTCGTTAAAAGCCTTAAAGGAGATATGTTCTATAAAGGAGATTCCGTCTATCTGTATATTGTTGACTTTGGCTCCGAATTCAACGGATTTGGTTTCCTTGCCTCTGATAATGGGGCGAAGGTAATGCCGGTCGATACTCACGATACGGTTGGACACTTTTTTGCCTGCAAATAAATTCTTCCCTTGCTCAAGGACTGTCTGTATGACCGAGAAACGTCTTTGGTAATCAGAGGATAGTGTAAGCCTGTTCCTGTAGGATGAATGAAGCAGCTCCAGCTGGTCAAGTAACTTTTCCAATAACTGAAGTAACCTTCGTGTAATCATACGAGTCTGTGATTTCTTGCGTTTACGCAGTTTGCTATAAGCAAGATAGGCACGGCGTACATCAAGATACTT
>ERZ860668.2145-NODE-2145-length-11049-cov-2.469438_pt1 | contig 11049 bp, 10 predicted proteins | sample MGYA00510062_ERZ860668 | MGnify/ENA primary metagenome ERZ860668 (study PRJEB30046, sample SAMN00715258) | human gut metagenome | study: EMG produced TPA metagenomics assembly of the A metagenome-wide association study of gut microbiota in type 2...
GCTCTTCCGCATCCTGACCACACTGTTGCTTGCCGACAGTGGGGCGGCTACGGTGAACGGGCTCGATGTTGTGAAGGATTACAAACAAATCCGGCAACAGGTGGGATACATGCCCGGACGTTTTTCGCTTTATCAGGACCTGACGGTGGAAGAGAACCTCGACTTTTTTGCTACTGTATTTCATACGACTATCCGCGAAAACTATGATTTGGTGAAAGATATCTATCAGCAGATAGAACCTTTTCGTAAACGCAGAGCGGGGGCTTTGTCGGGAGGTATGAAACAAAAGCTGGCCTTAAGTTGTGCGTTGATTCACAAACCCGGCATTCTGTTCCTGGACGAGCCGACTACCGGTGTGGATCCGGTTTCACGCAAGGAGTTCTGGGAAATGTTGAGGCATCTCAAGGAGCAGGGAATCACTATTCTCGTTTCTACTCCGATTATGGATGAAGCCCGGCAATGCGACCGTATCGCTTTTATCAACGAAGGAGAGATACAGGGGATCGATGTGCCGGAACGTATCCTGAAACAGTTCAGTCACATTCTTTGTCCACCCGGTCTGGAACGTGCGGAAGTACATGCCGAAAATGATTTTGCCATTGAGGTAGACCGGCTTACCAAATGTTTTGGGCATTTCACGGCTGTCGACCATATCTCCTTTCAGGTGAACCGGGGAGAGATCTTCGGATTTCTCGGGGCGAACGGTGCGGGAAAAACCACTGCCATGCGTATGCTTTGCGGATTGAGCAAACCTACCTCCGGCATAGCACGGGTAGCCGGCTTTGATGTTGCCGTCCACCCTGAAGAAGTGAAGAAGAATATTGGATACATGAGTCAGAAGTTTTCCCTATATGAAGATCTTAAAGTGTGGGAAAACATTCGTTTTTTTGCCGGCATTTATGGAATGCAGGACCGCGAGATAGCCGAAAAGACAGATGCTCTTCTCGATCGTCTGGGGTTCAGCGACGAGCGTGACACACTTGTGAAGAGCCTTCCTTTAGGCTGGAAACAAAAGCTGGCCTTTTCAGTTTCGATTTTCCATGATCCGCGGATTGTGTTTCTTGACGAACCTACGGGAGGAGTCGATCCTGCTACCCGCCGGCAGTTCTGGGAATTGATTTATCAAGCGGCAGATCGGGGGATAACGGTCTTTGTAACCACCCATTACATGGACGAGGCCGAGTATTGTAACCGTGTGTCTATCATGGTAGACGGACGTATCGAGGCACTTGACACCCCTCGCGGACTAAAGACATGTTTTCATGCCGATACCATGGACGATGTATTCCAGCAACTGGCCCGTAAGGCAGTGCGTAAAGCCGATTAACCTATGAAACAGTTTATAGCATTTGTAAAAAAGGAGTTCTTCCACATTTTCCGCGACCGACGGACTATGTTGATTCTGTTAGGGATGCCTGTTGTTCAGATCATTCTCTTTGGTTTTGCCATTACTACCGAAGTGAAAAATGTACGTGTGGGTGTACTCGACCCTTCGAATGACATGGTTACCCGCAAGATCATCGACCGTTTGGATGCCAGCGAATACTTTTCCGTGAAGTGCCTGTTGCATTCTCCACAGGAGATGGAAAGGGCGTTTCAGGAAAATGAAATCGACATGGCACTTGTATTCAGCGAACAATTTGCCAATCATCTGTATACAGGCGATGCCCGTGTGCAACTGGTTTCCGATGCAACCGATCCGAATATGGCTACCACAAAAGCCGGTTACGCCACTAATGTCATAGCTTCCGTCCGACAGGAAATGCTTCCTCCCGGAATGTCCGCATCTTCTGTTGTGCCCGATGTGAAACTGCTCTATAATCCACAGATGAAGAGTGCCTACAATTTTGTGCCCGGTGTGATGGGACTTATCCTGATGCTGATCTGTGCCATGATGACTTCCATATCCATTGTCCGCGAGAAGGAGACAGGTACGATGGAGATATTGCTGGTTTCTCCGGTGAAACCTTTGTTCGTTATTCTGGCTAAGGCCGTTCCTTATTTTGTGCTGTCGTTTGTCAATCTTACGACGATTCTGCTGCTTTCAGTTTATGTACTTGATGTACCCGTGGCAGGCAGCCTGTTCTGGTTGATAATGGTATCACTGCTTTTTATCTTTGTGTCGTTGGCGTTGGGATTGCTTATTTCCACGGTGACACGGACGCAAGTGGCTGCCATGCTCGCTTCGGGGCTGATCTTGATGATGCCTACAATGTTGCTTTCCGGCATGATATTTCCGATAGAGAGCATGCCTCTGGTATTGCAATTGATTTCCGATATTCTGCCCGCCCGCTGGTATATTCAGGCCGTACGTAAATTGATGATTGAGGGAGTAGATATTTCTTTTGTGCTGTCTGAGGTCAGTATTCTGGCTCTTATGGCAGTCGTGTTGATAACAATTAGCTTCAAGAAATTCAAAAACAGGTTATGATTAAATATCTTATAGAGAAAGAATTCAAGCAGTTGCTCCGTAACTCGTTCCTGCCGAAGATGATTCTTATCTTCCCTTGCATGATTATGCTTCTTATGCCCTGGGCTGCTAATCTTGAAATAAAAAATATCCGGATGAATATTATAGATAATGATCATTCGGCTCTTTCACGCAGGCTGGTAGATAAGATAACGGCTTCAACTTACTTCCGGACCACTGCTTTACCGGACTCCTATAAAGAAGGGTTGGAAGCGATTGAAGCGGGGACAGCCGATGTGCTGCTTGAAATTCCCGGAGATTTCGAGAAGGACTGGGTGAATGGCGAGGCTGCCCACGTACTTGTGGCCGCCAATGCCGTAAATGGGACCAAGGGCGGTTTGGGCAGTTCATATCTGTCTGCCATCATCAACGATTATGGTACGGAATTGCAGGCGGAGAGTGGAAACATTCCGGCTGCTGCCAACGGGAATCTGCCCCGGATTGATATTCTTACTCAGAATCTTTTCAACCCTAATCTGGATTATAAACTGTTTATGATTCCGGCCCTGATGGTGATGCTGCTTACCATGCTTTGCGGCTTCTTGCCTGCGTTGAATATAGTAGGGGAGAAGGAGGCCGGTACGATTGAGCAGATCAATGTGACTCCTGTCGGAAAGTTCACTTTTATCCTTGCCAAACTGATTCCTTATTGGTTGATAGGCTTTGTGGTTCTGACACTTTGTTTTATTCTGGCATGGGCACTTTACGGAATTTTTCCTGCGGGCCATTTTCTGGTGATCTATTTCTTTGCCATCATCTTTGTTTTGGCTGTATCCGGTCTTGGATTGGTCATTTCCAATCATTCGGCTACCATGCAACAAGCCATGTTTGTCATGTGGTTCTGTATGCTGATTCTAATCTTAATGAGCGGATTGTTTACTCCTGTCCGCAGTATGCCCGAGTGGGCACAATGGATCACTATGCTCAATCCACTGAAATATTTTATGCAGGTGATGCGTATGGTATATCTCAAGGGGAGCGGGTTTATCGATTTATTGCCGCAGCTGGGAGCTTTGCTGGCCTTTGCGCTGTTTTTCAATATTTGGGCGGTGAAGAGCTATCGGAAGAGTGGCTAATTAGGCAGTGGAGAGCTTCAAAAAGCATTCGAAAAGTGGTTAACAGACTGGAAAATTTAGGATAAACCTGTGTTTGCTTGCAACTTATGTGTATTTTTGTAGAAAGAAACAGATATACTAAGATATTACGTAATGAGCAAACAAACATCAAGCCCTTCTCAAACCCATAGACTTCAGCAAACTATATATGAAAATCTTCCCGTAGGGATGGAATTGTATGATTGTGAAGGTCGCCTGATAGAGATAAACAGTGTAGGACTGAAAATGATGGGGGTGAAGGATAAACAAGATATGTTGGGTATCAACATTTTTGAAAACCCGAATGTTCCCGATGAAATGAAGAGCCGCTTGCGTGCGGGAGAGAATATTCGTTTTACAGTCAAGTATGATTTTGAATTAGCCAAATTTTATTATCCGACAACTTTATCAGGGATACGTTATTTTGAAATTACCGTATCGGTAGTCCGGGATGATGAGAATAAGGAGATCGATAAGTTCCTTTTATAGCACAGGATGTGACCGAAACGGTACGTACCGAAGAGATATTACGTCAAAGCAAGCAAAAAACCGCATTGGCCATGCAGGCCGCCGATGTGGTTTTATGGGAATTTGATGTTCGCACCCATTTGTTCTATGCGGAGAATGAACCACTTAATAACTGCGATCCTACTCAGCCCCTCACTATTGAAGATTATAAAAAACATATTCATCCGGAGGATTGGAAAGAAGCGGAACCCATTTTGTTTGATATGCTTAATGGTTGTGATTGTCTGTATGAAATGGATATCCGGATTAGACTGTCCGATACATCAGAGTGGCAATATTGTAAATTGAATTGTTCTCCGTATGAGAGGGGAGTCGATGGAAAAGTTGTCAAGTACGTAGGTTTTCGCAAAAACAATACAGAGTTACAAAGACGGAAGTTATTGCAAGAGAACATTTTGAATAGCATACCGTTGCCTATACACATAAAAGATGTGGAAGATGATTTTCGTTATGTTTTCTGTAATGAAGAAAGTATGCGGATGTTTGGCACCTATGAAGGTGAAACAGTAAGTGACATTCTGGATCGTGAACAGGCGGAGCGCATGCAAAAAACAGATTTGGAAGTTTTTACTACCGGCAAGCCTTATTTTGGGGTAGAAAGAATTATTCTGAAGGATGGTCGCAGCTATGATACCATTGTACGAAAGAATATCATTTATGATGGTAGCAAGCGTCTGTTGCTCAATATTCGTTGGGATCAGAAATTGCAGAATGACCTTGAACGCCGTGCCAAGATTCTTTCCATATCCATGGAGGTGATGAATGCTTATACTTGGTTTTACGAGCCGTCGAAGCAAAGAGTCAGTTTTGGTGAGGGATTTGATAAGATAGGGCGGAATGCTTTGGACATCAATACTTTTGAAAAGTTTGCAGAATGTGTACATCCTGGCGACCGGAGGCAGTTCATCGGTACAATGGATGCAGTGCTGAAGCAGGATAGTGGTGAATGGGACATAGAATATCGTGCAGACTTGCGGGGAAACGGGAATTACGAATGGTGGCAAACCCGTGGAGTGCTTGAGACCTCTATTCTTAATGATACTCCTTATCAGTATGTCTCCGGCATGACGATCAGCATTGAATCTTATAAACAGACAGAATTGACTTTGCTGAAGAATAAGGAGAAACTGAAGAGGCTGATCCGGCAGAATGAATTGGTACTGAATAATACTAATTCCGGATTGGCTTATATCACTAAAGATTATGTTGTGCAATGGGAAAATGTATCGGTCTGTTCGTCCAGCCTTTCCTTTGAGGCATATAAGCGGGGAGAGTGCTGTTATAAGAGTGCCCATAACCGGACTTCTCCCTGTGAAAATTGTGTGTTAGGCAAAGTATTGGCATCAAGGCAGATGGAAAAGATAAAGTTTCATTCGGAAAACAACCGGATTGTAGAGGTATTGGCTACTCCCGTATTTGGTGAAGGTGAAGAGATAGATGGCATCGTGATTCGTGTGGATGATATTACTGACAGAGAGAGAATGATCGAAGAACTGAGGCAGGCGAAGCTGCTGGCCGAACAATCGGATAAACTTAAGTCAGCTTTTCTTGCCAATATGAGTCATGAAATCCGTACACCGCTCAATGCGATTGTCGGCTTCTCTGATTTACTGATGAACTCGGAGGAGCAGGCTGATAGAGAAGAGTATATGCAGATTATCAATACCAATAACGAACTGTTGCTGAAACTTATTAATGATATCCTGGATCTGTCGAAATTGGAGTCCGGTTCGGTGGAACTAAAATATGAAGATTTTGATCTGGCCGAATATTTTAATGGCATGGCATCTTCTATGAAGCAACGGATAGCTAATCCGGAAGTCCGGTTGGTGACGATTAATCCTTATGATGTGTGTCTGGTGAAACTTGACAGAAACCGTGTGGCACAAGTGATGACTAATTATGTCACAAATGCCATTAAATATACTCCGAAAGGATTTATAGAAATGGGGTATGAAGTAATGGATACAGGAATCCGTCTGTATGTAAAAGACACAGGTATCGGCATACCGGAGGAGAAAAAGAATAAAGTTTTCCATCGGTTCGAGAAACTCGATGAGTTTGCTCAAGGCACAGGGCTCGGCCTTTCTATCTGTAAGGCAATTACCGAATCGATGGGAGGAAGTGTCGGTTTTGAATCTAAATACCATGAAGGCTCTCTGTTCTGGGCCATTATTCCTTGCAATCCGGAAGTGAAAACCGGGCGGGAGCCCGAAAGGCATATCGGGCCAAGCATAGATGAAGAGAATATGACATATGGCCGGAATCTGAATGCGGCTTTGGATAGAAAGACGATTCTGATAGCAGAAGATATCTCAAGTAATTATCTGTTATTATCGGCCATGCTGTGTAAGCATTATAATTTGCTTCATGCCATGAATGGACAGCAAGCTGTAGAGATGGCGAAGAACTACAGGATTGATCTTTTGCTGATGGATATGAAAATGCCTGTAATGGACGGACTGACGGCAACAGTTGAGATTCGGAAGTTCAATAAGGAATTACCCATTGTAGCGCTTACGGCACATGCTTTCGACTCCGATAAGGCAGCTGCATTAGAAGCCGGTTGTAATGATTATCTTGCCAAGCCGGTAGATAAAGCAAGACTGATGTCTGTATTACGTAAATACTGCTATTCTCCAGATGTTGCTTTATGACGGTTTACTAAATAATCGCTGATTATCAAAATGTTATATTTACCATGGTTTTACATTACTATGTAAAACCATTTACCTCGGTATGTAACGTCTTTTACCTCCGTGCGTAAATCCTTTTACCCCGGTATGTAAATGCCTTTATCCCGGTATGTAAACGGAATATTCCTTTGGGGCCGGAAGAGTTAGGCCTTATTGTTAAAAGGTAGATCCGGTAATATGAAGTGATCCTTTAATCGGTTTCATTATGCCATTTGTACTCTTCTATATAATTATCAAAGTATTCTTCTTGATGAACGCCCAGCTTTTGGGCAAGTGAGATGACTTGTAGTTGTTCGGCGGGAGAGAGTAAAGTTTCCCCTTTTCGCTTCTGGTAATATCGTCTGATTCCCCAAGTGGCAATTAACTTGTAGCGGAATGTACTTGCTGCATTTACCGTCAGGACTCCCGTAGTGCGTACAAATCCTTTAGCATAACGTACTTTTTCGTTTGAACAGTAATGTTGACATCTTTTTCTTGTCGCTTCTTTATTTGCTTTCGGATTCAGTATAGACAGAAAAGTTATACTTGCCGGAACATGATCGTACGCAATGCGACGTAGGCAAGTATCGGCATTTGGACAATCTTGTTCTGTACATAAACTAAAATTATTGGGAACCATTGAGTAGTCGAACGTTTCTTTTTCCATTGTATATATAATAGGTTAATAATAGTTTTACAAAGGTACAACATATATTACCAAATTTCCTAATTAAAGCAATCTAATTGATGAAGTGCCGGTTGAATATTCAAAAAAGATGGATGACAGACTTGATGTTATTGAAGGAATAATGATATAATGTTTGTTTTATTCCATCTTGACGTGGGCTAACTGTGTTGCACTTTATAAAAAAATACACCGGAACTTCATCTCCTTAGGGAGAATAATTCCGGTGTAGCCCTTAGTCCTCTTTGTGTTAGGGGACCTTTCCTTATTCAATGAGCTTATTTAACTTCAATGGTTCTGTCCGGTTTCTTCACTTCTTCTTCACTTAATTTGGGCAATTCAATGTTCAAAACTCCATTTTCTACTTGTGCGGAAATGTGATCTTTGTCTACATTTTCAGGCAGAATCATTGTCTGCTGGAATTTTGAGTACGAAAACTCACGGCGCAGATAACGACCGTCTTTTTTCTCTTCTTTGTTTTCAGTTTTCTTTTCCATTGAAATTACCAGGTTGTTTTCTTCGTCAATACGCACGTTGAAATCTTCCTTGGTCATTCCCGGTGCAGCCAGCTCTACTTTGTAGGCTTTTTCACTTTCAATTACGTTGATAGCAGGTGCAGTAGCATTTGCTTTTACCATCCATTCGTTATCAAAGAAATCATTAAAGATACTTGGTAACCAATTCTGAGATCTTCTAACAGGCATCATAATTTAGTCTCCTATCTTTTTAGTTAAACATTCAGGTTAATTTTTGAACTCCGGCTCTTTCTTTTGAACCGTTGTTCACTAAAGAAGATACAAAACCTGTGCCAGTGCCATATTCTTTCTTTGTTTGACTAAATGTCAGAGATGTAATGTCAAACTTGCTATCTTGCTGTCAAATTGTTCTCCTATTTATCCTTTGATAAGATATTTGTTAAAAATTCCTCGGTCGTTCGATACCATTACATGCCTATTTTATCAGTTTGAATCTAAGGCGTAATTTTCCGTCGGCATAGTCGTAACTGATAATTTTAAAGATGCCTATTTCCGATGTGTTTTCTACGTGTTGCCCGATGCAGGCGCAGGCATCGTAATCTCCTATTCTAACAATACGCAACATTTCGCTTGCATTTTCCGGAAGCTTACTCAGGTCTACGATGCTTTGGGCTTTTTCGTGTGTCATGAACTCACAGGTTACAGGTAAATGGCGATTGATGGCTTCGTTTACTTTTTCTTCAATGGCATGAATCTGCTCCTCGGTTGGGCAAACCGGAAGTTCGTAATCACATTTGCTCTTTTTCTTTTCGATATGTGCATTACGTGAACGTGGACATCCGAATGTTTTTACCATAGTAGCATTGAGTAAATGCTCTGCTGTATGCATAGGTGCGATTGACACATCCTGGAACTTTGGGGCTGCTTGGTTTATTTCCATAATAGACAAATTTTTATTGTTTTTGGACATAAGAACAAAAGAACATATTTTTTCTTATGGGTGATTATAAATGTTTATATTCTCTGAATTTTCTTTTTATTTCAATGCGTTCACCGCCAAAGTTTATTAATAAGCCGTGATCTATATTGGTAGCGGTTAAGTAATTTACTAATTGAGTTTCGTGTATGGGAAGAAGATGCTGTACAGCTTTAAGCTCAATGATTATTTCTCCTTTTACGATTATGTCCGCTCTAAATTCTCCCACAATTTCATTTTTGTAATATACATTTATAGGCATTTCTGTATCTGCATGAATACCTTTTTCCTTTAATTCAATCATCAATGCTTTCTGATAAACACTTTCAAGAAAACCCGCAGCAAGATGTGTTCTTACATTATAAGCACACTGAATAATAGTTTTTATTAAACTTTCTATTTCCATATTCCTTCTTTTGTTCTTATGTTCTTTTGTCTAAAAAACAAAATAATATGTCTCTTTCGTATGCATAGGGGTATATTCTTGTTTGTTATGGTCGTTGAGTTGAAGTTGTTGTTCCATAATTATCTGAATGTTATCCACCTTTCTATATTTTTGATATATATTTATTCTTTTACTATTTCTATAGATTTAGGTACTAAATCCATGAAAGAGTTCAGTCCGCAGTTTGTATAATCTTTTCCGGCAAAGAGTCGGATTATAGTTGTCGGTAGCCAGCTTTTTCCAGATTGCGGGTCTACTGCCATCCATCCGTATTGTTTAAGGTAACATTCGGCCCAGGCATGACATCCATAGAATTTTTGTTCAGGTATAAAAATAAAGCCGGCAACAAAACGGCAAGGAATTCCTTTCTTTCTCATAAGTGCCGTGAATAAATTGGTGTATTCGCTACAAGTACCTTTCTTTCTTTGGAGAATATGATTTACATCCAATGTTTTACAATCACCTTTTGAAATAGCCATGGCTAAAGAATCGTCAAAACTTATATAATGGGATACAAACTCTAAGCCTTTTTTAATAATTATCATTGTACTGTCTTCACCTTTGAATAAAGAGTCTGTTATGAGTTCGATAGCAGGAGAAGAATAGTCGATAAGTTTGGTTGGGTTCAGATAAGGAGCAACCTCTTCGTCATAGATGTCATTGGGAGTATAAAGAGTCTTTTCTGCTACTTTCCTTTTTAAGGTATCGTCATAAGCTTTGGATACTTTTACGGTGAAATGGTAGACACTGTCTGCCTTTTTAAAATCAGAAACCTCTTGTGGATAAGAATCTGTGACCGGAGAGTAATTTCTTGTCACCATTCGATAAGTCGTCTGAGCATGACACAGGAAAGAAAATGGCATCAGCGACAATAAAAAAAGAAATAGCAACTTTTGCATGTTTTTCATGTTTTTCATGATAATGAGTTATTAGGGAAATATTAAAATTATTATTCCGGTATCTCTACCTTTTCCCCAAGATGTTTGGGAGCTTTATCGGTAATGATATCCATAAAGACTTTTACTCTTGCCAGTAATTCTCGAAGGTTGGTTTTAAAGCCGGCATATGCACTCACGCCCTGAGCATTATATCCAATAACCTGAAGATGGTTTTGCTGAGCCAGAAAAATAGCCCGTTCATTGTGAAATTCTTGTGAAATCAGAGTGAAACGTTCCAGACCAAAAATTAAATGCGCTCTTATAACAGAGTCCAATGTTCTCAGACCGGCATAGTCTAATATGATTTGCTGTTCGGGAATACCTGTGGCAATTAATGCCTGCTTCATTTCTTCGGGTTCATTATAATCATTTCTCCGATTGTCACCGCTCACCAATATATATTTGATTTTTCCTGCATTGTATAATTCTGTGGCAGCTTTAATCCGATAATCGAAATACAGATTGTTTTTCCCGTTTTTCAATTTGGGCGAGGTGCCCAATAACAGACCTACTTTATTATAGGGAATATCGGATACTGTTGAATAAAGATATGCTTCACTGTTTTTCTGAATAGTCCGATTACATACATAGATGGTAATTACAAGAACTGTCAGCAATAAAGGTGCTCCTATAAAGATAATCTTTTTCATTTTTTATATTCAGAGTTCTTTGCAAAGATAGGGATTTGGGTTGAAAGTTGACTTGAAAGCATAAAAAAAGGAGCAACGCCTTGCTCCAACCTTTGTTAACCTTAAATCTAAT
>ERZ860668.2146-NODE-2146-length-11045-cov-7.529117_pt1 | contig 11045 bp, 7 predicted proteins | sample MGYA00510062_ERZ860668 | MGnify/ENA primary metagenome ERZ860668 (study PRJEB30046, sample SAMN00715258) | human gut metagenome | study: EMG produced TPA metagenomics assembly of the A metagenome-wide association study of gut microbiota in type 2...
CCATGCCGTAGCGGCGCAGCTTGGAGCGGTTGCCGCCGCAGCCGAACACCACCACCAGCCGGTGGGGGTGATAGGCCCGCAGGGTGGTGAGCAGGCTCTCGGTGGAGACCTCGTTGTGGGCGTAATCCAGCAGGATGGTGAACTTTTTGCTGATGGGCACCAGCTCCACGCGGCCCTTGACCACGCACTTGCCCAGACCCTCATGGATGGCGGCATCGGGCAGGCCCAGCACCTTGCCCACAGCCAGGGCAGCCAGCGCGTTGTAGACGCTGAACTCGCCGGGCATGTTCACCCTGACATCCATATTGTCTCTGCCGGAAACATGGAACGCCACGCCCAGAAAATCGTGGGTGCGCAGCAGCTCACAGCCCTCGGCGCGGTAGTCGGCCTTTTCACTGCGGCCATAGGTCACCAGCTTGCAGGTGTGGCCTTCCAGCAGGGCTTCGGTGTTCTCGTCATCGATGTTCACCACGCCCACATCACACCGCCGGAAGAGCTGACCCTTCCAGCTGCGGTACTCCTCAAAGGTCTTGTGCTCACCGGGGCCGATGTGGTCGGGGGAAAGGTTGGTGAACACGCCGATATCATAGTGCACCCCCGCCACACGATCCATCATCAGGCCCTGGCTGGACACCTCCATCAGGGCCACATCGCAGCCTGCGTCCAGAAACTGGCGGAAGGTCTTTTGCAGCTCGTAGCTCTCAGGGGTGGTGTTGGCGGTCTCCTGATGGCGGCCCATGAAATAGATGCCGTTGGTGCCGATCATGCCGACCTTTTTCCCGGCAGCTTCCAGCACGCTCTTGATCATGTGGGTGGTGGTGGTCTTGCCCTTGGTACCGGTCACGCCGATCATGGTCATCTGGCGGGAGGGGTTGCCAAAGAGGTTGCCGCTCATCAGCGCCATGGCATAGCGGCTGCTCTCCACCTTGACCACGGTCACACCGGGCATGGCAGAAAGGTCGATGTCGTGCTGGATGACCAGCACGCTCACGCCCTTGGCGGCGCAGTCCGCGGCAAACTCGTGGCTGTCACGCTGGGTGCCCACGATGCAGACAAAGGCAAGGCCCGGGGCCGCCTTCCGGCTGTCGTAGATGATGTCCTGCACTTCGGTATCCAGGCTGCCCTGCACCAGGGTAAAGGGCACGCCTTCCAGTAATTGTTCCAGCTTCATAACATTACACGCTCCTCATTGGGTCGTTTGGGGTTGGTTTGCATCGCCCGCCGCCGGGGTCGTTCCCTCGGCGGGGGTCGGCTGTGCCGTCGGTCCGGCTTCGGGTCCTGCCGGGGCTGCGGCGGTATCCGTTGGTGTTTCAGCCGCAGCATCTGCGGCGGCATCGCCCTCTGCCGGGGCGGTGCCGTCTGTGGCAGTGCCTTCTGCCGTTTCACCGGTCACACCTTCTTCGGCGGGTGTTTCCTCTACCGGTTCAGGCACGATGTAGCCGGAGGGCAGCTCCGGCTCACCCTGTGCAAAGGTGAACTTGCGGGTGCTGGACATGCTGATATGGGTGAAGTCCAGCTTTCCGGTGTCCGTCGCGGCACAGCCCTTGCCGTCCTCATTCAGCAGGACGTGCTTTGCCAGCTTGAGCTTATATTCCAGCTCGTTCAGGGTGCCCAGCCAGACGCTGATGCGGTCCTGATAGAGGAAGGCCATCTCGTCCACATCCGCAAACTCGATGCGGGTCACGTCGGCGCTCATGCCTGCGGCATCCAGCGCAGCCAGCAGGGTGTTCAGGCTTTCCAGCCGCTGGTCCGCTTCCTCCTCGGCGGTACCGGAAGCGCTGCTGTCGGCAGCGCTGTCCGGGGTGCTGTCGGCCTTGGGCTCCGCCGCAAAGGTCAGCTGTTCGCCGGGCTCAGCAGAGACCGGTTCGCCGCCGTACAGAGTGGGCAGACCGGCAGGCTGGGCAGAATCCTTCTCCAGGATCTTCAGGCCGCCCGAGAGGGTCAGCCAGCCGGAGGAGGTCTGCATGGCCCAGGCAGGCCGGGCTTCTGTTACCCGCACCACCACGGTGCCGGGGTAATCCCGCTCCACCCGGATATCCTCCAGCATGGGGAACACTTTTTCCAGCGCGGCAGCCTTGCTGCCGGGATCAAAGCTGAAGATATTCTCTTCCGGATGGACATCCAGCGCCTGCAGGATCTGGTCGCTGGTATAGCCGCCGGCCTCCTGCACCACACCGTCCGCTGTCTGCACCTGAATGGAGCTGATCTTGAACAGCATCGTCACGGTGAGGTAGACCCCCGCGCCGATGACGCAGAGCAGCATGACAAGGGCCGTGAGCCGCCGCATGAGCCTGCGCCGCCGGATGGCGGCCCGGGTCAGCTTCCGCTTTTTCCTGCCCTCCCGCCGGACGGGGTCACGCCGGGCGTTCTGCCCCTGCACCGGCCGCATCCGCTGGCCGCTGCGATTCTGGGCGTTCTGTGGGCGGCGCTGGGCGTTCCGGTTCTGGCCGCTGGCCGGGCGGCGGTTCCGCTGGTTGCCCCCGGAGGTGCGCCGCTGGCCGTTCTGCCCGCTGCGGGGGCGCTGTGCGCCGCTCTGGCTGCTCCGCCCGCCGGTGGGAAAGGTGATGCTGTTATCCGGGTAGGAGCCGTAGTCCACCGTGCGCTCCGTATACCGGCTGGGGCGGGGCGCATCGGGGTCATAATTGGGGTTCGTGATGGGGTGGCCGCCGGAGGAATATCCTGCGTACCCGCTGTACCCCAGGTCACTGCCTGCACCCGCGCTGCTGCGGCGCTGGGTGCTCTGCCCGCCGCGCCGGTCATCCCGGGCCTGATCGTAGGCCCGGCGGCGCTTGCGGTTCCGGCTGTTCCGGTCATTCTGCGGCATCCGGCTGCACCTCCTTTCCTCTGTTTTTTCCTTCCGTTACGGGGTCTTGACCAGCTTGAGCAGGGCATCCGCAATGCGGTCCAGGCTGTCGTCCACCGACAGGCTCCGGGCATTGCGGCCCATCTCAGCCAGCTTGCCGGGCTGGGCCAGCATCTCGGAAACGGTCTGCACCAGCTTTTCGCCGGTCAGGTCTTTTTCCTCAATGACCACAGCAGCACCAGCCTTCTGCAGCTCCATGGCGTTGTAATACTGGTGGTTCTCGGCCACGTTGGGGCTGGGGATAAGCACAGCGGCGCGGCCCACAGCCTCCAGCTCAGCCAGTGTCAGGGCACCGGCGCGGCTGATGACAAGGTCCGCTGCTGCCAGCAGCTCGGGCATATTGTTGATGTATTCCTTCACCACAAGGCTCTCGCCGGGGGCAAAGCCCTTTTTCTTTTCCAGATCCTGAAACAGCTGCACGCCGTACTGGCCGGTGGCATGGAGATGGAGGACGGGCTTGTGGTTTTTCTGCTCCCAGGCGCAGAGGTCGGCCACCACCTCGTTCACGCGGCGGGCACCCAGACTGCCGCCGAAGGAGAGGATCACGGTGCGGTCGCCTGCACCCAGTTCGGCACGGATGGCTTCCCGGTTCTTCGCCTGGGTGAACACCTCAGGCCGGACGGGATTGCCCACCACGATGGTCTTTTCGGGTGCGCCCAGCTTTTCCACGGCGGCGGGCACGGCGGCGAACACGATGTCCACATCCGGGGCCAGCAGCTTGTTGGTCACGCCGGGAAAGGCGTTCTGCTCATGCAGGGCGGTCTTGATGCCCTGTCTGGCGGCGCAGCGCACCACCGGGCCGGACACATAGCCGCCGCAGCCAATGACCAGGTCGGGCTGGATATCCTTCATCATCTTTTTGGCCTTGGGGCCGGAGAGTGCCAGATTCCACAGGGTAATGAAATTCCGCTTGATATTGTTCAGACTCAGCTTCCGCTGAAAGCCGGTGATCTCGATGTGATGGAAGGGATAGCCCGCCTGTGTGACCAGACGGTACTCCATGCCCTCTTTCCGGCCCGCAAAATGGATCTCGGCGGTGGGGTCGGCCTTTTTGATGGCTCCCGCAATGGCCAGAGCCGGGTTGATATGGCCGGCAGTGCCGCCGGCTGCAATGAGTACACGCATCTTGGTTCCTCCTTACTGTTCTGTCTGCGCTCTGCGCGCGGTATCCAGCACAATGGTCTTTGCCTTGCGCCGGCGCTCCCGCTCGGCGTGGGCTTCCTCCCGTTCCAGACGGGCCCGTTCGCCGTTGCGTCCGATATTGACCATAACGCCCATCTCGGCCAGCAGCAGGATCAGACTGGTGCCGCCGGAGGAGAAGAAGGGCAGCGAAATGCCGGTGTTGGGCAGGGTGTTGGTGACAACGGCGATGTTGCAGAACACCTGCCAGGCGATCTGCGCCATGATGCCGATGCCCACCAGCGTGCAGAACCGGTTTTCGGCATGGAAGGCGATCCAGAAGCCCTGCACCAGAAAGAGGACGAACAGCACGATGACGATCACCGCGCCGACGAAGCCCAGTTCCTCGCACACGACACTGAAGATAAAGTCGTTGGTGCTCTCCGGCAGCCAGAGCTGCTTTTCGATGCTGTTGCCAAGGCCCAGCCCCGTGGCACCGCCTGAGCCGATGGCGTACAGGCTCTGCTTGGTCTGGCTGGTCATCCGGTCAAGATCCTGCGTCCAGCCGTCCAGACGGCTCTGCAGGTAGTCGATGGAGTCCACGTGCTTCAGCAAAGTCTCCAGCAGGAACAGCGCGGCACCGGCACAGCCCCAAGTAATGATGCCGCCGCTGCCGCCCAGCAGCAGGATGGTGCCCACGATGGCCGTGGTCAGCAGGATGCCCGACATGTGGGGCTCCAGCACCAGCAGGATCAGGACAGGCACCAGCCACAGGATGGGCCGGATGAGCTCCACCACGATGCTGTGGTGGACCCACTTGCGCAGGGGCACCTCGCCGAATTTGACCTGCGGGGTTCTGGCAGCGATGTCTGCCGTGAGCAGGATCATCTCAAACTTTGCCACCTCGGAGGCCTGTAAGGTCAGGCCGCCGAAGCTGATCCACCGGCGGCAGCCGTTGATGGGGCTGCTGAACAGCACCAGCACCAGCAGGATCAGGCAGACAACATAGCCCAGCTTGACCATTCTGCGCAGGAAGCGGTGGTCAAAATAGGAGAACAGGAACATCATGCCCAGGCCCAGCACCGTGCAGAGCAGCTGGGATTTGATGTAATGGAAGCTGTCCCCAAAGCGGAGATAGCCCGTGGTATAGCTTGCACTGAACAGCATGACCAGCCCGAACACCATGATGATGGCCAGGGTCGCCATCCAGTTGAGCAGGATGGGCGGCCAGGGGCCGGGGTCCCGCTGAAAGACGGAAAACGGCTCTGCTTTTTTTCTGCGGAGTGTTGCCAAACTGCACCCCTCCTTAACTGATTTTTGCCAGCTGAACGGTCAGCGCCACGCCCAGCATGGCAATGATACAAAAGGTATAGAAGATCTGTTCCGTGCTCTGGCCCCGCAGCTCCAGCCAGCGGTGGAGCGGTGCCGAGCGGAACAGCTGCCTGCGGCCCCGGCTGGCCTTGCAGACCAGGATCTGCAGGGCCACCATGCCGCCCTCCAGCCAGAAGGGCAGGGCCAGCGGCAGGGGGAGGTCGGGCCAGCCGATGCACAGGGGAACGCACCCCAGCATCCCGGCCAGAAACAGGCTGCCCACGCTGCCCAGCCGCAGCTTTGCGGGCGGGAAGTTCCAGAGCAGGAAGGCCATCAGGGAACCGGCCAGTGCGGCGGGCAGAACGCCCAGCGGGAACCAGCCCAGCAGGGTCATCACCCCCATCAGGCCCAGCATGGCCGCAAAGGATGTGCCGCAGACGATGCCGTCCATGCCATCGGCAATGCGGGCACACTCGGCCAGTGCGACCAGCAGTCCTTCCCACAGCAGCGGGGCGGCAATGCCCAGATCGACATAGCCCACACCCGGCAGGGTGATCCCGGCTGCAAGGCAGCCTCTGGCCCCCAGCAGCACCAGCACCACGGCACCGGCAGCGGCTTCCAGCCCAAGGCGGGTGTGCCGCCGCAGGCCCAGCACAGAACGGCTGCGGATGCGGGCCAGATCCTCCAGCAGGCCCACGCCGCCAAAGAGCAGAGCTCCCAGCAGCGCTGTGAGCAGCCGGACCGAGAACAGACTCTCGGCCCCCAGCAGCTCAGGCTGGGCCACACAGGCGGCTGTCCAGCCCACGCCCACAGCGGCCAGCACCCCCACCATCAGGCAGAGCCCGCCCATGGGGGGGGCCCGCGGCGGGCGCTCCGGCTCGGCATCCGGTGCTTCCTGCTTGGGTGATGGTGCCTGCCGGGCCTTGGGCTCATCCCAGCGTCCCTGGAACGCCCGCAGCAGCGGCACCATCAGATTCCCGAGCGCCGCCGTGAGGAAGAACCCCAGCGTTGAGGCGGCGATCAAGGCGAAACGAATCATAGCTCGATGTTACTCCTTGTAAAAGATCTCCAGCACTTTTTCCAGTGCCATGCCGCGGCTGGCCTTGACCAGCAGGGCATCACCGGGCTGCATTTTCTGCAGCAGGGTCTCGGCGGCCTGAGCGTAGGTGTCGGCATGGAGGGTGGGCAGCCCCTTGGCGGCAGCCACCACGGCAATGCGCTTGGCCTGCTCGCCATAGGTGACGAGGTAGTCCACCTTGTTCTCCACGGCCTGACGGCCCACCTCCTCGTGGGCGGCGCGGCTGATATCGCCCAGCTCCAGCATATCGCCCAGCAGAGCAAAGCGGCGCTTGCAGGGATACTCCCTGAACATGGCCAGCGCGGCCTTCATGCTGTCGGGGTTGGCGTTGTAACAATCCTCAATGACATCCACGCCTCTGACGTGCACCACCTTCTGGCGCATTCCGGTCTGCTCAAAGTCGGCCAGACCGGCAATGACCCGGCGGGCATTCAACCCCAGACGGGTGGCGGCGCAGTAGGCAGCCAGTGCGTTGGCCACATTGTGCCGGCCCATGGCGGGGATCTTTACGAGGAAAGTCCCCTCCTCGTGATCCTCCAGCACAAAGCTCATGCCCTTTTCATCCTGCTGGATGGACAGGGCACAGACATCAGCATTCTCATCGCCCAGGCTGAACCAGACCGGGCGGACATGGTCGGGCAGGACGGCCTTGCGCAGGAAGGGATCATCCCCGTTCAGCACCAGCGGAGCACCCTCCGGCAGACCGGCGCAGATCTCCAGCTTTGCCTTGCAGATGTTCTCCTGACTGCCCAGATTGCCGATGTGGGACACCCCGATGCAGGTGATGATGCCTACATCCGGGCGGGCGCACTTGCTCAGGCGCTCGATCTCTCCGGCGTGGCTCATTCCCATCTCCACCACGGCGTACTGGGTCTCTTTGCCGATGCGGAACATGGTGCGGGGCAGGCCCAGCTCATTGTTCTGGTTGCCCTCGGTCTTGATGGTATTGCCAAAGCCTGCAATGGCGGCATAGGTCATCTGCTTGGTGGTGGTCTTGCCCACGCTGCCGGTCACGCCCACCACTTTGGGGTGGAACTGGCTGCGATAATTGGCACCCAGCACCATCATGGCGTGGTAGCTGTCCGGGCAGATCACGCTCTTCTCCTCCGGCACACCTTCCACGGGGTGGTTCAGCACCACGCAGAGCGCACCGTTTTCCAGCGCCTTGGCGGCAAAATCATGGCCGTCGAATTTTTCGCCCGGGAACGCCACAAAGATGCACCCGGGGCAGACCTCACGGCTGTCGGTGGTCACCAGCGTGACCGGGGTCTCGCACTGGGCCAGCGCGTTGACCGCCAGGCCCTCCAACAGGATGTTTGCTGCAATTGCTTCCATACTCTCATTCCCCTTTATCCACAGATCAGATGTACGATGGTTCCCTGCTGGACGCTGGAGCCGGGTGCCTCGCTCTGGCTCTGGACCGTGCCGGAGCCTTCGACTGTGCAGTTGAGCCCTGCGGCGTTCAGCATCTGCCGGGCAAAGTCCGCGCTCTTGCCGGTCACGTCCGGCACCTCGGCGTGCTTGCCCTCATAGGTATCGGTATACAGATAAACGGTGGTGCCGTAGGGCACCTCTGCCCCCGCGCGGGGGTACTGGTAGGTGACAAGGGCGGCGGTCTGGTCGGATTCGCTCTCGGCCAGATGATGCTTCAAGCCCTTGATGTTCAGCTGCACCTGCGCGTTGCTCCACTCCTTGCCCGTCAGGTTGGGCACCTTGACGGTGGTGCCGCTGCGGTCCACGCCGTCGGTGGCGATGCCCAGATAGGGCGCGATCTCACTGATGATGTTGCCCACCACAGGAGCCGCCAGAATGGAGGAATAGTCGGTGCGGGCATTGTTGGGGTCGTCCAGCATGACATAGACCAGGATCTCCGGGTCGTTGGCGGGCAGGACAGCCGCAAAGGATGCCACCTTCTTGTAGTCGCCATCGGCGCGGCGGTCCATGTTCAGCTGCTCGGAGGTGCCGGATTTGCCGCCGATGCGGTAGCCTGCAACGTAGGCGTTGCCGCCGCCGCCCTGGGTGCCGTCGCCCACCTCAAACTCCATGATCTGGCGGATGGTCTCGCTGGCGCTCTCGCTGATGACCTGGCGGCGGATGTTGGTGCCGATTTCCTGCACCACATTGCCGTTCTGGTCCGTGATCTTATCCACCACATGGGGGGTGACCAGATAGCCGCCGTTGACTGCCGCCGAGATGGCAGTGCACACCTGCAGCGGGGTCACGGCCATGGCCTGACCGAAGGCGGAGGAGGCCAGCTCCACCTCGCCCAGACGGCTCTTGCTGTAATACTGCATGAAGCTGGTCTCATTGGGCAGGTCCACACCGGTGCGCTCGGTAAAGCCAAAGGCATCAAAATAATCATAGAACAGGCTGGAGCCCACACGCTGGCCCAGCTGGATGAAGTAGATGTTGCAGCTGTTGCGCAGGGCCTCAGCCAGATTCTGGGCCCCGTGCGACTTTCTGCCGGCACAGTGGTAGGTCTGCTTTGCCACGCTGTACGCGCCGGAGCAGTTCAGGGTGGTGTAATAGGTCGCCTTGCCGCTGTCCACACCCATGGCGGCGGTGATGACCTTGAACACGCTTCCGGGGTAGTACAGCTCGGTGATGGTCTTGTTCTTCCACTGGATATCCCGGTAGGTGCCGGTGTAGTCGGCCTCCGCATCCGCGATCTTCTGGCCATTCTCGTCCCGCAGGTAGTTGCCGTTCTCGTCTTTTTTGTAGATAGTGTACAGCTCCGGCTCAGCCTGCACCTGCTCCGTCAGGTAGGCCAGATTGGCACTGAAATCCTGTGGGTCATTGGGGTCAAAGTCCGGCTTGGAGGCCATGGCAAGGATGGCACCGGTCTTGACGTTCATCACAATGGCGCAGCCGCGGTTCTCAACGGTGTTGGCCGCCACGGCCTCGTTCAGATAGCGCTCCACCACCTCCTGAATGTTCACGTCCAGCGAGAGCACCAGATTGGAGCCGTCCTTGGCGGCGTAGGTGGTGGCGTTTTCATCGGCAATGGCGTTGCCGTAGGCATTGCGCAGGGTGATGGTGCGGCCATTCACACCGGCCAGCGTGGACTCATAGGAGTTTTCCAGACCGTACACGCCCTGACCATCCGCATTGCAGAAGCCCAGCACGGCGGCGGCAAAACGGCCGTAGGGGTAATCCCGCTGGAAGCCCTTGGAGGCCGACACCGACACCCGTCCCTTGCGGACAGTGGGGGTGCCGTCGTCGCTCTCCTGCTGGCCCAGGCCCAGCTTGGCCAGGATCTTTTCCAGCGCACCGGCGGATTTTCCGCTCTTGCTGTGGGCCTTGTTGTAGGTCTTGACGTATTCCTCAATGGAGAGCTTGATGGCGTTGTTGACCTTGGTGGCCAGCACCTGATAGGAGCTTTCGTTTTGGGAGAGGGCATCGCAGACCGCCTGATACTGGGTCTGGTACTCCGCTGAAGTGGTATCCACGCTGTCCAGACTCTCGCCGTCGCCCGAAAGCAGGCGGAGGGTGATCTGGGTGCAGACCTCCTTCATGGCGGCCTCATCGATGGTGCGGGTCTCCGCCTTGGTGTCCTGATCGGTGGTGGTGGTATACAGGGCCGTGCTGTAGGAGGGGTCGGCCCAGATGGTCCAGACCACGCTGGTGGAGGCCAGCGTGATGCCGCTGGTGTCGTAGATCTCACCACGGGTGGCCTGAATGGTGCTGTCCAGCAGCTGCTGCTCGGCGGCGTACTGGCGGTAGGTGGCACCGTCGCGGATCTGGATCTTGTACAGGCTGTAGATCACAGTCAGCGCGGCGGCCACCACAAGAAGCACGGCGGCACCAAAGCTGATATGGCGCAGCCGGGCACTGAGCCGTGCGTGCGGATCCGCACCGCGGCGGCGGGCACTGTTCTTTTTGGGATCGGAGGATGGTGTTTGCATTGCGTACTCCCGAAGAAAACCGAAAAAGCGTGCGCTGCCGCACGCTTTTCGTTGTTTGGTTTATTTTGCCGTTCTGACAGAGGCAAGAACGGTCATTGCCCCATCGTGGAGCAGATCCGACCACTGCCGCACAGCGGATGCCTTGCGCACCAGAACGCTGCCCTCATCCAGCCGGATGTAAGTGATCTGGCTCTGGTCGATCTTCATCAGCCCCAGGCGTGTGGCGGTCTCCTCAACACTTGTGATGTTGGTGCGGCTGTTCAGGGCACTGTTGTAGTATGTATACTGGCTCTGCTCGCTCACAAGCTCTGCCTTGGCACTCTGGATCTGAGAATTCAGCTCCACCAGCTGTGCCTCGCTCCACAGCAGGCTCACCGCAAAGCCCACCAGCAAAGCCGCGCCCACCAGCTGCAGCGCGTGCTGCATGGCGGCCCGCACGGGGTTCAGCCGCTTTTTGCCGCCCTTTTCTACCCGCAGTGGAACTTTAGGCTGTGCCTGCGGCGCTCTTCTGCGCCGAACCTCTGTCATATCGTATGCTGCCTGACCCATGGTGATCTCCTCCTCACATCTCCGGGGCTGTGCCGCCCTCAGATCTTTTCCAAAACCCGCAGGTGGGCCGAGCGGCTGCGCCGGTTCTCTTCCAGCTCCTGCGTGTTGGCTTCAATGGGTTTGCGTGTGATCAGCTTTGCCTTGGCTTTGCCGCCGCAGACGCACACCGGGAACTCCGGCGGGCAGGTGCAGGCGGTGGACCAGCGGCGGAACTTGTTTT
>ERZ860668.2158-NODE-2158-length-10976-cov-2.323780_pt1 | contig 10976 bp, 11 predicted proteins | sample MGYA00510062_ERZ860668 | MGnify/ENA primary metagenome ERZ860668 (study PRJEB30046, sample SAMN00715258) | human gut metagenome | study: EMG produced TPA metagenomics assembly of the A metagenome-wide association study of gut microbiota in type 2...
GCGGTAACCAGAGATATTGATTTTACAGAGGCGCAGCAGGAAAACACTTACCGTGCAGAGCTGGAGAAACTGGCGGAAACAGAAGGTGCTGAGTATCTTCATGATAGGCTGAAAGAAGTAGATCCGGCAAGTGCAGATACAATCCATGTAAACAATGTAAAACGTGTGATCCGTGCCCTGGAATTCTATCATCAGACCGGTGAAAAGATTTCCGAACACAATGTCAAAGAACGGGAAAAAGAATCTGCCTATAATTCTGCCTATTTTGTGTTGAATGATGACCGGGCCAATCTTTATGAGCGAATCAACAAAAGAGTGGATGCTATGTTTGAGGAGGGACTTGTAGAAGAAGTTACGGCGCTTCAAGAACGTGGCTATACAAGAGGGATGGTGTCCATGCAGGGGCTGGGATACAAAGAGATTTTTGCTTATCTGGACGGGGAATGTACGCTGGAAGAGGCAAAAGAAATTATCAAAAGAGATACCAGACATTTTGCAAAACGTCAGATCACCTGGTTTAAACGGGAACGGGATGTGATCTGGATCAACAAGCAGGAATATGGATATCAGGAAGAAAAGATACTGGAGAGAATTCTGAAAGAATTAAAGGTTCGGGAGATCTTTCCACAGAAAGAAGAGGAAATAAAATGAGAGAGTGTATGACAGAGACGATGTATGAGAAGCTGGGGATTTCGAAGGAAGTTTACGAGTTTGGACAGACAATAGAGGCGGGATTAAAGGAACGGTTCTCACAGATGGATGAAGTGGCAGAGTACAATCAGTTGAAAGTCGTGCATGCAATGCAGAAATGTAAAGTCAATGCCGGCTGTTTCAAATACGCCAGCGGATACGGTTATGACGACCCGGGACGTGACACACTGGAAGAAGTGTACGCAGAGATTTTTCATACAGAAAGTGCCCTTGTAAGACCACAGATCACATGCGGAACTCACGCGCTGGCCATTGCCTTATTCGGTAATCTCCGTCCGGGTGATGAACTTCTGGCACCTGCCGGAAAGCCTTACGATACTCTGGAAGAGGTAATCGGCATCCGCCCGTCAAAAGGTTCTCTCGCAGAATATGGAGTAAGTTACCGTCAGGTGGAACTGTTAGAAGACGGAACCTTTGATTATGACAGCATCCGTAAAGCAATCAATGAAAAAACACGTCTTGTGGAGATCCAGCGTTCCAAAGGATACCAGACACGTCCGTCTTTCTCTGTAAAACAGATTGGAGAACTGATTTCTTTTGTAAAGAGTATTAAACCGGATGTGATCTGTATGGTGGATAACTGCTACGGTGAGTTTGTAGATACCATTGAGCCAAGTGATGTGGGAGCTGATATGATCGTTGGTTCTCTGATCAAAAATCCGGGCGGCGGACTTGCGCCTATCGGCGGTTATATTGCAGGTACTAAGGAGTGCGTGGAGAATGCTTCTTACAGAATGACCTGTCCCGGACTTGGCAGTGAGGTAGGCGCAACTCTGGGAGTCAACCGTTCTTTCTTCCAGGGATTTTTCCTTGCACCAATGGTTACCAAGGGTGCGTTAAAGGGAGCTGTGTTTGCGGCAAATATTTATGAAAGACTGGGATATGGAGTGATTCCGAACGGAACAGAGTCCAGACATGATATTATCCAGGCCGTGGAGCTTGGCAGTGCAGAGGGTGTGATCGCATTCTGTAAGGGAATTCAGGCGGCGGCGCCTGTGGACAGCTATGTCAGTCCGGAACCGTGGGCAATGCCGGGATATGACAGTGATGTGATTATGGCGGCAGGGGCATTTGTACAGGGATCGTCCATTGAGCTGAGTGCAGACGGTCCGATCAAGCCTCCATATGCCGTTTATTTCCAGGGCGGACTGACCTGGTATCACGCAAAACTGGGCATTCTCAAATCTTTACAAAAACTTAAGGAACGAAAACTTGTCGACCTTGACTTGTTATGATAGAATATAATGTGATTTATGTATGCTTCCCGGGAGAGCAGAGAGGAAGCATTTATGAACAAAATTACTACGGTAAAAGAATTGCCGGATTCGGAAAAGCCATATGAAAAGTTTCTTACATATGGCCCGGAATACTTAAGTGATGCAGAGCTGTTAGCAGTGATTATCCGTTCAGGGACAAGCGGTCTGAAGTCTGTGGAAGTTGCGCAGAATCTGTTAAATGACGGTCATCGCAATTTGTTAAACCTCTATGACATTCCGTTTGAAAAGATGCAGAAAATACGTGGAATTGGTCCCATAAAGGCAATCCAGTTAAAATGTATTGCGGAATTATCAAAGCGGATTGCACAGACAAAATCAGCACCAAACGTATGCATGACTAATCCGAGAACCATCGCAGATTACTATATGGAGCATCTGCGCCACGAGAACAAAGAACATCTGATCGTCTGTATGTTCGACAACAAATGCCACATGAAAGGTGATAAACTGCTCTCTGTCGGCAGTGCAAACGAGACGATTGTTTCGCCGCGTGAGGTTTTTGAAACAGCAATCAACTGTCATGCAGCACATCTTATCTTAGTCCATAATCATCCGAGCGGTATACCGGAACCATCCCATGCAGATGATGTCGTTACAAAACGGATTTTAAACTGCGGACAGTTGATGGGCATTCCGCTTTCCGACCATGTTATTATCGGAGATCATTCTTACTTTAGTTACAGAGAAAATAACAGGATCGTGGTTTAAACCGCGTTCCAAAGGGAGAGAACAATGACAAACAACGTATACGGTATTGATCTTGGAACATGCAATATGAAAATTTACTGCAAGTCTTCCAACAAAATCTTAAATGAGAAAAACACGATCGCATTAAAAAATAAAGATGAGATCTATGCTTATGGTAACTCGGCATACGCAATGTATGAAAAGGCCCCGGAGTCTATCCATGTGACATTCCCTGTTACAACAGGTGTCATCGCAGATTTCAACAATCTTCAGTCCATGATACAGCTTTTCTTAGAAACACATGTCAAGGGAAGCTTAAAGGGGGCAGAATTTATTGTGGCAGTACCGACAAGTATCACAGAAGTAGAGAAAAAAGCGTTTTTTGACATGTTCTATAAGAGCAAGATGAAACCAAAGAGTGTTCTTTTATGTGAAAAACCAATCGCAGATGCTGTGGGATTGGGATTAGACGTCAATGAACCGACCGGTATCATGGTTGTAGATATCGGTGCAGATACGACCGAGATTTCTGTTATTTCACTTGGAGGACTTGTACTTAGTGATCTTCTCCATTTTGGCGGCAATAAGATTGATGAATCCATCATTACTTATGTAAAACGTAATTATAATCTGGTGATCGGGCAGAAAACAGCACAGAGTATGAAAGAACGTTTGGGTTCCGGTATCCCGGGCAATGAAGATACGATGATCGTTGTCGGCAGAGATGTTGTAAGCGGACTTCCGATCGAAATGGAAATGTCAGGCGGAGTTGTCTATGAAGCAATCAAAGATAATCTCGAAAGTATCTGCAATTCCATCAAAATGATCTTAGAGAAAACACCACCGGAACTTGCAAAAGATATTATCCATTCCGGAATCTATATCACAGGCGGAAGTTCCCAGATTCATGATCTGGATAAATTGTTTGCAGATATCACAGGAATTGATATCAATACCTGTGAAGAACCGGAAGAGTGCGTTGTGCGTGGTCTTGTAAAAATTGTTTCCGACAGCAAATACAAACATCTTGCCTTCAGCATGAAAAGTAAGATCTTGATTTAGGGGAAAGTATGAAACGAAAACCAAAATTTGTTCTTCCCACAAAATATATATTGCTTATCTTAAGCGGTGTATGTATTGTGGCAATATTACTCAGTTTTACACTCGGCATATCCGGCGGACCATTAAATACTGTCGCCGGATATGTATTTATCCCAATGCAGCGCGGCATTAATTCTGTTGGCAGCTGGATTGGTGAAAAAGCAGACAATCTAAAAAAATTAAATGATGTTATGGCAGAAAATGAAGACCTGAAACGTCAGGTGGATGATCTGACCACGGAATTAAATACCATTAAATTAGAGCAGTACGAGCTTGACAATTTAAGAGAACTTTTAAAACTGGATCAGAAATATCCAAGTTACGATAAAGTTGCAGCAAATGTTATCGGGAAAGACGGCGGCAACTGGTTTACGAATTTTACGATTGACAAGGGATCTAACGATGGAATCGAAGTGGACATGAACGTGATCGCGGGAAGTGGTCTTGTAGGAATTATCACAGACGTAGGACCAAACTATGCAAAAGTTTCTGCTATCATAAATGATACCATAAAAGTCAGTGGTATGGTTACAACCACATCGGATAACCTGATCGTAAATGGCAGTTTACAGAATATGAATGAAAATATGGTCATTGAATTTTCAAATCTCAATGATAAGGACAATAAAGTTGCCATCGGTGATCCCGTCGTTACTTCTTATGTATCAAACCGCTATCAGCAGGGAATTCTGATCGGTTATATCAGTACACTTACCATGGATTCTAATAATCTTACAAAGTCGGGTACCATTACACCGGCGGTCGATTTTGAGCATATCGAAGAAGTTCTTGTCATTTTAAATAAGAAACAGACAGCAGAATCTTAGAAATAGAGGTTATTTATGAGAAGAAAGATTACCGTATTTATTATTATTGGCGTCTGCTATCTGTTGCAAACGACATTTTTTGACACACTTTCCTTTGCATCCATATCACCAAACCTTCTGATTATCGTAACATCGTCCTTTGGTTTTATGCGTGGACGCAAAGAAGGGCTTTTTATCGGTTTTTTCTGCGGACTGCTCTTAGATATTTTCGGTGGAGGTGTTCTTGGATTTTACAGCCTTTTATATATGTATATCGGTTATATCAATGGAATGTTCCGTAAACTTTTTTATCCGGAAGATATTAAACTGCCGCTTGTCCTGATTGCAGGCAGTGATTTAAGCTGCAACCTTCTGATTTATTTTATTATGTTTCTTTTTCGAAACAGATACGACTTTAACTACTATTTTTTACAATTAATGATACCAGAGTTGGTTTATACCATGGTTATAACAATTTTTTTGTATTTCATAATTTTAAAGATAAACCAGAAACTGGAAGCAATCGAGAAAAGGAGTGCAAGCAAATTTGTTTGATAATATAAAAGAAGCATGCCGTATGTTTTTTAAATCGCGGCTGGTTGTAGCAACAGTTGTGATGATTCTGCTGTTTTCCATTCTTCTGTGGCGTATTTTTTCTCTTCAGATTGTAAATGGAAAAGAATATCAGGACAATTATACGTTCAAAATCGTCAAGGAACGCACCTTAAACAGTACACGCGGAAATATTTATGACCGCAATGGCAACCTGCTCGCCTACAATGAACTGGCATATTCCATTACGATCGAGGATAATGGTACTTACAGTTCTACGAAAGCAAAAAATGCAGCGATCAATGCAGAAATTGCACAGGTCGTAACCGCACTTGAAGAAAATGGAGACTCCATTGTCAACGATTTTAAAATATTGCTGGATGACAATGGCAATTACAGTTATAACATAGAAGAATCCGGCGCAACCTGGAAACGTTTTCTGGCAGATGTGTTTGGAGAGGCTTCATTTGAAAGTATGCAGGAAGATGAATCTGACATCATTTCCCGCAACAAACTTGATTTTAAACCGACGGAAGCAACCGCTGCACAGGTTATGCAATATCTGGCGGGCAGCAACCGTTATGCCATTGGAACCGAATATGATGATGCAATGGCATATAAGATTACTGTTGTACGTTTTTCCATGGCACAAAATGCCTATCAGAAATATATTGCAACAACGATCGCAACGAACGTTTCCGAGGAATCGGTTGCCTATATCAGCGAACACGCTGCAGAATTGCAGGGGGTTGAAGTATTAGAGGATACCATACGAAAGTACAACGATAGTGAATATTTTTCTTCCATTATCGGTTACACCGGAAAAATATCCACCGACGAATACAATAAACTTTCAGAGACAGATGATTCCTATACTTTAAATGACGTAGTCGGTAAACTTGGTATTGAACAGTATATGGACAGCGATTTAAAAGGTGAGAAAGGTCATGAAAAGCTCTATGTGGATTATCTTGGAAAAGCGGTAAAAGTCATTGAACACGAAGAACCGCAGGCAGGAAATGATGTCTATCTGTCTATCGACAAAGATCTTCAGATTGCAGTATATAATCTTTTAGAGCAGGAGATTGCCGGAATCGTATACTCCAATATTGATAATCCTGGATCAGATATCAATATTCCGATCACAGATGTCTATTTTGCACTGATTAACAATAATGTGATTGATTTTTCACATTTTTCAGAAGAAAATGCATCCCCCACGGAACGGGAAGTACAGCAGATCTTTGCCAGCAGACAAAATGCTGTAATTGAACAGATACGCACCGAACTGACCGGAAGTGCACCGACACCATTTGCATCGATGACAGAGGAATATCAGGATTATTTTACCTATATCATAAAAAATATGCTTCATGATAACAATATCCTGTTAAAGAAAAATATTGATACGTCCGATGAGGTTTACCTTCAATGGCAGAATGGGGCGATTGGCCCGCAGGAGTATTTAAACCATGCAATTGCCAAAGGGTGGATCGACATTACAAAGTTTTCCGTAAGTGAAAAATATTCAGATTCTACTGAAATATATGATGCATTGTGTGATTATATTCTAAATGATATCAGTACAGATTCAGATTTTACAAAAATTATATATGAATATTTAATCCAGACCGATGCAATTACCGGAAGACAGCTTTGTCTGATCTTATTTGATCAGAATATTCTGGCATTTGACGAGGATGATATTGCAGGATTATCAGGCGGCACAATTGCACCGGCTTCCTTTATCAAGGAAAAGATCCAGAATCTTGAAATTACACCGGCACAGCTTGCCTTAGATCCATGTGCGGGCTCCTGTGTGATCACAGATACAAAGACAGGGGAAGTTCTCGCTTTGGTAAGTTATCCTGGATACGACGGTAACAGGCTTGCAAACACCGTCGATTCCGATTACTTCAACAGCCTGCAGCAAAATAATGCAAGACCTCTGTACAATTATGCAACCCAGCAGCGGACGGCACCTGGTTCTACATTTAAAATGGTATCAGCGACGGCAGGTCTTGCAGAACATGTGATCAGTACGACGGAGCAGATCCAGGATCTTGGAGTGTACAAAAACGTAAGCAATGAACCGGAATGCTGGATTTATCGTTCTTCCCACGGATCACATGGTCTTATTAATGTGTCTGAAGCACTTAGAGATTCCTGTAACTACTTCTTCTATGAAGTTGGTTACCGTCTCAGTACCAATAATTATGCAATGAGCTACAATAATGATGCCGCAGAAAACGGTATTGAAAAAATTCAGAAATATGCTTCACTTTATGGCCTGAATGAAACAACCGGCATAGAAATTGAAGAGAGCAAACCGCAGGTCGCAGATAGTTTCCCTGTCATGGCTGCCATTGGTCAGAGTAATAATAACTACTCCACGATACAGCTCGCCAGATATGTTACTGCCGTTGCAAACAGTGGTACCGTATATAATTACACACTTTTAAACAAAGTAACGGATTCTGACGGAAACACATTAAAACAATACGAACCGGAGATCCGCAATACCGTGGATGTCTTAAGTGACAGTGACTGGGATGCCATTCATACCGGTATGCGCATGGTGGTTGAAAATACAAAAGAATTCGATGGATTTCCAATCGAGGCAGCCGGCAAGACAGGTACGGCACAGGAGGATCTGAAACGGCCAAACCACGCTTTGTTTGTCGGTTATGCTCCGTACGATAATCCTGAAATATCAATTGCAACGCGTATTGCAAATGGATATACTTCCCACAATGCGGCAGAAGTTTCAAAGAAGATCCTTGCATACTATTTCAAAGTTGAAGATGCTGATTCTCTGTTAAACGGACAGGCTGAGAATATTAATGCTACATCAAATGGTGTAAATGATTAACATTTGAATAATTCCCGTTTTTTTGCGGGTTTTATTAATAAATCAAAACAGGAGGTTCCCTCATGGGTGAAGTGATTACTTTTACCTCAGGAAAAGGCGGCGTTGGCAAAACGACAACCACAGCTAACGTTGGCGCAGGACTTTCACTGTTAGATAAAAAAGTCGTATTGGTAGATACTGATATCGGCTTACGAAATCTTGATGTTGTCATGGGACTGGAAAACCGGATCCTCTATAATCTGGTGGATGTGCTAAGCGGCAGATGCAGGGCGAAACAGGCAATCATCCGGGACAAACGATTCCCGAATCTCTCTGTGATACCGTCATCCTGTACAAAAGAAAAAATTCTGCTTGATTCTGATCAGATGAAACATCTGTTTGATGATCTAAGACAGGAATTTGATTATATATTAGTTGACAGTCCCGCAGGTATCGATCAGGGATTTTTACTTGCCATTACGGGAGCCGACCGCATTGTAGTGGTCACAACACCTCAGATTGCAGCCATTCATGATGCTGATTGTGTACTTCAGATATTAAAAACACATTATACGGTAAAAACAGAACTTCTGATCAATGGTTTTCGCAAGCACATGGTAAAAGACGGAGATATGCTAAATATCGATGATATCTGTGAACTTTTAGATGTGCCATTACTTGGTGTCGTGCCGGAAGATGAACAGATCATCATTGCCCAGAACCATGGCGAACCGTTGCTGCATCTGGATGGAAATAAAAAGAATGCATTACTTTCTGAGCTCTGCTACAACAATATTGCACGGCGAATCACAGGTGAGGAAGTGCCTCTGTTAAATTACATAAAACAGGGCAGTATTTTTTCGAAGATATTTTTTAAAAAGAAACCTGTGAAAGGAGCGCTGCATGTTTAAAACCCATTCCGGAAATGTTGCAAAAGAGCGCTTAAAGCTGATGATGAATGCAGACCATCAAAAACTGGATGATGCCACTATGGAACTGATCCGTCAGGAGATAGGCTGTGTTATCACGAAATATGTGGTTATAGAGCCGGAGAACATTGAGATTAAAGTAATGTTAAAGGATTACAAGAAAAGAGAGTAGGATAATGTCTAAACTTTATAAACTAAAGAATTACAAATTCATACTGGTCATATATGTTCTGATATTAAATACCCTGGGGGTCTTTCTGGTTGGGAGCGCAAGCCCCGGGGATCAGAAAAAACAGATCATCGGTATGGTGAGCGGTATTGTCATCATGGTGATTTTATCTTTGATCGATTACAGTTTTATCCTCCGTTTTTCCTGGATCATATATCTGCTGGCAGTCGGTCTCTTAGCACTGGTACTTGTCGCGGGTGATTCTTCAAAAGGAGCACAGCGCTGGTTTGAGATTGGCGGTATCCGCTTTCAGCCATCCGAACTTGTAAAAATACTTTTGATTTTATTTTTCGCGTATTATTTCATGAAATATGAGGAGAAGATCAATACGGTAAGAGTGATTGTTTCTTCGTTTGTGTTACTTGCGATTCCGCTGTTTTTAATCTATAAACAGCCAAATCTGTCGACAATGATTGTAATTACCTTAGTTTTTTGCGCATTATTATTTATGGCAGGCTTAAATTACAAACTGGTCGTCGGTGTGCTGATCGTATGTATTCCGGTCGGACTGATTGGAATGACACTGATCATACAGGATAAAATCCCATTCATCCACGCTTATCAGCTGGGGCGTATCATGGCATGGCTTTATCCGGACGATTATCCGGATCTTGCCTACCAGCAGCAGAATTCGATCATGGCGATCGGTTCTGGCGGATTATTTGGCAAGGGATTTGGAAGTAATACGATCTCAAATGTATCTGCAAGTGATGTAAATTTGGTATCAGAAAATCAGACAGACTTTATTTTCTCTGTGATCGGAGAAGAATTTGGGTTTGTTGGATGTGTGGTATTGATCATTGTTTTTGCATGCCTTGTATATCAGTGCATGAATGTGGCGAAGAAATCAGGGAATCTGATCGGAACTTATGTGGCTGTAGGAGTTGCGTGTTATATGGGATTTCAGTCTTTTATCAACATTGCAGTTGCTACAGGAACCATGCCGAACACCGGACAGCCCCTGCCATTTATCAGTTATGGATTAAGTTCCTTAATGTCGGCGTCAATCGCGATAGGAATGGTACTTAATATATATTTACAAAGAAAAAGACACTAGGAGGTTCTATCTATGAATGTAGGATTAGTTGCCCATGATGGCAAAAAGAACCTGATGCAGAATTTATGTATCGCGTATCAGGATATTTTAAAAAAACATAAATTATATGCTACAAGTACGACTGGACAGATGATTGAAGATGTTGCAAACTTAAAGATCCACAAACTTCTTGCCGGCCATTTTGGCGGTATGCAGCAAATGGGATCTAAGATCTCCAATAATGAAATAGACCTCTTGATCTTTTTACAGGACCCGGCAAATAAGAAGAGAACACCAGATTTTTATAATGTTTTAAATCTCTGTGATCAGTATAATATTCCGTGTGCTACGAATCTGCCAACGGCAGAAGTATTGATTTTGGCACTGGACCGAGGAGATTTAGATTGGAGGAATATGTATAAATAGACTGTCACACGACGGTCTTTTTTTACAGAAAGCATAAAATGAAAAAATTAATTTGTATTTGTATGTCCGTCATGATGATCACATTATCTGGCTGCCAGACATCGGCGAAGACAGGTGGATTTATATCATATGATGAACATTATCAGAAGAATGAAACGGCATTAAAAGAAGATGCATTAAGTGACCGTTGGGAATCCAGAGGTTCTAAGGTAGCGGTTGTATCCAAAGAAAAGGCGGATAATAACGACTATCCAGAAGCCAAGGAAGTTCTGTTGGTTAATAATACAAAGAATAAAGTGATCGTTAGTCAGAAGGTTTTTGACCAGGCTTACCCGGCAAGTACAACAAAGATCATGACAGCATTGCTGACT
>ERZ860668.2161-NODE-2161-length-10955-cov-5.826972_pt1 | contig 10955 bp, 9 predicted proteins | sample MGYA00510062_ERZ860668 | MGnify/ENA primary metagenome ERZ860668 (study PRJEB30046, sample SAMN00715258) | human gut metagenome | study: EMG produced TPA metagenomics assembly of the A metagenome-wide association study of gut microbiota in type 2...
TTCTTCTATAGTCATTGTAACACCTCGCTCTCTTTGGCAGCCTTTACTGCCATATTTTTACTTGATTGATGAAGAAATTGAACTCAGTGCTTTGTTTAAAGCAACTTCATCAGCCTGCTTTCTTCTCTCACTTTCCCACATACCGAGTATCTGATAAATACATTCTTTCACAACAGGAAAATACTTTCGGCATTCTTCTTCGCTCAACTCATGAATACCTTTGCTCAAGATTCCGTAAATAGTTGTATTTTTTATGAGTATCTCAGGCAGATATCCCTGTAACATCTTAATTCGTTCAGCCACCCTTGCCTGTTCAAATTCCTCGTCATTAACTTGATCTCCCGCAGTTGCTTTTGCTTGATAAATAAGCCTTTCAAGAATTCGTCTCAAATAAACATATGAACCTGCACCAATACCACTTGCAAATAACCCTATGGCAGTTCCAAGTTCCTTACGGTCTTCCTTAGAAATCACATGTTTATAAGCATCCAATTCCGGAAACGTCATATCTGCAACAGATGGATACTGCCCAATTTTCATCATAGAATTATCTGTTGTCAGGACAATATAATCAAGATGATGTTCCTCATTCATGCTGCAAACAAATTGGAATACCAAAACCCTTGATACTTCTTCAATTTGCCAGTTTTTCCACTTCCATGCTGTATTTTGTTTTTTTATACTTTCATTAGGTGACGGTGTATTTTCTAGAATATAAGACTTCTGAAGTCTGAAAACCTCTTCCGAAAGTTTCTGTGAATAACATTCCGTATCATCCTCTTCAAAGTGAATATAAGGCTTCATTGAAAAAACACGTTTCTCTTTACACTCTTTGCAATAAGCACTTATTCGGACTTTTCCATCAAGTAAAAAAATTAACTCTTCAATATTATTCTCATCTATTTTCATGGAATCATAAAGTCCAGCCGTTTGCAAAAAATTTGCAAATACATTATCTTTACTGGAAACTATATCGGATGGTATTGAATCAAAAATATTATGTCTCACTTTATTCTCTCCTTTACTACCACTTTTTCAGGCACTTTCTCCTCATATTCCTGTTTCAATTCCTCTGCCAAATACGCATCGCTCATGCAGTGCATATCAGAAACACCATCACGGATCAACTGATAGACCTGGGAATGATAAAAGAAATCCAATGCCGCATCCAGTGAAAGTCCCTGCTGTTTAGCAAAACATTCGATAACACGGCTATATTTTTCTGAAGCAAAATCGGATTTGCTGTCATAGTGTTTCACTCCCTTCAAAATGCAACAGAGACAGTGCTTTCTCTGTGCGGAAACATATTTGCAGGTTCGGCTTTTCATAACGCAGGCGGTTGATAGCTTCCGTTTTATCAATCAGCCCGTCAAAGAACAGCTCCACGGTATTAAACACCTTATCGTTGGCAACACCACCCACAACAAAGTCATAATCCGTCGAATCTTTTCCGCTGCGGCAGTTGAGAATGAAATCCAGCCATTCTTCGGAATCATTGTTCTCTATTTGAACGCTTTTCTCCGTGATGTGTAAAGATTTCATAAGTTATGCCTTTTTCAGCTCTTTGTTCAGTAGTAATTCCGGTCTGATGATTTGAGCCTTCAGCACTTGAAAGTTGCGGAAGACCTTTTCCATTTTTAATATCATCCATTGTTTTATCTCTATTAGGCACTTCAAAATCCCCCTTTTCTTAATAACACAGCAACCACATACATCATTATTCCAACAATAATTGCAACCATTGCATTATCAAATGCCTTTTGCTTCTTTTGTACGATTGGACGAACTTCATTTACAATTCTTGTATATTTGTCAATCAACCATAATGCTGCATGTGATTCTTTGTTTCGGTATATTTCTTCATTTCTAATGTCTTCACTTTTAAAAACAGCAATTCTTCTTCCTCTTAGTAAAAACAATAAGTATATTGTAGCTCCAACAATTACTATTAAGCTACCACCAAGGCAAATCAATTCAATGGAGGTCAAAATCACTTCCCATATTTTCATATTACTTACATTGAATTTCGCTGGTGAAAAATCAAATGCTCCAAGCATAATTGTTAAAATAACGCCTGAAAATGCCAGAGCAATATTGATTTTTTCATATATCTTATTGTAATTATCCTGTATTCTCTGATAATCCTGAAAACAGCTATCTAAAAGGAAACATGCTGATGGATAAGTTTCGCACTCACTTTGTACTGTATTCTCAACGTCATTGTTATCCATATTTTTGTCCCCCTTACTTTATTTTAGCCAAAACATCCTGGAAAATTGCATAATTCTTTTTCACCCCATCGTCCGGATCAATGGAAATCATCTGGTCGGCAAGGTGATGAATCTTTTCCTCGTAGGTTCTGATTTCAGTATCCTGTGCCTGCAAGGTGGTCAGCTTTTTGTTCAGCTTCACACGCTCACCGGTGGAAGCATTGGCAATACGCTGTTCCAGATCAGTAATAGCAATACGGTAACGAGCCTGCTGTTCATGCACATAATCGGTGCGAATACGGGCAATGGTGTCCGGCTGATAACGGTGCATATAAATCAGAGCCTTAAAACCGTTCTTCTTTCCGCTGTCAAACAGCCAATAAATCGGGCGTTTCTGATAAATCTTGCAATGGTCAGAATAGAAATCACTCAGGAAATAATTCCGAATGACGTCCTTCGGCTGACCTTTGCCGCCCAGAGCATCGGCAATGAATTTCAGGTTTTCATCCAGCGTATTTGCACCGTAAACGGTTTTCACGAACTCCACGAACAAGCCGACAATATCATCCTCAAAGTATTCATCGTCGCAAATCGGGATAATGTTATCCTTATCAGCAGCAAAAGAAGCATACTTACTTGCATCCCATTCGCCGCCTGCATAGACAAGACCATCCACATCCAGAGAATAGCGACCAAACATACAGCCAACCGCATAGGAAATAAAGGAGCGAATATCTCTGCCGAGGTCAGCCTTGCGGACAGTAACGTCCTTATCCTCTACCTCTGGTGTCAGTTCTTCCTGTAAACCGTAAATGTCAATGAAAATACGGTTCAGTTCTTCCTCATTAGCTTTCAGCTGGTTAAAGCGTTCATCACATTCAGCCTGCCACTGGTCAAAGGATTCGGCAATGGTATAAACTTTACGAAGCAATGGATGGTGCAGGAAGTCCCATGAGGTTTCAAAGGAATCCCAGTCTTCTTTTGCTAAAATACAATTCGTTTCTGCCAAACCAGAAACATTTGTTAAAAGCTCCATTTTTATCGGAATACTTCTAATATCTTCAGGTACAACATTTATTGTTGGATTTAATAAAGGTAAAATATATGATCCAATTTTAGAGTTCATCAGTGCTAATAATTTCATCGAATCTTTTTTATCTCTACTTTTAGGATAGATTGCATTTGTTGCACTCTCTGAAATAGAATCAGAACTCATTTCTCTAAAACTTGGAAGCCCACTTGTTACTCTCGACATTGTTATACCTTCGGTAAAATTAAAATCAATTCCTCTAAGGGTTGCTCTAATTTTCCCATTTTTATCTACATTCGTTTTTAATCTCTGCCCATCATTTGCCCAGTCAACCACATATTCTTTGTTTCCATACCATTTTCTATATGCTCCCCCTTTATTACAAGGGAACCAACGCTCAGGATTTTCACCTATTTCATGCCATAATTTCAAAAAAGTGTTATTATCTCCTGTAGTGATGCCGTTTCTAACATCGTAATAATCTCCTATTGTAGCAAAGGACGCAAAGGTATCAAATAGTTTCGCTGAAGCCCAATATGCTACTGGAGAACCAGGTATTTTTGAGAAATTATCTGTACTCTGCTCATAGTAAAATCCACAATCGTGATTTTCTATTGCTTCCAGTGTTTTCTGTCGCTGAACTTCCATACCCCCACGGAAGTCTACCAAACGCAAATAGCATCCTTTTTTCTGTACATGGCGATTCTGAAAAGCAAAAGTACATACGGGAACAGTTGCTTCCTCAAAAGCAGAATATTCAAACTGAATCAGTGTTTCAACAGTAGTTCGATTATACAAGTAATTCCGCATTTTTTCATACGCAGAAATAAACATCCATACATAAGGAGTAAAGAAACCACAGTAACCACTCTGTTTTGTCATTTGTGAAGCATGAATGACAAACGCCGAGAAGAAATCGCTCTTATAATCTGCATAATTATTTTTAATAAACTCATTCAGCTTCGGATTCATATTAGACGCCCCCATATAAGGCGGATTTGTCACTACCACATCATACTTCTGTGCCAGTGCTTCTGCCACCTGAACCAACGGCAGTAATTCTCTCAATGCCGTCTCACGAGACATATTTATATCGTCCGTAATCTCTGCAAAGCGGTCATACAGCGCAGACCAATCCTGCGGTGTTACTGTCAGAATAGAGCCGTATTCCTTTGCATCATGCAGTTCTTTGATGATGGTGTCCATAGCTATCGTGAGCTTCGCATCGCCATTACAGAAATAGTCCACAGCAAATTTATCTACATGATTGCTTTCCACGATGGCATACACATGGGGCTGAATGCCACGGCTAAAGAAACGGCGGTCATACTGGCGGGCTTTCATCATTACCGCAAAATAAGCCAACTGTGCCGCACGGTCATCAATATCCAGACCGTAAAGATTATTCTCCACAATACTTGCTACTGCTTCACGGGTAGTATAGCCGTAGGATTCATAAATCTTCATCAACACATCAAACATATACGCAAGGATATGACCGGAACCTGAGCATGGGTCAATCACTTTCAGCTGATCCGGTGTCAGTGCGGCGTATTCCTTGCGAATCTCGGCAAGCTGTGCCTGCACTTCCGGCTCCTGCTCAGCTTCTTCCAGATAGTAGTGCCATTTGGTATCTTCCGGGTCACGGTTTCCGGCAGCATAAGCAGACTGTTCTTCCTCTGTCGGCAAAAGTTGCTCTTTCACATCTGAGTGTCCCTCCAGCCACAGACGACCAAGACTGTTCTCCACCATGTAGCGAACAATCCAGTCCGGTGTGAAAAGCTGGGTTGCTGCAGGAATGTTTTCTTTTGTAATTTTTACATTCTTTTTCAGTGCTGCGAAAACATCGTCTTTTTTCTCGCTGTTATAATACTGATATAGCCAGCCGATGATCTGGACAGCATCCTTCCAATCATCCTCTGGTATCAGCTCAATCATCTGCTGAATCACACTGCCTTCACGGAGCAAATTGTCCGGCAGAAGAAGCTCGGTGTAGTCCGCAATCTTCTGAAACATTCCCGGCAGAATCTTATTCAAGGCGTTACACTGCACGATTAGCAGATATTTATACAGTTCTTCGGTCTTTTCGGCATCTTTCAGTTCATAGACCTTTTCTATATTGAGTCCATCCAAATTCAGATGAATGGCTTCAGTTATAATTTGCGGCTTAAAGTTGTTTTCCTCGTCCGTGAATACACGCACATGGGAAGGAAGGTAGCCGTTTACTTCCATGAATCGCAGAGCAGAGAAACGATTGAACCAAGTATAGGCAACCTCTTCCATGACCTGCTTATATCCTTTATCGTTAATCTCGGCAATCAGAGCCTGACGCTGTTTCTTTTCATCGGCAGTGAGGACTTTGCCGCCAACACTGTCCGCATTGGCATCCTCAATGTTGTCCTCTGTGATACCGTATTCCACACCTTTTAGGGAAACACGGGCGATCAGCTCTGTTCTTGCCCAGACAGCAAATTTTTTAATCGCATTCTTATCCATAATTTTCTCCATCTTCTATTTGAACAGATAATTTCTTAATATCTTTATCAATATTCTCCATTGATTTTCTCAAATTATCAACACTATTCTTAAACTCATCTACTTCTGAAATATAATTTAAAAATCCACTGTACTCCGAAAAATCGATTGCAATTTTTTCAGTATAAGATTTGTTTTTCTCATACTTACAATATTCGTAACCAATCCTTACTGTTTTTTCTTCAAAATCGTTTATGATATTAAAAACATTTGTATCAAATGAAAAAACCCATTTCTGATTTGGAAAAATCACAATACTCGTCGATTCTTTCTTTTTTAATCGTTCCTGCGTTTTCGCTTGCAACTGCTTGGCAAAAGTTTCATTAAATGTCAAACTTTTAACTTCCAATGGAACTGTCCCAACATTTCTCAAAACAATGCACGCCAACGTTGAACGAACAAGTTCAAACGATATTTGCATATAAGGACGATTTTTCTCACTTCGTTCCTTGAGCAAAAAGAAAATTGTAACCCATGAAGCAATTAGTGCTAATATTGAAATTACACTATCCCAAGGAAAAGCTGAATTTTGCTGTTCAACTGCAATAACCAATCTTTCAAGTAATTCTTCCATAGGCACACTCCTTAATTCAGCTTAATTTCGTCGCAGTTCTTCAGCAACTGTTTCAGCTGAGAACGAATCTTCTCTACATAATCATCAATGTCCGCATCCGTCTGTAAGGTCTTTGCCTGGAATACAACCTGGCGGTTATAGGCACGAACCACTTTCTTCCTTGCGGTCGCAGTTTCTTTTCCTGGCTGTGTCGGCTGTACCTGCGGCTTCGGTGCAGGCGGAGCCAGAACTGACTCGATATTGCTGACAGTATCATCCTTGTACTGGCACATCGGCAAGAACATAGCATCCAGAAGGGCAAGGCTCTTTAATTCTGCAATTTTTTCCTTGCACTGGCTGAAATACCGATCCGATTTTTCAATCAGATAGGATGCCTTGAAATCGCCGTTTGCGGCAGTATGGGTCGCTTCCATACACTGACGAACCGTTTCCAGAACCTCGGCACGTTTTTCTTCCAGCATCTTATCATGAGCGGTACGAACCGTATCCATCAACGGATTCAATTCACGAATCCGGTTGTAATTGAACTTGCTTCCGGTCTGAACCATCGTAATCAGACGAATGCTATTCAATGCCTTATGTGCTTCTTCATTTTCTGCAATACAGTCAAGATCATCATGCAGAGATTTTTCAAACTGCACTGCTTGGTCGAATACTGTTATCTGGGTTTTGAAGAAGTTTTCAATGCCGTTGCTCATGGCTTCTTTATTATCGAAAAGAGCATCCTCTTTTTTCAGCACACGCTCAATCAGCGCAATATTGTCTTTCTTCTGAGAAAGTACATCATCCATCAGATGAATGGCTTCCTGCACCAATGCACGATCCGGGTATTTATGTCCGTCATAACGAACATCCAGAGAAGCATAGTAATCACGCTGCTCGGTAAACTTCTCAGTCACAAAGCGAATCAGCCCATCTTCATCGTCCGGTACATCCATGATGTCGAAATACTCTCGGAGCATCGCTTTTACATCACGCATCATCGTAGCAGAAATGGTTTTACGCTTGCTGATGGAAGTCTTGCCGATCTCACTCTTTTTTCGGAGCATATCTGGCAATTTCGGGTCATCTGGCTGAATGGTATTGCCTGCATACTTGATGGTTACTTTCTGGGAATAAATCAGCTGTGCCGCAACCGCAGCAATATCAATTTCTTTCCATCCATACGGAATTGCACTATATTTGCTTTGCACGTCTGCCATAGATGTCGGCAGTTTTTTCGCATCCTGCATTTCCAGATATTCTTCCATAGCAGAAGCAGCATCACGGTTTGGCTCCATGCCCGGAAGTGCCGTTACCGCACCTGTCAGAATCGCAATAATATCTGCATCACTGCCTGCATTATCTGTAATCAGGTCAAGCTTGCTATATACATGAGCAACCAGATATTCAAGAGACTGTTCAATCCTGCTCTTTGCATTTCCGGCTTTGATTTCCAGATGTTCACCGTCTACATAGAACTGCGCTCCTTCAATGGCATTTTGCAATTCGGTCACAGCACTCTCTTCATATTTTGTGGCTTCACTCTGCTGGTTTTCAATAATTTTCTTTACTGTATCTGGTAATGAGTTTACATTTCTTTGCAATACATACTTACGAATCTTCATAGCCGATTCCAAAGATTCATAGTAAGGCGTATCAGCCAGAACTACGATTGCTTCGTTACCTTTGGATTCTGCCATCAGACGATAATCCGTTTTTTCAATAGCATCGGTAGCAACGGTCAGAAAACGCAATCGCATACCGCCTGTTGCTACACCAACCGTAATGCTATCCACCATCTGGTCGAAAGCAAAGTCATATTTTCCATAACGGAATTTTTTGGTTGTGAAAATACCGCCGTAAATCATCTGAGCTATACGCTCCACTATAGAAGCAGTATCGACATTAGTATCTCTAATTTCCTTCTGAACATCTTGCTCTTCATCCGTCAAGAAATTATAAGTATCCCCTGTTCTATTGATATAATTTTTCTGCCCCATTAATCGATTCAAACTATCCCGGACAGCTTCGCGTAAAATAATCTTATCTACACGAATATCGTCTGCCATAAGGATAACGATATTGTCCAAATTAGAAGGAATATCATCAATATATCGAATCAAGTACAGAAGTTTCAGCACATCCACATCCTGCTGTTCGATGCCATCGCCGTTGTCGGCAGCTTTCTGACAACGCTCAATTACACGACGGATTGAACCATCCAGAAAAGTATGTACGGTATCATAAAAACGGAAGAATGGAACAAGTGCGTATTCATCCTTCTCCTGAATTTTCTGTGCAGCTTCCTGGAAACCGGACAGCATGGAACGCTCACCACCAGACAGGTGCTTACCGGAATTTCCATGTTTCCGGATTTCAGCAAATACCTTCTGCATGATGATAAACTGATACGGCACGAACGGGAAGTTCTCGGTAAATTCCCTTGGGCCGGAATAACCTTTAATATCCAGAATGGAACCGCTAAAGCTGAACAGGTTACGAAGAACAGAATCATTCTGCTCATAAACATCTTCCAGATTTTTAGCTGCTTCTGGTTTCTTTTTCAGAATACGCTTCTGGATGACTTCATCCACAGAGGAAGATGATAAACTCAGTCTTGTCTTAAAACGAGCCTGAATACGGGAGAACTCATCGGCACGAACTTTGATGATTTCATCAATCGCTTCCTGTCCGGTGCAGATCACCCAAATCTTTCCTTCACACTCACTTCCGATTTTTTCTGTCAAAGACTGGAGGTTCAAAAGCATATCGGTGTCTGTGCCGACATACTGACCAACTTCGTCGATCATAAACAGCAGACGGAAGTTCGCAGGTTTAGTATCTACATAGGCTTTCATATCTTCCACAAGCTGTGCAATAGAAATCTCTGTTGCGGTTTTATCATTGAACCACGCCTTAGCATCGTCCTCACTCATATCCAGAACTTCCATCAATGTCGGGATGATGAACTTGCCATTGAAAGCAAAGGCACGGCGCATTTCAAGCCAAGGCTTGCCTTTCTTTTCTTCAAAAACTTTGCGGAACTCCTCAGTTTTTCCCTGCTGGTCGATATAACGCTCCATCATGGCAACTTTCAGATTTTCTCCGTAAAATCCCAGATGGTTATAGAACATCTTCGCAAAAACACGAAGTACAGCTGTCTTATCTTTATTGCTGAATCCCTCAATATCAATATTAAACAGAATTGTCTCCGTTGTTCCCTTTGTAGCACGGTCAATCAGCATAAAGGTTGCCGGATCGTCCTCAAACTTTTTACGGAAACGTTCTACACTCCGAATACCTTTTATCTCTTTATTTTCCAGAAGGTAGGAAAGCATTTTCAGAAAGTGAGATTTACCACTTCCAAAGAAACCGGAAATCCAAACACCCATATCAGCGGTCGGCTGGTCGAAAGCATCACCGTAATAATTAAAGAACGTAATGAAATGTTTCTTCAATTCTCTGGTAATGACATATTCATTTAACTCCTGCTCGATTACATCATCAGCAGCCTGATCTACTTTAATTACACCATTGATTTTGCGGTTGATGTCATCCGCAAACATATCTCGAATCATCATGGCTTTATCCCCCTTAATCTATGACATTGAATGCCCGGTAATAATCATTTGGTGTCAGACGATTGAACAGTTTTACATGACGACCATCAAACTCACCCGGATACATAACCAAAATCGGAACATCCGAAAAATACGGTTGCAAGGCTTCCAGTAACGTATGGATTCTCATAAACGGGAACACCTCGCCCACACCTGTCAGCATCAGCACATCACCTGGTTCGTGTGGCTCATACTGAATTTTATCAATGAACTCTCCATTGCCGATTGCGGAATTCAGCTGCTCCAGAAGATAAGCACTTCCGTCAGCTTCTTCCATATCTGGAATTGCATCTGTGATGTCCATATCATCGCAGATAGAGAGAAATGTTTTATATAAATTACAAACGATCAAATGGCAATCTAAGGACTGATCAGTTTCCAGCTGATTCACAAAATGGCGGACAACCATTTCATTCTCCGGTTCATAGCAGAAGATTCTGATATTCACCTCATTGCTGAGTCCTTTGCCTTCCAGGAACTCCGGTTCCTGAATCAATGCCCGAACTTTGTCCAGGCGCTCTTTTATTTCACTCATCGGGTTACCTCCTACACAAAGCAATTAAACGCCGGCAGTATCGCCGTATCGCCATTGCTTCTGATGGCATTTTCCAAAACAGGATGCAGCCATACTGGATTCAAATGATCTGCCTTGAGATTATCGAGATATTCTGTTTCGACAAGCACTCTGGCAATAATCTGTTTTAACTTTGTTATCGTACTATCGCTCCAGGAAGCTACGGTATCATTTTGTTCCTGTAAACGCATAAAAAATGTATTCAAATCAATCTTACCAAAAGACGTGTCCCTTAATCTGTACTTCTCGCCAATGACGGTCAGCATAAATTCCCAGACCAGTCGGCTTTGCTTCATTAACGCATACAGACAAATCTGTTTTGCTACATCTGTTGGTTGTGACGCAATCGCAGAAACCAGAGAATCATCTTCCAGAGCATGAAGCCGTTTGATGCAGGCTTTCGCCATGCGTGTGATAGATTTTTCCGTTG
>ERZ860668.2175-NODE-2175-length-10911-cov-2.827284_pt1 | contig 10911 bp, 13 predicted proteins | sample MGYA00510062_ERZ860668 | MGnify/ENA primary metagenome ERZ860668 (study PRJEB30046, sample SAMN00715258) | human gut metagenome | study: EMG produced TPA metagenomics assembly of the A metagenome-wide association study of gut microbiota in type 2...
TGTAAAAATCAACTGTGCACCCTTTTTATTTTTTTCCATATTACTGAAAGTCATAATAAGGTATTTAAGTAATACCGGATGTATCTTTGCATCCAATTCATCAATCACAAGTGTCGTTCCTCTCAATAAACTTTTTGCAATAAATGGGAGCAATCCAAATAATTTCTTTGTTCCACTGGATTCATCAAATAAATTCAATTCTGCTTCATATTCATCTACTACGTGTTTTGTAAACACTTCAATCCGGTCATTCTCCTTTTCTTCAACGCGAAAATCTACGATATCCAAATCCATCTCCTGAATCATCTGAAGCATCAGTCTTTTTACATCCTCTGACTTAGAAACAGCCATTCGTAATTCCTGCATAGGATTTCCATAATTCAGGAAATCAATCTCTTCATCAAACCAGTCAAGCACATCCTGTACCACTTCATTTTTGCTGTAAGTAATTCCAAGATACGATAACAACGGCAATGTATCGGATAATTCATCACTGGTTTTCAATCTTGCAAATGCACCTTTCAAAGTAATTTCGCCTTCATCTCGTTCAAAAAGTGCTGATTTCCGCCCTGTTTCTAATTTTATACGATCCAACCTTTCGTATTCGATTACTTCTTTTTTTACGGTTAATTCATAGCGATACTCTGCCATTGCCGTTCTAAAAAACAGTTCAAATTCTGTTGGCTCATTTCTTGTTTCTTCATCAAAAGCAAACGGCTCTATCACAAGCTTTTTCATTTTTATTGCAATCTCTTCGTTATTACTTGTAGCATATAATGGTCTCAACACCTTCGTAACCAGACTGTGTAACGCTTCAAGAACATTAGATTTGCCTCCACCATTTGGTCCGTATACAGCAGATACCGGTAAATATAATTCCTCATCTTTATCTTTTATAATTCTGTCTTCATGCTCAGAAATGGCGGCAGCCTGCATGTCAAATGTTACCTCATCCCGTATACTCTTAAAATTTTTCACTGTAAATTGGCATAACATCTTATTTACCTCCATTAGTCCAAACTTCTTGCCTATATCCTTATTATATTCCGTTTTTTTGTTTTGGCAATAGTTTTATGAGATAAAATCTCATATTTTATATTATAATTTACATTTCGGCAATTTTCGGCAAAATTATACACCTTAGACTTCATATTAATGACTTTCAATCCATTCCTCATCTATCCGCTTTATCCCAGTTCACATTCATTTACTTCCATCTGCACCATATTCTCCCGCAATATCTTCTCCACCTTCTCAGTATTCGCTTCTATCATCACTTTCAATATGTAATCGGCGGTCACTTCCACCGGATTTGGATTATGAAATCGATAGTTCAGTTTTCTTTTCGCCACGGTGAAGTTTCCACCTCCTCCCTGCTCACTCTTTGTCCATTACTATGAAAATTCCTCCTGAAATAGTCCTAGATTTTCAGAATGTTTTTCATAGTCTGCATATTGTCATTTGCCATGGCTTCTCGTCTGCTGACTCCATCAATCTTTACCGGAATACATCTCTCCAGAATTCTGTCATAAATTCTTTTCTTCTCAATCTTTGTCTCCTGTTTTAATTGTACTAAAGGAATATTTGTTGTGATAATCAAAGGTTTCCCCGATCGATATCTCCAATCAATCACACCGAAAATATTTTCTAATGCATACTCACTGCTCCGTTCTACACCAAGATCATCAATAATTAAAAGCTCATATCCATTCAATAATCTGATATATTCTGTCTTGTCTTCAGCTGCAAACAAATCATTTAATATGGTGTTGAAATTTGTCATTTTCACGGTAACTTCTTTTTCCAGCAATGCATTCGCAATACAAGCAGCCAGATAACTTTTTCCTGTTCCAACTGGTCCCCAGAACAAATATCCCATATGGTTTTGCTTCATTTTTTGCCAGTTTGTTACATATTCTTCTGCGATTCTTATAACGCCACTATCTCTTTCTACATTTTGAAATGTAAATCCCTCCATTTCTTTTTCCTCAAAGCAGATTTTCTTATTTCTTGCGATTAGCTCCCGATGCTCTTTTTCTTTATAATATTGTGCCTCTTCTGCATATGCCTTCCTTTCACACGCACACTGCCTGTGATGCTTTCTCATTTCAAGCAAAGAACCTTTTGGATAAAATGCTTCTACGGGTTCTTTACAAACAGTACAATGCATCAATCCATCTGCGCCTAAATATGTTTGTATCTCATACATCACAGGCTTTCTCCCTCCCCACACTCATAATTCATCTTTTGATTCTTTATACTGTAACTACTTACTCCATACTTATTACTTGAGTTATTTTTCTCTATTACTTTATTAGATGCCGTATTTATATCCTTCGTAGAGTTATCATTCTGACCATATGAAAGCTCATTTTTTAACTCTCTATCGGCTTTCTTTATATCTGTCTGTAATTGTACCTTTCCAGAAACCTCTACTTTGTCTGGTATCATTACATACATATGTCTTGGTTTTGAAAATCCACCAAATTTCCGAATTAGCAGTCCTGCATCATCTAGTTCTTTCAAAGCCTTTTTAACAGAAGATTTGCACTTCCAGGTTTTCTGTGATAGTTCTTCAATTGGAAATATTGCATATACTCTTCCATCCTCATCTGTCCAATTATTCTTTCGTGATATTCTCGCCCGGTCATACAACAGCATATAAATAATTCTTGCATTCTGACTTAGCTGTAATTCCAGCAAGAATTTTGGAAATTGATAATACTGTATCTGCCGCTCCTGCTCATTCATGTACAAATATTTCATTTGTTTCTTCCTCACCTTCTCAATATTTGAGGAAATATATTTTTGAATTTTATATCCACAAAAATTTATCCCTCTATATATACAAAGGGAGAGGGCATAAAATACAGCCCCCTCATCAAAATTTTTTTATTTTTTTCATAATTTCATTACTGAACATCCCAAAATTCCCCATAATCTTAAAGATAAACAGAGAACCAATTAAGATACTATCGTCCCTAGTGAATTTCGCTCTTTGTTAATTCTTTCTTCTTTTTAATCTGAATTTTTATACAAGAGCAAGATTCACCTGTGTTTAACAAGTTTATTCTTGATGAATATTCTATTTTTATCCTCTTGATTCAATTTCATCTTCATCTAATTAGCTTCCATCAAAGATTTCCGCACCATTTACATGATATTTTCTTTCAAAATATTCAAAAAAGCACCCGGCTTCTGCCAGATGCTCTGTAAAAAATATTCAATTTTTACCTGCTTACATTTTCAATGTAGCCAATATAATATTCCTAATTTCTAAATATTATTTTCAATTATTACGATACGGTATTACCCGGATGGATCTTGCTCTTTATTATTCATGTAGAATTTCTTATATATTAATTACTTTGCAGAATTGACTGATAAATGCTATTATCAATTTCTAGTCTTTCCATTTCTCCAATAGTCTCTTCTCTATTACTTATACGCAATATTTTATCGTTCCACTCTCTAACAACATCTTGAAATAAAAGATATTGAATTGATTTTATAATTTTCGAAGCACTATATATTTTTTTATCCGTCACTAAAACAGCTAAATCTGTTAATTCTGTGTTTCGAACAACTATTTCATTATTTGAATCGATTTTTTGCCATTCAACATATCCTGAAAGTAAAGAAGGCTTCTTTTCTGCAAGAAGTGTATATAAATCTTTATATACATATTTTTGTTCCATATCATACGCAAAATATGGGGTAATTTTTCCATCCACCGGATTAATATATATATGATTATAATAATCAATATCGACAATGCAGCCATGAATACTACCATCTCCACCAATTGATTTAATTACTTTAGAGATATTCAACAATTTATCCATGTAAGAATTCATTATTGTTTTTATATTAGACACATATTTATCGAGATTTTTGTAATAATAATTCAATTCATGATAAAGCTGTTTTGGACTACCTCCATTTAATAGCATCAGTTTATTACTACGATTATAATATACAAACATATGTGCAAAGCCCTTTTTTAATAATACAATTTGCTTTCCATCATTTTTCTTTTTTAATCTAACATTTTTCCCAATATTAAAATCAATATATTGTTCATATGTAATCTTATAAATACCATCAGAATAATTTATAAAGCTATCATATGTACCGTTAATTAAAAAGTATCTCAAATCGTAATCATCACTAGAATATCCAACCTGATTGTCTGCGAAAACTGTTTTATCTGAGGACATATGAAATATATTATGGTGTGTATGCCCACTAAGATAGATGAAATTAGAATTATAGCCCCTTTCACTCCAATTATCCAGCGGACAATGGGTTGCAATAATAACATTATAATTAGATAATGCTTCTAATACTTTTAAATATGCTTTTTCACTTTTTTCTGCTTGTATAATATCTTCCGCAAGCGTAGGAACAGCATCTCTATATAATCCTATATCAGCATTATATATACTACCTTCTGATGTTAAAGTTTTACACTTTCCGGAAAAACCTAGTCCTCCAAATACAATCATTTTTGCTTTTTCTGCATACACTTGTATTTCATCAATTGCTAACTCTGATAATTCATTTTCCGAAATTACATGATGATGACTGAACGAAAGTAATTCTCCATTTCCTGTTCTATCATCATAAAAGAATGCCAATTCATTTTGTAGCATTATCACATCATGTTTTTTACAAATAACTCGATACCTTTTAATTATTTCATCTAAATCAGAAACCGCCATGTCATAAGCCCATATCTCATGATTTCCCAATACAAAAATTATAATACCATCTCTGCGCATTCTAAGCTGTGAAAAAAAATAATCCACATTTTCTGTACAACAATCAATATCTCCCACTATAATCAATGGATTATCCCCAAATGGATCATCTCCGTTCATCTTTTTAATAACATGATTTATATATTCCTTATCAGAAAAATCCTTAAATCCCTTTTTCATTTTCATATCACAATGAATATCACTTATATAAAAAACTTTTCTTCTTCCCTGCATTGTCATATTATTATGTACACAAGGCAAGGAATCAACAACTGGTTCGAGAGCACATATTTCTTCATAAATATTCTCACATTTTCTCAATTAAATGGTCCCCCAATCCTTTCAATATATCTTCCTTTTTATTTTCTTCTGGTATATTTTTAATGTAAATCAATTATCCTAATCAATAATTCCATTTTCATTATCTAAAATATAACACCTATCTATTTCCTTTTCAATCTGCTATCTAACTTCATATAAAAACACTAAAAGCAAGCCCAAACAAATATTTCCACCCAAATATTTCTTCAAACTTGCTTCCTTCTATATCTTATTTGATTGAATATATTATATTTGTATAACGTTCTATTTTATTACTACTATATGTATCGTACTCTTACTAACCCCAAACTCCTTCGCGGTCTGACGCACAGTGGCTTTATGTTCGATGATATAATATGCGATTTCTACTGCCCTCTCCTCAATGTAATCTTTCATAAAAATAACCCCTGCATAAATTGTTTTTTACAATCTATGCAGGGATGTGGTGATGTATGTCTGCTTCACCCTTTCCTAGAAAAATACGCCTTTCACAAATATCTCGATTCCGATACCAGTCAGAATCACTCCACCTAAGACATCTGCTTTTCCGGCCAGCTTTGTTCCTAATGTCTTTCCAAGATATAAGCCTGTCTCACATATCGCAAATGTCACAACTGCAATGATAATGGAACAGACCAGCGCCATAACAAATCCATAATCTGCAATAGTAAATCCTACAGATAATGCATCAATGGATGTTGCAATTCCCTGCAGCATCAATACTGCGAAACTTAATTTTTTTACTTCTTCAATTTCGTCTGCTTCATCATCAAAATAATTGTATTTTTTCACCGTTTCACCTCTTTTTTCGAATTATTTAATCTGATTTTTTCTTGGTGCTTTTCTTGTCCTTGTCTTTTTTATCCTTGTCTTTTTTATCTTTATCCTTTTTATCTTTGTCTTTTTTATCGCTCTTTTTGGTTGTTTTTTCTGTTTTAGGCTTGGAATATTTGCTGTAAGTTGTGTAATTTACTTCCCCGTTAACACTGCGGGTGAGTACATAACTTTTTCCGTCCTTTTTTATCTTTATGTCAACCTTGCCCGGATTTATGTCTTTTTTTGCTTCAACCGTGCAGGTCAATGTTCCGTCGTTTGCAGTAACTCTCAGCCTTATGTCACTGTCGGAATTATTTACAAATTGAAAATCCTGGCTGTTCCATTGAACAGTTGCATCACCGCCGAGCGGTACATAGCTTATTTCAAGCGAATGGCAGGCTCTGACTTTAATTTGCAAATTTGCACGCAGTACACTTTGGAATACTGTGGAACTTACCTGGCATATTCCGCCGCCGAGTCCGTCTACAAATTCGTCACCCTGCACTACTTTCTGTGTTGGCGTTGGTTTTGATATTGATATCTTTGATTGCTGTATTAGCTAATAATTCACACACAGTTGTTGGTGTTAAAAACTATTACAAAATATCAAGTGAAAATTCGGATTATATTCATTTTTCTTTAGATGATTTTGGGAATTATAAAAATCTTTATTTTCAGTCGAACAGGATACATTCTTTAATGTCTGATTCATACGGTAGTATGTTTATTGCCGAATATGACAAAAAAAGCTTTAATGATCAACTTTTACGACTCGAATCTTTCGAGTATCAAACTGATGTTATTCTTGATTCTGATGAATATATTATACCGCAAACAAGTTTTAGCATTGGTGATTGGAATTTTAAAGTGTTAAAACCACAGTCACAAACGCAGGAATTTCCTAAAAATATAGATTTTGTTTGCATTAACATTTCCGAATGTAAAATTGGTTATATGACCTTTTATGATGAGGATATTGATTATTTGTGTAAATCCGGCAACGAAAATGAGTATATGAAACATTTTGTGAAAAAATATTTTAAATACAATTTTAATAGTAAAGTTAAGTAATTTCTTTTTGAAAAGTTAATTTACGGATAATTCAGTTCACTTTAGACAGGTTGATATAATCTGCCACAAGGCTGGAAGAAATCGACCATATGCACCTTCAGGTTAATACAAAGAAAGTTCTGCACCGCCTGTTAGCGTTGCTATTTTAAATGCTGTTAAGAAAGAACTTGATAAATATGAAACGAAACTTAAGAAGAGGTTTGCCCTAACATTTGGGGCAAACCTCTTTTAATGATATTCAATTTTGTACTTTTATGTTAATTTGTTTTATGATATAGTACTAATATAGGTGGTGTTATACTTGAAAAAGAGTAAAAAACTCATTTTAGCAATACTAATTATAGTAATTGCATCAGCTTTTATGTATTTAGCAATATTGCAAATACCCAAATCATATTTATCTGAAAAATACAATTTAGAAAGAAATGAAATTAAATCAGTTTATTTTGTACCACCGTATTTTCGCAATGAAAGTAATCACTCTTCCAACATTTTTGATTTTGAGAAGGTTATTCCAAATGGAAAATCAAGTATAGGAAGAACAATTTTTATGTCGATTATATTGACGGTAAATATTACGATGATTTTCAATTAACACAAATATATAATTGGTCGGTTGAGTACTTGCAAAAAAATATCGACAGTCATATTTCCAAAGTAGAAATTCATTCTGAATGTATTTATTATTTTCAAGCAGAAAATAACAGTTCATCTGAACTTATACAAAAAAGTCAAATACATAATTTTTTAGATTTTGCATTAAAGGATTACAACAATGATTTTGTTGTTTATTATTCAGTAAATGATATATCTCCTTATATTGACGATACAGAAGCAGCAACTAAAATCAAAAGTGATTTGCAGGATAAAATATGTAAATATTTTAATTTTAACAGAAAACCGATTGTTTATATTGTTGATGATGAAATCACTGAAAATAATATTTATTCACATAAAGGATATTTCTTGGAATACAAGCAAATTGAATTGTTAAAACAAGAAAAACATTTAATTTAAAGATGGTGAGAGAATATGAAACAACACAGTAGAAAAAAGACACAAAAAATTATACTTACGGCTTTGCTGTGTATAATTGTATGTTCTTTGATAGCTTTAATTTGCTTAATACACAATGCAACCGCATATGTCGAAAAGAAATACAATAAAGATTTTAAAGTTATCAGCATTAAGCTACCCTACTATAAAGACGAGTCTGATTCCTTCGATTGTCCTCTATTATACAGACCCGGTGAATTTGTTCCGTTTGCCGTTAATTTTAAAGATACAGAAAAAGATTTTTCTGTCATATATAACAAGGGCGAATTTTATGATGATTACCAGTTGGAAGAAATTAACCGATATATGAAAGAGTATTTAATAAATGTTACAGGTGATTCCGATATTACGGATGTACTTGTTTTACACACTCCGTACAGTTCAAGTTATTACGACTATGATGTACTTACAAATATTCTAAAAAAAGACAATACAAAATGGACACAAGAAAACATTTATAAGCTTATCCAAGAAATATTTGCTGATTATAACGGAATTATTTCGATATATTTACGCTCAGATTTTGAAGATTTATCGTCATTATTAAAAGAAAGGGAAACAATCGAAGCAAAAATAGAATCCGAATTTGGAAAATACTATTCTCATCCGGGGTCAAATCCGGTAAATGTTTGTTTTGTGAATTATGATTTGCCGACAAAAAGGATTGACGACGGTGAAAGATTTGATTATTTTGGATTTGAAGAAGATCAAAATTATAATGAAATAAGAGAAGAACAAGTTACAAGTAAGAACCTTAAAATTAAAAAGATGATCTTGAGTTAGAAAAAATAATAAAATAGGAGATTTATATGAAAAAGGGTAAAAGAATCATTTTAACAATAGTAACAGTAATTGCTGCGACTTTCTTGTTATTTAATATTACACATATTATTTATGTTCAATGCCACAGAGCAGAGGTTGTTGAGTATTTGGTTGATAAATATAATTTTGACAAAAAGGATATAATTTTGCTCGATTACGAGGGCGAAAAATTTCATGATGATTCGGATTTAGGTATTCTTTTTGATTGGTACACTACGCCTCCGACTTGGAAATTGAGATATAATAAAAGAACCTTTGGCGTATCAAAAACAGAATACGGGTTTAGTGATGATTATCAATTAGAAGATGTTTTTGAATGGTCGGTTGATTATTTAAAAACAGTTGACTCTAATGTTATCGGTATCAAAATTAATTGCGGAAAATTACATGATATTGTAACAAAAGAAAACATAAAGGATTTCTTGATAAATGACAACGATTCATTTGTGATTTATTATAAAGTTGACAGTCTTGAACAATATTATACCTATTCAAAAAACGGCTTCAAATATACCAATGATAATTTTGATAATATCAATTCTCAAGTTTTGAAAAAGTTTGAGTTTATTAATAAAGATATTGAAAATAAAGGCGTCTATTTGACGACATCTGATTTAGAGTTTTCAAGGAATAGTTGGGAGAGTTTCGCAAGTTATTATTATGATACAAAAATTGGAAATATAAAATTAGAGGAAAAAGGAAAGGCGATAGGATGAATAAAAACAGCAAATCAACTTTCAAGAAAATCAAAAAATATGCTTGTATTGCTTTAATTTCCGCTATATTTTTAGCAGCTTCTATCATTTTATATTCAAATTCATTGACTCGTAATGCAAAGGAGTATATTGCATACAAATACGGCGTTACTCAATCCGAAATAACTGAAGTTGAAGAATACAAGGCACATATTGAAACAGAGTTTGTTTTATTAGAAAAATTTAATATTTGGGTAGTACCGGCAAAGTGGGTGTTCAATGTTGACGGTAAAAATTTTAATGTTGAGTATTTTCAAAAGCACTATGTAGATGATTTTCAATTAGAAGATTTGGAAATATGGTGTACTGAATATTTACAAGATAATGTTGATTCTAACATTTCCGGCATAGAGTTATACAGTGATATGATTTTTCACGATAACACTTATGATATGTTTTCTAAACGCTCAAGATATTATACTGTTCGCTCATCAAAATCATTATCATATTCGGATAATAAATTGTGGAAGCAAGAAGATATTAGTGAGTTTTTAAATTATCAATTTGATAATTATAAACATTTGGGAGTTTTTTATAAAACCGACAATATTTCTAAATATAATACAACAGATATTAACAGCAGTTACGACAATTTGGTGCAGTCCCTTAATCATAATGCCACAATTTCAAACTGCACTCTTACGCCGATTTTGTATGGCGGCACTTTAGAACTTGTACGCAATAAAGATTGCTTGTATCTTTTATATAACAAAAACGGAACTGCAATTACAGTTGATGATACCGATTTGAATTATGTAGTATATGATTTTACAATATATAAAAGAAACTGTTATGAAATTAAACTTGGAAAACGTTCCTAACAAATATTCGTCTGTATGCGAAAACATTGCGAATATAAAATTATGAGAAAGAGGCAAAGCAATAAAATGAATAAAAAAAATCAATACAACATTAAAGACTATATTAACTCGTTTAATACACAAAAGAAAATTGCTATGTATCTCTCAGTTGTACTTTTATTTTTCTATTTATTATCGGTAATTATATATTTGATAGAACGTACAGATATAACTATATTAACAGAAAGTAATATAATTTCAGTTATTACAAGTATGTTAACAATTTCATTTTCCATTTCAGAAATTCTTGATGTAAATTTGTTTTTATTTCCAATATTTTTTATAATATTTAATTTTGTTATGTTACATAAAAACAAATACAACAAACTTGTTATTATTATAGACTATATTTTCCAAATAATTAACCCTATTACCATAGGTTTTTTCGTGTCTGCATTTTTATTAGTAATAAACAAAGAATATCCAATATAAAATAAAGGAGATAAT
>ERZ860668.2181-NODE-2181-length-10887-cov-5.290159_pt1 | contig 10887 bp, 9 predicted proteins | sample MGYA00510062_ERZ860668 | MGnify/ENA primary metagenome ERZ860668 (study PRJEB30046, sample SAMN00715258) | human gut metagenome | study: EMG produced TPA metagenomics assembly of the A metagenome-wide association study of gut microbiota in type 2...
GACGCTCTTTCGCTTGCAGGCGACGGCGTGGGCGATTTAAAGGATTTGTACATTGAATCCGTAGTTTACAAGGGTGAACACAACGAAATCATTCTTGAATCGGACGAAAGAAAGTGGCTTATGCTCAGCGATACGGACGAGCAGGTTGCAACCTATGTTCCGCTTTCATTCAACTTTTCAAAGGCTCGGTTTGAGGTAATCTCAGAGTTTTCGGAAAAGGAGGGCTGATAAATGAAATCACGCAAGCCCTCTATTCCCTACATAATCTGGATGGTTGTTTTCACAATGATTCCGATTATTATGATCGGCTTTACCGCCTTTACCGACAAGAACGGTAATTTTTCGTTTCAGGCATTTACAAATGCGTTTTACTACACAAACATTTTTGTAAAATCACTTTGGATTGCGCTTATTTCAACGGCAATCTGTCTTGTACTTGCATATCCGCTTGCATACCTTCTCACGAGAATGAAAGAATCAACCCAGAACACGCTCATTATGTTGCTTATGATTCCTATGTGGATGAACTTTCTGCTAAGAATCTACGCATGGGTAACGCTTTTGCAGGACAACGGTCCGATTGATATGATGCTTTCGCTTTTGGGTATTCATTCAACCTACATCGGCAACACGGGTGCGGTAATTCTCGGAATGGTGTATGAATATCTTCCGTTTATGGTTCTGCCGATTTACACCGTTATGAGCAAAATCGACAACGGTCTTATTGAGGCGGCGCAGGATCTCGGTTCAAACAACTTTACCGTATTCAGAAAGGTTGTCGCACCGCTTAGCGTTCCCGGAATTATTTCGGGTGTAACAATGGTATTTGTTCCGAGTGCAAGCACATTCCTGGTTGCGCAGTATCTCGGCGGTCCGGACGACATTATGATTGGTGATGTCATTGAAAAAATATTCTGGACAGACCAAAACACGGGTTCGGCAATTTCATTGATATTAATGATTTTTATTTTCGTGTTCCTGATAATCATGAACTTGTTCGGTGATGAGGAGGCGATTGCATAATGAAAAAGAAAACAGGTATTCTTTCAAAAATTTACATTGCAATCCTGCTTATTTTCCTTTATTCGCCCATTGCCGTACTTATCTTCTATTCCTTCAACAACGGCAAAACTACCGTCTGGAAAGGATTTACATTCAAATGGTATGTACAGCTTTTTCGTGACGACAATATTATGAACGCATTGTGGAACACTGTTATTATTGCAGTTCTTGCATCTGTTTTTGCAACAATTCTCGGAACTGCCGCCGCAATCGGCATCAGCAATTTCAAGGGCAAAAAAAGAATGCTTATTCAGAATGCGTCAAACATTCCGATCATCAGCCCTGACATAGTAATGGGTGTTTCTCTCATGCTTTTGTTTACGACTCTCGGAGTTATCTTTAACTTTGAAATGGGATTTTTCACGGTTTTAATTTCGCACATATGCTTTTGTGTTCCGTTTGTTGTGCTTAATGTTATGCCGAGAATAAAACGAATGGATCAGAGCATTTACGACGCCGCCCTTGACCTTGGCTGTAACCAATGGCAGGCATTTTACAAGGTAATTATTCACGAGCTTATGCCGGGTATTTTCTCGGGTCTGCTCATGAGTTTTACATATTCTCTTGACGATTTCATCATAACATATTTCACAAGAGGTGCAAAATTCCAGAACCTCTCTATTGAAATTTACTCGATGACTCACAGGAGAATTTCACCGAAAATCAACGCTCTTTCCGCACTGCTTTTCCTTGCTGTACTCATTGTTATGGTTATTATTAATCTGCGTGACAGACACGAAGAAAAGGTGCAGAAAAAGAGAACTTGATTTATAAAATTTTATTTAAGGGAGATTGAGAAATGAAAAGAATCATCAGCATTGTCCTTGCATCTGCAATGACGGCAACATGTGCGGCTTGCCTTTCAGGCTGCGGCGGAGGTGCTTCGGCTGACTCAGCTGACGCAGGAGAAGTTAATGTTTACAACTGGGGCGAGTACATTTCAAACGGCGAAGATGACTCACTCGACATTATCGAGGAGTTTGAAAAGCGCACCAACATCAAGGTAAACTACACAACCTATGAAACCAACGAAGAGCTTTACAATATGCTGAAAAACAGTAATGTAAGCTATGATGTTGTCATTCCGTCCGAATATATGATCAGCAGAATGATTGATGAGGATATGCTGTTGGAGCTTAACTTTGACAATATTCCTAACTACGACAATCTTATGGATCGTTTCAAAAAGCTTGCCTGCGATCCCGAAGGTAAATATACCGTATGTTACAGCTGGGGCGTAACAGGTATGGTTTATGACAAAACAAAGGTTAAAACAAAGCCAGATTCATGGGACGCACTTTGGAACAAAGACCTTTCCGGTCAGATTCTTATGTTTAACAACAGCCGTGACGCAATGGCAATTGCAATGCAGCTTGAGGGCATTAATCCTGCCAACTGTACAAAGAAAGATGTTGACAAAGCCGCCGCTAAACTTAAAGAGCAGAAGCCTCTCCTTAAAAAATATGTAATGGATCAGGTATTTACTGAAATGGAAAACAGCCAGTCGGCAATTGCTCCGTACTACGCAGGCGACATTATGACAATGATTGATAACAACGAGGATCTTGACTACGCAATGCCAAAGGACGGCTCAAACCTTTTCTATGACGCAATGTGTATTCCGAAATGCAGTAAGAACAAGGAAAATGCGGAGAAGTTCATCAACTTTATGCAGGATCCTGAAATTGCCGCCGCAAACTTTGAATATCTCAACTATGCAACACCCAATCAGGTTGCATATGACGATTACATTGATGAAGACGCAAAGAAAAACGAATTCATCTTCCCGAGTGACGAGTATCTTGACAAATGCTATGTATTTTCAAATGTTTCCGATGAGGTTTATTCCTATATGCAGGAACAGTTTGTAAAAATCCAGGCAGACTGATAAGCAATAAAATTAATCCCGAGCAAAGCTTTTAAAGGCTCTGTTCGGGATTTTAATTTTGGTAAATTTTTAAAATCAATTATCCCCCATTTATACAGCCTTTAAATTTTATGTTATCTTAAAAGTATTATTCCTTATTTTAAATGGTTTCCGTGACAGGTTGTCATATTCGCTCTGCGAACACTCAAAATACACAGAATTAACGGGGATTCGCTCAATCTTACAAATAGATTTCAATTGCCTTGTTTTGATTGACAAATTAGGAAAAAGTAATATAATATATACTGTTAAAGAGTGCATAATACATTTTTCGATTTTATTCACTTGCAGGCGGGCGCCTGTGCATCACAAAAGAGATAGGATGGTATAATAATTGTTTACAATTTTAAAAGAACATCGTGGCTTCGGAAAGCAGATTTTGCTCCTTGCCAAAAACGAACTTATTAAAACTTACAAAGGCGCCGTAATCGGTCCTCTTTGGGCTGTTGTTAAGCCTGCGTTTACAATTTTTGTTTACTGGTTCGCTTTTTCCTGCGGTATCAAACAGCTTAAAACACTTCACCTTGACATCGGCGGAGCACAGCCTTTTTCTATTGACTTCTTTACTTTTATGTTCATCGGTATCATTCCGTGGTTCTTTATTCAGGACAGCATAACGCAGGGTGCAAAGGAACTGAGAATCAACCGTCAATTTATTACAAAGGTTAAGTTCCCCGTTTCAACAATCCTTACTTATACAGAGGTTTCAAGGCTTTTTGTTCACCTGATTCTTATGGCATTTATGTACGCATATGTACTTTTCACAATCGGACCGAGCTGGTACAATCTGCAATTTTTCCTGTACTGTCCGTTGATGTTTATCTTCTTCCTTGCGCTCACATGGTCAACAGCCCCGATGTCTGCGTTCAGTAAGGACTTTGAAAGCCTGATTGTTTCCGTTATGTCAGGTATTTTCTGGTTATCGGGTATTATGTACAACTCCTACGGCTTTGATTCGCCGTTTCTCAACAAGCTTATGCTTATCAATCCGATTAACTTTTTCGTAAACGGCTACCGCAACTGTTTCCTCTACAACAGACCGTTCTATGCAAACAAAACGGAATGTCTTGTGTTTGCAATTGAATTTGTTGTAATTTTCGCCCTTGGTATTTTCAACTACAACAGACTCAGGAAAAAACTTCCTGATGTACTTTAAGGAGGTAATATTATGGCTGAAACAAAAGTATCCGATCCGATTATTACCTTTAAAAATGTCAGCAAAACCTACACTCTCTACAAAGATGACAAGGCAAGATTCAAGGCTCTTTTCTTTAAGCCGAGAAATGCAAAAACGAACAAGGCACTTAACAATGTTTCAATGGTAATCAATCGTGGCGAATCGGTTGGTATTGTCGGCGACAACGGTGCAGGCAAGTCAACTCTGCTCAAGATGATTACGGGCGTTGCATTTCCCGACGAGGGCGAAATCACCGTTGACGGCAAGGTTGCCGCATTGCTTGAGCTCACTGCAGGCTTTTCCATGGAAATGACAGGCAGAGAAAACATTTATCTAAAGGGTTATGTTCTCGGTCTTGAGGACAGCTACATCAAGCAGATCGAGGAGAAAATCATTGACTTTGCAGAGCTTGGAGATTACATTGACCAGCCTGTAAGAACATACTCAAGCGGTATGAAAATGCGTCTTGGTTTTGCTATCAATGTCAACATTGAACCCGATGTTCTTGTTGTTGATGAGGCGCTCTCGGTCGGTGACGCAACCTTCAAAAAGAAGTGTAAAAATAAAATTAAAGAGATTATCGAAAGCGGTGTAACTGTTCTTTATGTAAGTCACAATGCCGCTTCGGTTAAAGAAATCTGCGCGCGTTCAATCTTCCTGAAAAAAGGAACTGTTATGTTTGACGGCCCGACAGATGAAACCCTCAGAGTTTATGAGGAATCAAAAAAGAAAAAATAATTCCGTTTCGGAATAAAGCAAAAGCTCCACAATTGCGGAGCTTTTCTGATTTATCTGAGAGGTAAACCCATATGGACTGTACCGTAAAAGGCAATCTGCCCTCCGAAATTTTTGAGGACATTAAAAAAATTGCAGACAACAGGATAAATTTTCAACAGTTAAAAAACAAGACTGTTTTCGTGTCGGACTGTCACGGACTTATTGCATATTACATTATATGCACATTGCTTGAGGACAATGATTTTTTTGAAAACAACACAAGGGTAATCACCCTTGCAAAAAGCCGTGAAGATGCCGAAAAGCAGTTCGGCAACCTTACTCTCCGCAAAGATTTTGTTGTTGAAATCGGAGAGTCAAAGAACTTTCCGGAGATTGAAAGAGCCGACTTTGTAATATACTGCAACTGCCCGTGTGAGGTTGCAGAGGAAGATTGCAGTAATCCCGAAATTGCGGATACAATCACTTCGGGCTTTGCAAATGTGCTTGAATATGCAAAAGAGTCAAATGCCGAATCGGTTCTGCTCGTATCTTCATATATGGTTTACGGGGAGGTTTTCAGCGGTAAAAATAACATTTCCGAAAACGACCTCGGCTATCTTGATCCGACCGATGCCGACAGTGCATACGCACAAAATATGCGTTCAGCCGAAACACTTGCTGTTTGCTATGCCGAAAAGTTCGGTATGAATGTAAAAATCGCCCGTCCCTGCCCCACACTCGGCGGTGTCAGAATGAGCGATGAAAGAAAATGGGCAAAGCTGATTGTCAGTGCGGCAAAAAATCAAAGCATTATGCTTACAGATAACGGTGGCGAAAAGTTCAGCTTTTGCTATGTGACGGACACGGTTTCGGCATTGATTGATATTTTGCTTAACGGAAAAAGCGGTGAGGCATACAACATTTCAAACGATAACGCAAATGTGACAATGCGGGAATTTGCACAGCTTGCAAAATCGGCAAATCCCGAAAAAAATCTCTCTGTAGTGTTCGTTCACAGAGAAGATGAAGAAGAACCCGAATTTTCTCCGTCATCACCCACACCGTATGTTTTGTGCAATGATAAAATAAAATCACTCGGCTTTAGTCCGAAAACCACGCTTAAAGACGGAATAAAACGCAGTATAAGAGCAACGGAACTGCGTGCAGAATTGCGAAGGATAAAGTAATGCGTATTAAAGATTTTTTAAACGAATTTGAGGCCGACAGGGCGGCATTGCCCGGAGTTGAAAAAGAAACTCTTGCAAAGCTCAGGAACAAAACAATTGTCATCTCGGGCGGTGAACTTGCAAGGTGTCTTTGCTATGCCTTTCTGTACAATAACGAGGCTAAGAGGCTCGGAATAAAAGTTATCCTTCTCGGCAAATCACGCAACGCAATGGCATCCTACCACAGCGAACTCCTGTTAAGAGATGATTTTGATTTTGTTGATTATAATTCCGCATCGGAAATTTCAAGTGCCGACTATGTAATTACAACAGGAATCTGCGGTGAGCATACAGACAACAATCCACAGATTATGATTGACGGCATTGCAGAGATAAATGCCTGTGCCAAAATTGCAAAAGCCACAGGCGCAAGGGTTGTCGTTGTGAACGACAGCAGAATTTACGGCAAAGCCAAACCGCACAGAGTTTATTCCGAAAACGAGTACGCAGGACTTGACACAACCTCTCCCTCATCGCTTGCAGGTCAGCTTATGAGAACGAGAGAAACCGCCTTGCACTCGGTTTTGAAGAACAGCGAATCAACCGTTACAACGCTCAGAACGGGCATAATTTTGGGAGCGTCAAGCAACTTTACAAGCGTGCTTGATCCTGTTTTTGACGATATAGCCAACCGCCGTAACACAGTTGTTCCGGCAACAAGGGATCGCTATACCTTTGTTTATATCAACGATGTTTTAAAGGCGATTGTGTTCGCAATGACAACTCTTAAAGAAAACACAGTTTATAATGTCGGCGGCAAAAATTGCAACGCATCGCTGATTATGATTGCGGCTGTTCTCAACGATATTTACGGCAGTCGCTGTACAATTGAGTCGGGCAATTTTGCGGAGCTTGACGGCTGTGCAATTAATTCAAACAAGATTTCCGTAAACGAATGCACTCCCGACATTGACCTTGAAACCATGCTGAAAATCTGCATAATGGACAAGATGAAGTCCGAAAAAGTTCTGCGTATCCCCCACTCACACGAACGCAGACTTGATTCAATTCACGAAATTCAGCTTGCATTTCTGCTTGAAACCGACAGAATTTGCCGAAAGCACAACATAAAATATTTTCTCGGCGGCGGAACACTTCTCGGTGCAATCCGTCACAAAGGATTCATTCCGTGGGATGATGATGCCGATATTATGATGTTGCGTGAAGATTTTGACCGCTTTTGCGAGATTGCGCCAAAGGAACTTCCGAGCAATATGACTTTTCAATCGTACCATACGGACAAGGCTTGTTTCTATGAATTTGCCAAGGTCAGACTGGACGACACTTTCTTTGCAACCGACTTTGCAAAAGACCATCACGCAATGCACAACGGAATTGCGTTTGATATTTTCTGTCATGATAACACAGCCAATTCAGCAATCGGACGAAAAATTCATATGGCTGTGACTCTGTTCACAAGAGCGCTGGTGTTCAATAAATGGAACAATCGCAAGGCTGAAAACGGCAGTAGGATCCAGAGCATTGTAACAAATTTCTGCAAAAAAATATTTCCGCTCAGATTCAGTATGTGGCTTGAAGTCCGTACTTTAAAATTCTTTAAAAACAAAAAGAACGCAAAATATCTCTATGACGGAATGGGCAGAAATATTTATAACGGTGCTTTTCCAAAGGAATATCTTGACGATGTTGCTTATGCCGACTTTGAGGGTTACAAGTTCCCCGTGCCAAAGGAATATGACAAGTACCTTACTTTCCTCTATGGCGACTATATGGAACTTGCACCGCTGTCAACAAGAATGGGTTGCCACGAAATTGCCCTCTGCGACATCGGAAAATATGACGGTTTCAAAATCCGCAAACCCGATTCTGAAAAATAATCAGCGTAAAACAGACCGATAAAATAAATGTCACTTGACACTTACCTGCCGGTCTGCTATAATAATATAGCACATTTTGGGTGTTGCACAAATAATGGATGCTAAGAGTGACCAACTGCCTTCTAAGCAGTAGGTCAGGGGTAGCGTTGCTAACATATTTCAGTTTAAATGCTCACTATCGACTTCTTGTACACAAAATTAAACATATGCGGATATGGCGGAATTGGCAGACGCGCATGGTTCAGGTCCATGTGAAAGCAATTTCATGCAGGTTCAAGTCCTGTTATCCGCACCAACAGCCGTTTCTTATGTAGGGACGGCTGTTTTCTACCACATTTTCGGTCTGTTTTATGGTGATTTTCAAAATATTTGAATTAATTTTGAATAAAAAGCGAAAATCATGTTGACAAATCCGAAAATATGGTATATAATAATCAAGCTGTTGTTATTAAACAACATTTCGAGGTGTAGCTCAGTTTGGTAGAGTGCTTGGTTTGGGACCAAGATGCCGCAGGTTCAAGTCCTGTCACCTCGACCAAAAAAGGTGGTTTTTTAACCACCTTTTATTTTTTGTTAAAATTACTTAAAATGCCTTAAAAGTGGCTTAAACACTGGGTTTTTGAGATTTCAAAAATTCAGTTGAGTAATTTTGAATTAAGTTAAAACAAGATAAAATGCAGTCAAACTTACTGTCATTTTAGTTTGCCTGCCGATTTTCAAGGAAACAAGATAATATATTTTTAAAATTTATTACACCGTAACACAAAAGATTTTTTATTATTAAAACAACAAAGAGGTTAAGCAATTTTTTCTAATGCTTAACCTCTTTTTTTATTTTGTTGATTACAGAGCATTCCCATACCATAACTATCCTCTACATTTTTGTTCTCAATTAACATTATACTTCATCTCCTACCATTTTACCCTACTGAATTAAAAGCCTCTTCAGCTGTAGCATAAACATTTTCTGGTGCTATGTCAAACCATCTTCTACTACTGATACATTCATTGGTTGACTCGTTATATTCTGGTGTAAGCTCTACATCAAATTGAGAATCAAAAGAACCAAATAAACCTACACTACATCTTAATACATCAGAAGTGTCTTTATCAATACAGTAAACACTTCTATGTTCAAGTCTTGCTCTTTCAATATCTCTGTCTTTCATTAAAATACCTCCTTTAAGTCCTGTATAATTTTTCTTCTTAGGGTTGAGTTCATTGCTATACCTATCAGGTGAGCTTCTACTGTCGATAAAGAAATTTCTTCGTCCTTGATTGCTCTCGACAATACCCATATGTATTTATTATAGTCAGGGTGCTTTACCGCTTCCTCTGCTGATAGGTGAAAAATATTCTTTAAACCCTCATCACCTACAAAACTACATATTGTCATCTTAATACCTCTTTTCTATTTTTTTAATAAGCAATTATTTTTACACTGGTATTTCTTCCTAAAGGCATATCAAATAAACACGAACCTTGATTTCTACCCCACTTAGTGATACTATATAACTAAACACCACAAAGGAGTACAAATCTATGAACATTAAAGATATGCCCTATAAAGAGTATTATTACATCTTATAGCATTTTCTATTTATATTAATAATATAAATTTATTAACTATATCCGTACTCTTGCTACTACTATACTTAATTATTGTTGTTTTACTTTTAAAAACCATCCATCATTATAATTCTTCAAATAAGATTAATAAGATTCTTAACAACAATACATTTATTAACTCACACAGAATTAAGTTATACTTCAGTAAATTTTACAAATTACTGAAATACATTAATAGCTATAAACATTAACACCATACCTACTAAAGAATCAGTAATTACCATTATACCTAAAAAGCTATTCCTACCGAAAACCTTCTTATATAAATGATTCTCATATGTCGCTACCAAAGCTACAAGAAAAAACACTACAAGGAAAATATATAAAATTATCATAAGTACAACCACACCTTTCCTTTTATTTTATTATATTATACCATATATTATAATTAAATTGAATACTTTCTTATATAGAAATATTATTTTCTATATAAAAGAAAAGAGGACTCAATATTGAGTCCTCTTCCCTTGAAATATTAAACCATGATTAAAGTAGTTAATATCAAATGTTATTTGTATTCCCAGTGACCGCCGTCTTTAACCTTTTCATCCCAAGGTTTTACCCATTCTTTGTCTTCTACTGTTTTTGTGCCTGTCTGTACATATTCTTCTTCAGTATGGTATGAGCCTGTGCCACCATTTTCCCTTACTTCCCAAAGAAGATGTGCCTTTAACTGGTTAGTATCTGCTAACTTCTTACCGCAGTCATTACATACATCACAGCTTACCCATCCATATACTGGCTCCTCGTGAGTACCTACTACTTTCCAATAGCCATCGTGGTGAACTGTCTTATAATCGTCTACCCATACCTTCTGCTTTGGCTTTGCTGTAGGTGTTTCAGTCTTTGATGACTCACTCGGCTTAGCTGGCTTCTGGTTATTACTTGAAGAGTTGCTTGGCTTAGCTGGCTTCTGATTATTACTTGAAGAGTTGCTCGGCTTAGCTGGCTTCTTGTCGTTATCAGATGTATTTATCTTTGAAGTGTTGTCTTTCTTAGTATCTTCTTTCTTTTCGGTGTTACCCTTATTGCCGTTGTTTTTGTTAGATACCGTAGTTTTTACATCGTCAACCTTAACTGTAACTGTCTTACCGTCATCGGTTTTTACTTCTACCTTACCGTCTTTTACTTCGACTTTCTTACCATTCTTATCAGTGATGTTGCCATCTTTGTCGACCTTGATTTCACCCTTGTCTACCAAGTCCTTAACTGCCTTTGGTACTGTAGTCTTAGGTACAGTTGTTGGAGCAGTTGATGTCTGTACGGTTGAAGATATTACTGACGGTTCTGTCGGTTCTTTCTCAGCGTTAC
>ERZ860668.2192-NODE-2192-length-10861-cov-7.346197_pt1 | contig 10861 bp, 7 predicted proteins | sample MGYA00510062_ERZ860668 | MGnify/ENA primary metagenome ERZ860668 (study PRJEB30046, sample SAMN00715258) | human gut metagenome | study: EMG produced TPA metagenomics assembly of the A metagenome-wide association study of gut microbiota in type 2...
GGCTTCCTTGCCATGGCTGTTATGATCTTTGGCCAGTGGAAGCCCTTCAACATCTGTGCCGCCGCCATGTTCTTTGCCGTGTTCAAGAGCCTGGCAAACATTGCGGACTCCACCTTCCTGGCACAGCTCCACTGGTCCAGCAACATCTATAACATGATGCCGTTCATCGCATCCATGATCATTCTGGCCTTTACCTCCAAAAACAGCATGGCCCCCAAGGCTGAGGGTATCCCTTACGACAAGGGTTCCCGCTGAGCGAGGTTTGTTCCAAGGGCGCAGCTGCTTTTCCGGGCAGCTGCGCCCTTGGTGTTCAAAACCCGACAAAGGAGACGGAATGTGGATTGCCTTTGTCAAAAAGTCTGTTATAATGGAATTTATTGAAAGTCATACTGTCAGACAGGAGAATTGCGATGCGTATTTATGATCTGATCGCGAAAAAGCGCGATGGCGGTACCCACACCCGGGAAGAGCTGGAGGCCATTGTCAACGGCTTTGTCAGCGGGGAAGTGGCCGATTACCAGATGGCTGCCTGGATGATGGCGGTCTACCTGCGCGGCATGACCAACGAAGAAACAGCCGAGCTGACGGACGTGATGGCCCACAGCGGCGTGATGGTCGATCTTTCCCCCATCCCCGGCATCAAGGTGGATAAGCACTCCACCGGCGGCGTGGGCGATAAGACCACCCTTGTGATCGCCCCTGTGGTGGCGGCCTGCGGTGTGAAGATCGCTAAGATGAGCGGCCGCGGCCTGGGCCATACCGGCGGCACCATTGACAAGATGGAGAGCGTGCCCGGCACCAGAACTGCCCTTTCGCAGGAGGAGTTCTTTGCCCAGGTGAACAAGATCGGGCTGTCGGTCATTGGCCAGAGCGAGGGCATTGCCGTGGCGGATAAGAAGATGTACGCCCTGCGGGATGTGACCGCCACGGTCAGCTGCATCCCGCTGATCGCCTCTTCCATCATGTCCAAGAAGCTGGCCTCCGGCTCCGATGCCATCCTGCTGGATGTGACCACCGGCACCGGTGCCTTTATGAAGACCGTGGACCAGAGCATTGAGCTGGCCAAGCTGATGGTCGCCATCGGCACCCACCATGGCCGCCGGGTGGCCGCTATGATCACCGATATGGACACCCCGCTGGGCCGCAACATCGGCAACAGCCTTGAGGTCATGGAGAGCATGGACGTGCTCAAGGGCAAGGGCCCTGCCGACCTGACCGAGGTCTGCCTGCAGCTGGCCGCCAATATGCTGGTGCTGGCAGGCAAGGGTACCCCGGCGGAGTGCCGTGCTATGGCACAGGCTGTGATCGCGGACGGCTCTGCCTTTGCCAAGTGCAAGGAGATGTTTGCGGCCCAGGGCGGTGACACCCGTGTGCTGGACGATTACAGCCTGTTTGAACAGCCTGCAGCTAACTTTGAGCTGCTGGCCGAGCAGGATGGCTACATCGTGGCCAACGATGCCGAGAAGATCGGCTCTGCCAGTGTGCTGCTGGGCGCTGGCCGCCAGAAGAAGGGAGACCCGCTGGACTTTGCGGCCGGCATCACCCTGCACAAAAAGCGCGGTGACTATGTGCACAAGGGCGAAAGCCTGGCCACCTTCTACGGTGCGGCAGATAAGTTTGAAGCCGCTGCTGCGGAGTACCGCAGCGGTCTGGTCTATGGTGCGGAAAAGCCCGAGGAGGCCCCGCTGGTCTACGCCCTTGTCACCAAGGACGGCGTGGAGCGCTACTGAGAAAGCATCCTTCCCGCAAGGCGGGAGGGACGGAAAGGACATTTTCTATGAAGATCATTCTGGTGGGCTGCGGCAAGGTCGGCACAGCGCTGGCACGACAGCTCAGCGAGGAAGGCCACAATGTCACGATCATCGATACCAACAAGGCCCGTGTGGAGCATATCAGCGAATCCTATGACGTGATGGGCATTACCGGCAACGGTTCCTCCATCACAACGCTGTCCGAGGCAGGGATCGAGGAGGCGGACGTGTTCATTGCGGTCACCGGCTCGGACGAGCTGAACCTGCTCTGCTGCATGTTTGCCAAAAAGGCGGGCCACTGCCACGCCATTGCCCGTGTGCGCAACCCATCCTACAGCCATGAGCTGGACTTCATCAAAAAGCAGATCGGCATTTCGGCCATCATCAACCCGGAGATGGCGGCGGCGCGGGAGATCTCCCACCTGCTGCGCTTCCCCGGTGCCAGCAAGATCGATACCTTTGCGGAAGGCCGGGTGCGGCTGATCAAGTTCACCCTGACCGAGGCACAGGCATTGGACGGCGTGGCCATCCGGGAGATTCCCACCCGGCTCAAGAGCGATATTCTGGTCTGTGCCGTGGAGCGCAACGGCGGGGTCATCATCCCCAACGGTAATTTTGTGCTCCAGACCGGCGATCAGGTCACCTTCCTTGCAACGCAGGAAAAGGCCCACGCGTTCTTCCAGCGCATCCATCTGGCCGTGCGCCCGGTGCGCAATGCCCTCATCGTGGGCGGCGGTGCCATTGCCTTCTATCTGAGCCAGGAGCTGCTGGAAAACCATGTCCGGGTGCGGATCGTGGAGCGGGACCCCGCCCGCTGCGATGTGCTGGCCCAGGCCCTGCCCGAGGCACAGATCCTGTGTGAGGACGGCTCCAACCGCGAGTTCCTGCTCTCCGAGGGCCTGACCTCCACCGAGGCCTTTGTGGCCCTGACCAACATCGACGAGGAAAATGTTCTGCTGACCCTGTTTGCCAAGAAGCATTCCAACGGCAAGCTGGTCACTAAGATCAACCGCCTGGAATTTGACGATATTCTGGCCGGACTTGATCTGGGCAGCATCGTCTACCCCAAGTACATGACCTGCGATTACATCGTGCAGTATGTGCGCGCTTTGCAGAACGAGGCAGGCAGCAACATCAAGACCCTGTACCGCATTCTGGACGACCGCGTGGAGGCGCTGGAATTCACGGTCCATGAGAAAAGCCGCGCCACCGGTGTGCCCCTGAGCCAGCTCCACCTGAAAAAGAACCTGCTGCTCTGCTGCATCACCCGCGGCAATGAGATCAAGATCCCGCGCGGCGGCGATGAGATCCAGGTGGGCGACAACGTCATCGTGGTCACGCTGGAGCACGGCCTGCATGACCTGCGGGACATCGTGGAAGATTAACGGAGGCGCGGCATGAATTATGCGATCGTTCTGCGGCTGCTGAGCTACATCCTCTATTGCGAAGCCGCGCTGCTTCTGCTGCCTGCCATGGCCAGCCTGATCTACGGTGAATGGATGGTGCTGGGCGTGTTCCTGCTCACGGCAGCACTTTCGGCGGTGGCGGGCGTGCTGCTCCACCGTATCAAGCCCAAGAGCCAGATCTTCTATATGCGGGAGGGCTTTGCCACCACGGCGCTCTGCTGGCTGCTCATCAGTGTGGTGGGTGCGGTGCCCTTTGTGCTCACGGGCTGCATCCCCAACCCGGTGGATGCCCTGTTTGAGACCGTTTCCGGCTTCACCACCACCGGTGCCAGCATCCTGCCCGCCGTGGAGGACCTGCCCAGGGGCATCCTGTTCTGGCGCAGCTTCACCCACTGGATCGGCGGCATGGGCGTTCTGGTGTTCCTGCTCTCCCTGCTGCCGCTGACCGGCGGCTCCCATGTCAACCTGATGAAAGCCGAAAGCCCCGGCCCGCAGGTGGATAAGCTGGTGCCGAAGGTGCAGTCCACGGCAAAAATTCTGTACGGCATCTACTTCCTCCTGACGGTGTTGGAATTCATGTTCCTGATCGCCGGGCGGATGCCGGTATTTGAAGCCCTGCTGACCTCCTTTGGTACAGCGGGCACCGGCGGCTTCGGCTTCCGCAATGACAGCTTTGCCAGCATGTCGCCCTATATCCAGTGGGTCGTGACCATCTTTATGATCCTGTTTGGCGTGAACTTCAACGCCTATTTCCTGCTGCTGATGCGCCGCTTCCGCCGCGCTGCCGCCAGCGAGGAGGTGCGCGCCTACTTTGTGATCATCGGTGTGGCTGTGGCCATCATCACAGCCAACATTTACAGCATGTACAACGGCTTGGGTGAGGCCCTGCGCCACGCCGCCTTCCAGGTGGGTTCTATCATCACCACCACCGGTTTTTCCAGCTGTGATTTTGACCTGTGGCCCACCCTCTCCAAGGAGATCCTTGTCATGCTGATGTTTGTGGGTGCCTGCGCAGGCAGCACCGGCGGCGGCATAAAGGTCAGCCGCCTCCTGCTGATGGGCAAGACTGTGGGCAAGGAGCTCAAGCAGGCCCTTCACCCGCAGGTGGTGGCCCCCGTCCGGATGGACGGCAAGGTGGTCAACCATGAGACCATCCGCGCCACCAATGTCTTTGTGGCCGCCTACATCTTCATCTTTGCGGCATCCTTCTTCCTCATCAGTCTGGATGGCTTTGACATGGTGACCAACTTCACCGCCATTGCCGCCACGTTGAACAACATCGGCCCCGGCCTTGCCCAGGTGGGCCCCATGATGAACTTTGGCAGCTACTCCAACCCCGCCAAGCTGGTTATGATCTTTGACATGCTGGCGGGCCGTCTGGAGATCTTCCCCATGCTGGTGTTCTTTATGCCGGATACCTGGCGGCGGTTCTGAGCAAAATAACAAAGCGGATGCGCTCCCACCGGAACGCATCCGCTTTTTGCTGTATCAGGATTCCTGCGGCTTTTTCCCCAAGAGCGCCACGCCGCTCAGCACGATGGCCCCGCCCAGCAGGGCAAGGCCCGCACCGGCCTGCCCGAAGGCATCGCCGACGGCACCCACCAGAGGACTTGCGGGGATCATGAGCAGACTGTAGGCCATGCTGTCCACGCTGATGAGGGTGGCCCGCTGGTCACTGGGGATGGCATCGTTCAGCTTCTGGCTCTCGTGGAGCAGGTAGACCTCCAGCACACCCTGCACCAGCATCATGCCCAGGATGCCGCCCCAGGCAGGCGCAGCACCCACCAGCAGAGTGCCCACACCGCAGAGCAGGGCACAGGCTGTGTAGAGCCGCCGCATGGAGCGGCATCTCACCCGGCGGCCGATCTCGGTGCCCGCCACGCAGGCCAGACCGCCCAGCAGCAGGGGAAGGAAGAGCAGCTCCGTGGGCCAGCCCAGCTCAACGAGCCGCTGCTGCAAAAACATTTTGGTCAGGTAGCTGGGCACCGAGACGATGGCGCTGGAAACGATGAGCTTGGCCGCCAGCGGCGTGGTGCGCAGGATGCTCAGGCTGTTGCGCGCCAGTTTGGTGAACTGGCCGGGCAGCGCGCGGAGGGTCTGCTTTCCCCGGCTGGCCTGTGCCTTGGTGACGATGGGCTCCTCCATCAGCGCAAGGGCGGCGGTGGAAACGCCCTCGAACGCAGCGCTCAGCAGGTAAAAGCCCGCAAAGCCGAGGAAGCGCTTCAAAAGGCTGGCCAGCGAACCTATGGCGTTGGCCAGCATGGAAATCTGGGAACTGTTGGCGGAGACTTGGATGTACTCGTCCTCGCGGCCCTCGGTCTTCAGGCTGTCGTAGACAAGGGCTGTGAAGGTGCCGGAAAACATGGTCATAGCCAGCGCGTTCAGCCCCATGGCAAGGCAGATGGTGAACAGGTTCGGCGCAAAAGCCATCAACAGATTGCAGGTCACGGTCAAGACTCCGCCGGACAGGAGGGTCTTCCGGCGGCCCAGCAGGTCTGCCGCCATGCCGCTGGGCACTTCGCAGAAGAGGCTGACGATGTGATACACGCTTTCGGCCAGGCCGATCTCCCACAGGGAGAAGCCCCGGGCCGCCAGCAGGGCCACCCATACCGCATCCGTGATGCGCAGGCCGGAGAAGAGATCAGAAGTATAAATGCAGGCGAGCTGCTTTTTTAAATTGAGTTTATGATCCATTGGGAACACCCTTTCTATTTATAGTAAATAATTCAAAATAAAAAGTGTACCCAAAACAAAAGCTGTCCTTCGTCCAACCTCTCAGTCTCACTTCGTTCGACAGCTCCCCTAGTAGGGGAGCCCTTGGCATTGCGTATAGCTTTGCCTGACTGCCAAGGCCTCTCCTACTAGGAGAGGTGGCAATGCGTCAGCATTGACGGAGAGGTTGTACAGAGTATAGCCTTGCCTTTGCAAAACAAAAGCGCCCCACAGCAAAGCTGCGCGGCGCTGAAAATCATGCTCCACGTCTTGCTGAAAGGTTTCCTCGATTTGGCTCCCTTATGAGGGGAGCTGGCTGCGCCAAAGCGCAGACTGAGAGGTTTTGTTTCCAATAAAAGGGTACACTTCGAGCCGGAACGTATTAAATCTGACCTTTTTTGAAAAAGATGCAGCCATTCCAACCCATCTGGGTGTATCCTCCTTTCAGTAAAACGTTACGTTTACAATACCATACTTTCGGCCAAAATACAAGCAAAACCGTAAAATTCAGGGAAAAAGTGCCGCCCCGGCTTGCAAACAGGCCCAAAGTGTGGTAAGATGATATCCGGTTATAAAACCTGAATATCTTGAAAACGCAGCGACGGAGAGAGTACGCACGCAGTTCCACAGCAAAGAGAGAAGCTTCACCGGCTGAAAGGGCTTCCGCGTGGGTGTGTGCCGAAGTTCGCTCCTGAGCGGCCTGCCCGAACGGCTTCTATTAGGGCAGGACGGCGCGCCCCGTTACGGCGTTTGAGAGCCGCCCTTCTTTGTGCAGGGCGGAAACCGGGTGGTACCGCGGAGCATTGGATTTGCAAAGGCTTCGTCCCTTTTGTCCGGCCAGAAATGGCCCGGCAGGGGACGGGGCCTTTTTTGCTGCCCCGCTTTGAAAACACGAACTGAGAAGGAGAGAATTTCCATGCAAGCAATGATCGACGAGCTGGCCAAACAGGCCGCAGAGAGCCTCGGTCAGGTCTCTTCCAAGGAGACGCTGGCCTCGTTCTGGCAGGAATATCTGAGCAAAAACGGCAAGATCCCCGCGCTGATGAAGAATCTGCGCTCTGTCGCGCCCGAAGAGCGCCCCGCCATGGGCAAGATCATCAACGAGCTCAAGCAGAAGGTGCAGGCAGACTACGATGCCGCCGCCGCCAAGGTGAAGGAGGCCGAGCTGGCCGCCCGCAACGCCGCTGAGACTGTGGACATCACCCTGCCCGCCAAGACCCGCACGGTGGGTGGTCTGCACCCCCTGACGCTGGTCACCAACCAGATCATCGACGTGTTCTCCGGCATGGGCTTTGCCGTGGCCGACGCACCTGAGATCGAGGACGACGACCACAACTTCACCCGCCTGAACGTGCCCAAGGATCACCCTGCCCGCGACATGCAGGATACCTTCTACCTGTCCGACGAGTTCCTGCTCCGCACCCAGACCTCCGGCGGCCAGATCCGCACCATGGACAGCCAGAAGCCGCCCATCAAGGTGCTGATCCCCGGCCGTGTGTTCCGTTCCGATTCCGATGCAACCCACAGCCCCATGTTCCACCAGATGGAAGGCCTGGTCGTGGATAAGGGCATCACTCTGGGCGACCTGCAGGGCGCGCTGAACACCTTTGTGCAGAAGCTCTTCGGCAAGGACACCCGCACCCGCCTGCGTCCCTCTTACTTCCCCTTCACCGAGCCCAGTGTGGAGGTCGATGTCAGCTGCTTTGAGTGCGGCGGCAAGGGCTGCCCCCTGTGCAAGCACACCGGCTGGATCGAAGTTCTGGGCGGCGGTGTTGTCAACCGCAAGGTGCTGGAGAACTGCAACATTGACCCGGATGAGTATTCCGGCTTCGCCTTTGGCATTGGCATCGAGCGCATCGCCATGCTGAAGTACGGCATCAACAACATCGGCCTGATGTTCGAGAACAACCTGCAGTTCCTCAAGCAGTTCCATGAATAAGAGGGGAGAGAACAGACAATGAAAGTACCTTTCAGTTGGTTAAAAGAATTCGTTGATATCGACGTTACCGCTCAGGAGCTGGAGGAGAAGCTGTTCTCCTGCGGCTTTGAGGTGGAAGAGCTGATCCCGCTGGATGCAGGCATCAGCAAGGTGGTCGTTGGCAAGATCGTGGAGATGGAAAAGCAGGAGGGCACCCATCTGACCAAGTGTGTGGTGGACTGCGGTGACTACGGCCACGATATCCGCATCAGCACCGGTGCCGCCAATATGAAGCTGGGTGACTGCGTGCCCGCCGCTCTGGATGGCTCCACCCTGCCCGGCGGCATCAAGATCAAGGCCCGCAAGATGCAGGGCGTGGAGTCCAACGGTATGCTCTGCTCCGGCGAGGAGCTGGGCCTGAACGATGACCTGTTCCCGGGCTCTGAGGTCTATGGTCTGCTCATCCTGCCCGAGGATTCCGTTCCCGGCACCGACATCGCACCCGTTGTCGGCCTGGATGACTATATCTTCGATATCTCCATCACCGCAAACCGCCCCGACTGCCAGTCCGTGCTGGGCATTGCCCGCGAGGTCGCTGCCATTCTGGGCAAGCCCCTGCACATGCCCGCCATGGATTACAAGGCTGTCTGCGAGCCGGATGCTCCCATCACCGTCCAGGTGGAGGCCCCTGACCTGTGCCCCCGCTATATGGCACACTACGTCCGCAACATCCGCATGGGCGAATCTCCCCGCTGGATGAAGCGCCATCTGGCTCTGTGCGGCCTGCGCTCCATCAGCAACGTGGTGGATATCACCAACCACACCCTGCTGGAAATGGGCCAGCCCATGCACGCCTTTGACCTGAACAAGGTCGCCGGCCGCACCATTGATGTGCGCCGTGCCCACGAGGGTGAGAAGATCGTGACCCTCGATGAAAAAGAGTTCACCCTGAACCCCAACAATCTGGTCATCTGCGATGCCGAGAAGCCTGTGGCTCTGGCCGGTATCATGGGCGGTGCCAACTCCGGCATGGATGAGAACACCACCAGCCTGCTGTTCGAGTGCGCCACCTTCGCCCGTGACTGCGTCCGCAAGACCAGCCGTGCCCTGGGCCAGAACAGTGATTCCTCTGCCCGCTATGAAAAGGGTGTGGACCGCAACTCTCCCGAGCTGGGCCTGGCCCGTGCCCTGCACCTGATCCAGGAGCTGGACTGCGGCGATATCACCACCCTCGAGTATGACCTGACCGATGGCCGTCCGCTGGAGCGCAAGCACATCGTGACCACCCCTGCCAAGATCTGCGGCGTGCTGGGCATCACTGTGCCCGAGCAGACCATGATCGATATCCTGCAGCGCCTGGAGTTTACTGTGGATGTGCAGGCCGATGGCAGCTGGGATGTGTCTGCTCCTCTCTACCGTGAGGATGTGGAGAGCTTCCCCGATCTGGCGGAGGAGGTCATCCGTGAGTACGGCTATGACCACATCAACCCCACCTTCCTGAACACTGCCTCTGTCACCAACGGCGGCCTGAACTATGCACAGAAGCAGCAGCTCAAGACCAAGCGCCTGCTGGCTGCACAGGGCTTCTATGAGGCATCCACCCTGGCCTTCTACTCCAACGCGGAGCTGGATATGCTGCACATCCCTGCAGAGGATGCCGCCCGCAAGGCCATCCGCATCCTGAATCCCATCAGCGAGAACCTGTCCATCATGCGCACCCTGCTGACCCCGTCCATGCTGAATGTCATCGTGGACAACCTCAAGAAGGGCAATGCCGAGGGCCGCCTGTTTGAGATGGCTCCCGTCTATCTGGCCAAGGAGCTGCCCATCAGCGAGCATCCCCACGAGCGTCAGACCCTCTGCATCGGTGCCTTTGGCCCCGAGGAGGACTTCTTCACCGTCAAGGGTGCAATGGAGGCACTGGCCGCAGGCTTTGACCTGACCTTCACCTACGAGCGCGAGACCACCCCGTGGCTCCACCCCGGCATCAGCGCCGCTGTCTACTGCAACGGCAAGCGTCTGGGCGTGTTCGGTAAGCTCTCCAATGAGATCAACGGCGAGCTGGAGATCGCAAAGGACCAGAAGGACAGCCAGAACATCTATCTGGGTGAGCTGGACTATGAGGCTCTGATGTCCTGTGTGGACGGTGAGCTGCGCTATAAGCCGCTGAGCCCCTACGCTGCCGTCAAGCGTGACCTGGCCCTTGTCTGCGAGGAAAAGGTCACCTGCGGCGAGATCGAGGACACCATCAAGAAGGCAAGCTCCCTCATCACCGAGGTCAAGCTGTTCGATATCTACCGCGGCGCAAACCTGGGCGAGGGCAAGAAGAGCATGGCCTTCTCCCTGACCCTGTCTGACCCCAGTGCGGAGATCTCCGCTGATCAGGTCGAGCGCACCGTCAAGAAGGTGCTGGGCAACCTGAAGTTCAAGCTGGGCATTGAGATCCGGTAAACGGTGATCTATACACAGCACTATGAGTCTCCTCTGGGCGGCATCCTGCTGGCCGCTGATGACACCGGCCTGACCGGCCTCTGGTTCGAGGGGCAGAAATACTTTGCCCGCACCCTGGATGCGGTGCATCAGGAGCAGGAGACCGCCGTGCTCTCCGAGGCCAGACGCTGGCTGGATGTTTATTTCGGCGGGCAGGAGCCGGACTTTACCCCGCCGCTCCATCCCGCTGGCTCTGCCTTTCAGCAGGAGGTGTGGGCGCTGCTGCGCCGCATCCCCTGCGGCCAGACCACGACCTATGGTGCACTGGCAAAGCGGCTGGCTGCAGAGCGCGGCCTTTCCCGGATGTCTGCGCAGGCTGTGGGCGGGGCTGTCGGTCACAATGTGATCTCTATCATCATTCCCTGCCACCGCGTTGTCGGAACAAACGGCAGCCTGACCGGATATGCAGGCGGCATCGATAAAAAAGCCGCGTTGCTGAGACTGGAAATGAAAATGACGCGGTAAGAAATGCAGCAAATGAAAAATCCGAACCTTTTCCCGATGGGAAGAGGTTCGGATTTTTCTTGTGTGGTGGAGGCGATGGGAGTCGAACCCATGTCCGAAAAGAGTTCAGCGTAGGTGTC
>ERZ860668.2203-NODE-2203-length-10810-cov-2.603812_pt1 | contig 10810 bp, 10 predicted proteins | sample MGYA00510062_ERZ860668 | MGnify/ENA primary metagenome ERZ860668 (study PRJEB30046, sample SAMN00715258) | human gut metagenome | study: EMG produced TPA metagenomics assembly of the A metagenome-wide association study of gut microbiota in type 2...
TATCCGCGGGCAACTGAACAAGCTAAGCCAGCCGGGACGGAAAACAACCGACTATGTCGTCCCTTATATGTGGGGAACGGCAGGAATTTTGTATAACAGGCAATTCGTGGAGAAGAAAGAGGTCGAAAGCTGGGAGTGTCTTTGGGACCCGAAGTTCAGAAACAAGATATTGATGAAAGACAGCTATCGTGACTCCTACGGTACGGCCATTATTTACGCCCATGCGAATGAACTGGAAGATGGGACTGTGACGGTCGAGCAACTGATGAACGACAATTCTCCCGAAGCGATCGCCATAGCCGAAGAACTTCTGAAAAAGATGAAACCCAACATTGCCGGTTGGGAAGCCGACTTCGGCAAGGAGATGATGACGAAAGGCAAGGCTTGGCTCAACTTTACCTGGAGCGGAGATGCGGTCTGGGCGATGGATGAGGCGGAGGCTGTCGGTGTGGAGCTGGATTATGAAGTGCCCCGAGAAGGCAGCAATATCTGGTACGACGGCTGGGCGATCCCTAAATATGCCCGTAATGTAAAGGCAGCCAGTTATTTTATTGATTATCTTTGTCGTCCGGACGTCGCTTTGCGAAATATGGACGCTATCGGTTATGTCAGTGCCATTGCGACTCCTGAAATCATGGAAGCTAAAATCGATTCGACAATCGAAAAGGTTTCCGACCTGAGTTATTTTTTCGGTCCCGGTGCGGATAGTATCCGGATCAATCCGGTACAATATCCCGACCGCAAGGTGGTAGATCGTTGCGCCATGATCCGCGATTTCGGTGATCGGACGGAACTGGTTCTGGAGATGTGGAGCCGTGTGAAAGGGGATAACTTGAATACTGGAATCGTCTTGCTGATCTTTGCCGTGTTCGGAGTGTTATTTGTCTGGCTGGTGTATCGCAGGATACGTCAATATAAACAGCGGCAACGGCATCACAGACGTCGCCGCCGTCGTTGGTAGTAAATAGTTAGAATCAAAATTGTCAATTATCAATTGTCAATTTTTAATTAAAAGAAGGTCATGGAAGGCATAAAAAATTTGGTTATAGATTTTGGCGGCGTGATTATCAATCTCACCCGTAATCGATGTATCGAGGCATTCGAGAGTCTGGGGGTCGCGAATATACGCGAGCAGATTGTCAATAATTACCAGCATAAGGATCTGTTCATGAAGATCGAGTTGGGTTCCATCACGGTAGCCGAGTTCCGCGACGGTATCCGTCATCTGACCAAACAGCCTTTGACGGACGAGCAGATTGATGCCGCCTGGATTGCCATGCTCGATGATGTTCCGGACTATAAACTGGATCTTTTGCTCGGTCTCCGGAAACGTTATAATACGATGCTGCTCAGCAATACGAACGAGATTCATTGGGACTGGTCGGAAAAGACCTGTTTCTCCTATAAAGGCCACCATGCTTCCGACTTTTTCAATCATATTTATCTTTCCTATCGCCTCCATCTGTTGAAACCCGATGCTGAAATTTTCGAATACGTCCTGCAAGACGCCAATATCCGTCCGGAAGAAACTCTTTTCATAGACGATGCTATCCCTAATTGCCGTACGGCGGAATCACTTGGATTCCATACCTATACACCTCAGCCCCGTGAGGACTGGTCACATTTGTATGAATCATGAATTATGATTTCACATCTATTGTGATTTATAAATCTCTCACGTTTAGTATATTGTATGATGTCCCAACATCATATACATCATTCCCGTCCACCTTCTTGATGTAGTTTACCACACGGATGGTGACAGGAAGGATTATTACTTCATAGAGAGATTTCAGAACCGCTTGTGTCCCGATCATGATGAAGAGTTCGCCTACCGGTATTAGTCCGGCGAAAGCGATCGGGAAAAAGATCATCGAATCGGCACTCTCGCCGACCAATGTGGAGACGATGGCTCGTAAAGAGAAATTCTTTCCGGCCGAAGCAATCTTCATCTTACTCATCACATAAGCATTCAGGAACGAACCGACAAGAAAGGCCATCAGGCTCGCTATAGCGATGCGCGGCGCCATCCCGAACACGAAGTTGAAGCCTTCTTCGCCTTCCCAGAATGGGGCGGCAGGCAACAGTACCGCCAATTGCGCAAATCCGATTACAAGGAAATTCGAAGCGAACCCGCTCCAGATAATCAGGCGTGCTTTCTTGAATCCCCATACTTCGGCGATACAGTCATTGATGATATAAGAGATCGGGAAAACGATCAGTCCGGCAGTCGCTGTGATGCCGAATACCTGGATGACTTTGGTTTCTAACAGGTTTGAAGCTACCAGGCAGATATTGAACAGGATGCCTAATAGCATGAACGGTACGGTTACAGTAGATGTCTTCTGCATATTTCTTGTTTTTAACGAGGTTTATCAAGCACTCGGGACGCGAAGGTACGAAAATTCTTATTAAAAACGATGGGTATAGCAGATACCGATCGCATGGCGGTAATTCACGGGATCGTCTACATTAAATATATGGTAGCGATAATAGAGTTGGAGGTTATTGTTCGGGTTTAGTTGGTAATTACTTCCTGTGGAGAAACGGATCTTATCGGACCGCATCTTATTTCGCGTATCATTGAAGACCTCGGTGTAGGCAAAAGGACAGAAACCACTCTTGCCGATCTTATAGGAGAGGGTCAGCATCGAACGCAGATAATTCTTGGGATGTTCGGCGTGAACCTTATAGGTACTTTGAAAACGTTCCCGGACAGAGAGGGTAAAACGTCCGGCCGAATAAGTCCCCGTAGCGTAGAGATAATATCGGTTTCGCAACTCGTCGGATGCCTTGTATCGTGCTAGAGACATATATCCGCTTCCTGCCAGAAGATATTTATTAAACTTGTAGTTTACCTCAACGGTGGTGAGGAACCATTCCGCTTCCTTAAAGTCATCTCTCGGACGGATGTCCTCTTCTACAAGAAAGGATAAATGCTTATAGATTTTTCCGCATAGGCTCGCCTTGAAATACACACCTGCGCCTTCCATTCCGTATAGGGATGAAGTGCATCCTATTATAAAGAATAGGATCAGATAAATAGATCGTTTTGTATATGATGTGTTTTTCATGTAGAGTGACTTCCGTATGCAAAAGTAGTGTTTTTGGATGTAATACCAACGCCTCATGATATTATATCCGATTTTTCTTATATTTGTCTCCTATTAACTATCAAATTCGAATACATGGAAAACATATCAAGAAGAACGGCTATCAAGACATTTTTAGCTGGAGGCGTGGCTTTGGCGACTACAGGTATCGAGGCGGCAGCCGCCGCGAAAAAGAAAACAGACGTGAAGGAACCCTTGAAAGGAAATGTCCGCCACTCCGTAAGTAAATGGTGTTTCGGCGATTATAAGCTGGACGAGTTCTGTGAGATCTGCAAGCATATAGGGATTGAATCCGTTGAGTTGCTGGACCCGGTAGATTGGCCGATCGTACAAAAACATGGCCTGACGGTGGCGATGGCGCAAGGGGCCGGGCTTGGAATAGATCGAGGTTTCAATGATCCGGCCTTGCATGACGAGTTGGTCGCCAGTTATGAGAAGGTGATCCCGATGGTGGCGGACGCTGGATTGACAAACTTGATTTGCTTCTCCGGCAGACGTAATGGCGTAACGGACTTGCAAGGCTGGGAGAACTGCGAGAAGGGGTTGAAGCGCCTTATCCCGTTAGCGGAGAAACATAAGGTCGTCTTGACCATGGAGCTTTTGAACAGTGTCGGCCATAAGGATTATCTGTGCGATCATACGGTTTGGGGGGCGGAGCTTTGTCGCCGTATCGGTTCCCCTAATTTTAAGTTACTATATGATATTTATCATATGCAGATCATGGAGGGGAATATCATCGAGAATATCCGGAAATATAATCAATACTTCTCCCATGTCCATACCGGAGGTAGCCCGGGACGTGCGGAAATCGACGAGACGCAGGAACTTTATTATCCGGCTATCATCAAGGCTCTTATGGAGACAGGCTATAAAGGCTTCGTTGGGCAGGAGTTCGTCCCCGCCCAAGAAGACAAGATCGCTTCCTTGGAGAAGTGTATCCGTATCTGTGATGTATAGGGCTATTTAGTAATAACTTACAGTGCCAAGCCAATGCCGTTATAGTGGCACGGCTGTGCCACCAGCGTGGCATCGTTGTGCCATCGCTATGGCATCATCGTGCCATAAGGGTGGCACGACTATAATACTAGAATGACAAAGACCTTGAATTTATTTTCTCCAGCCATGTTACGTTTTCTTTTCTCGATTGTCATTAAGATAGAATGGAACAAGAACAGTTTAAAAAAGAGATATTGCCTTTGCGGGAGAAACTATTCCTTTACGCGAGAAGGCTGCTAGATAACCCGGAGGATGCCGAGGATATCATGCAGGAAGTCTTTTTGAAACTGTGGTATATGCGTGGCGAGTTAGACTATTATAATAATGTAATGGCCTTGTCCGTACAAATCACAAAGCACCTTTGCCTGAATCGGATGAAAGTTCGTGAACGCACGGAAGGTGAGGCGGCGAACAATTCTTTATCTGCGATGCCTCCACGCCTTATACCCAGCTGGAACAAAAAGACAGTTTGGAGCATGTAATGCGGCTTATCAATAAACTACCGGGACTTCAACAGACCATTCTTCGCATGAAACACGTGGATGGTTTCGAGGTAGAGGAAATCGCCGGGTTGACCGGAAGTACCCCCGAGGCGGTACGTATGAATCTTTCCCGTGCCCGTAAACGGGTGAGAGAGCAATTCTTTAAAATGCAGACGTTATGAAAACAGAGGAATACAAGTCTATAGAGGATTTATTAGACCGCTTCTTCGAGGGCCAGACCTCGAACGAGGAGGAGCGAGTGTTGTATAAGTTCTTCGCCCGTCCGGATATTCCCGCCCATCTGGAACGTTATCGGGAGGTATTCGGATACTTCGAGAGTGGCATTGCCTTGGATTTTAGCGAGACTCCGGAATTGAGGCTACCCGTTAAGGAATCTTCTGATAAGCGAAAAATGGGATGGGCGATCGCAGTTTGCGTGGCGGCTTCTCTTTTGTTGTTTTTGGTGAATACGGTCTTTATGAATCAAAATGCTTCTTTTAACCCTTATGAGGGAAGCTACATCGTGCGCAATGGTGTCGTAATGACAGATATAAAGAAGATACAACCCGAATTGGAGGTCATATCCCGAGCGGCGGAAGCGATGGAGAAGAATGCGGATCGGCTCTTAAGAAATGCGGATGAAATAGCTTATTTGCCGGAAAGGATGAATAAGCGGTTTGAGAAGAAACGGGAGACTCTACTGAGGAATATTCCGGATACTCAGGTACGTAAGGAAGTTTATAAGATCTTGGAATTGGATAAATAGTAAATTAACTAATAAACAAAAGAAGTTATGAAAGCAAGTAAATGTTTTTGGGTGGCATTATGCCTTTTGGTGGGAAGTTTCAGTACAGAGTTATGGGCACAGAAGAATTTGGAGGCTGTCGTGCAGAAATGTAAAGCGGATAAGACGATCGATAAAAGCGTAGTAACGAATAAAGATCCGAAAACTAAAAAGGTATATAAGATAGTCTCTTCTTTCGTCGTGGAGGGCCACGCCGCATTACAACAAGAAATTAAATCCGCTTTTGAGCGGGATAAGGAAGAGGCTTATCAAGTGATCGAGAATGAGAACGATGGGGTGGTTAGTTGGTTTATCCGTTTTTCGAAGGGTAAAAATACAGTTTCTTATTCTATAAATGTTGATGAGGAGGAGCTTCTCTTGACAGTCATTGAGAACTTCGACATGCCGGAGGAAAAAGATATAGAGATAAGATCAAGTAGTGACATGTAGGTTTTACTATGTAGATAAGTCAACAATAGCACCTCTCATCTGTGAAGCTGGGAGGTGTTTTTTTATGTCGAGATATTGGATAGTAGTGTCTAAATTTTGTACACCACTGTCAAATAATTGGACAGTCTGTTTTGGAAAGTAAAATAGTACTTGTTTGAGAATTAAATATTTAGTTAGTTTGGCACACTATTTGAATTAGATATGGTAAATTAAATAGTTAGATAACAATTAAAACAAATACAGTCATGATTAAGATCGAAGGTTTAAGTAAGTTTTTCCGTACGGAAGAGGTTGAGACAATTGCGTTGAATAAGGTTTCTTTGGAGGTAAAAGATGGCGAGTTCGTCGCTGTCATGGGACCTTCCGGTTGCGGTAAGTCTACGTTGTTGAATATTCTGGGTTTGCTGGATAATCCTTCCGAGGGAAATTATTACTTGGGCGACCAAGAGGTAGGACACTTGAAAGAGAAAGAGCGTACGCAGGTCCGTAAGGGAAACATCGGTTTCGTGTTCCAGAGCTTCAACTTGATAGACGAGTTGAACGTTTTTGAGAACGTGGAGCTGCCGTTGACTTATCTAAAGATCAAGGCGTCGGAGCGTAAGCAGATGGTAACGGATATCTTGAAGCGGATGAATATCAGCCACCGTGCGGCTCACTTCCCTCAGCAACTCTCCGGAGGTCAGCAGCAGCGTGTGGCGATCGCTCGTGCGGTAGTTTCCAACCCGAAGATAATCTTGGCCGATGAGCCAACGGGTAACTTGGATTCCAAGAACGGTGCCGAGGTTATGCAGCTGCTCACCGAGCTGAATAAGGAGGGAACGACAATCGTAATGGTGACGCACTCCAAGCACGACGCGGGTTTCGCCCACCGTGTGATCAATTTATTCGACGGTAGCGTTGTTTCTTCCGTTAGTGAATTTATTTAGTCAACATGACATAAACACATACACACAAGAGTTTTTTATAAGCTAATTGGCCTGTGAAGGTCGGTTAGCTTTCAATTTAACTTAAATACAAATCGATGAGACAGCTATATTATACAATCCGTTATTTACTTCGAGGCCGAGGGGGAAATGTGATCAAGGTTCTGTCCTTGACACTAGGACTTGGAGTGGGATTGATCCTGTTCGCTAGGGTCGCTTTTGAATTGAGCTTCGATACATTCTTTGACCAAGTGGAAGATTTGTATAGCTTGCATGTGCGATACAATGATGATAAAACGGGAGAGGAAGATGGGTCTCGTATCCTATTTGCCCCGATCCCGGAGGCTTTGCGGCAAGAGTTCCCCGAGATACAGTATGCGACGGTTTGCCGGAGAAGATACGGAGCCGTATTGTATCATGGTGAGGATCGGTTCAAGCCCCGTTTGATGATGGCGGATTCCCTCTTTTTCCGTACGATGGGAATCAAGGTGCTAAGAGGGGATGACCGTTTGTTGGGAATCGAAGATCAAGTTTTCTTATCGGAAAAAATGGCTGAACGTATATTTGGCAAGGAAGATCCGATCGGGAAACAACTGCTGTACGGAAAAAACTATCCTTATACGGTGGCCGGGATATTCCGTGACATACCGGAAAATAGTCATTTACGTTTTGACGCTGTCGCTTCTTTCATTAATATGAAAACCCAGTTCGGTGCCTATGCCGGTTGGGGTGCCGACGATAGTTATCTGGGCTATATCCGCCTGAAACCGGGTGTGTTCCCGGAACAAATCAATCAGAAAATACCGGCTTTATTGCCTAAATATATAGATGTAGAAAGAGAGAGGAAACAAGGTTTTGATATGGAGCTTTATATCAAGCCGGTCTCGGAGATATATACGCAAAGTACCGAGGTGAAGCGGATGGTGGTGATCATGAGCGTACTGGCTTTCGCTTTGTTATTCGTGGCGGCGATGAATTATATCTTGAACTCGGTATCTTCTCTGCCGATCCGGGCGAGATCCGTAGGAGTACACAAATGTAATGGAGCTTCCAGCAAGGACATTTTCAATATGTTCTTGTTTGAGACGGCGGCTTTATTTGTAGTGGCTCTTGTATGTATGGCATTGCTTTTATTCGCTTTCCGGGAATATGTAGCGGATATGGCGGCTGTTCCTACTTTGGGCACTTTATTGAATGCGCAGACTATATGGCTTCCTGCGATCATGATCTTGGCTATATTCATTTTGTCCGCCTTGCTACCGGCCCGTTTGTTCAGCGTTATCCCGGTTACCCAAGTATTCCGGGTATCTACTTCGGGTAAGCAGGGATGGAAGCGGAGTTTGCTCTTTATCCAGTTTGGGGGAATTGCGTTTGTCATTACATTATTGGTGATCGTGTTATTGCAATATGATCGGCTAATGAATAATGATTTAGGATATGATCCGGAAAATATAGTGTATGCCCCCTTGAATAATATGGATGATCCGGAAACGGCCAAACTTACCGCCGAGTTCAAGAAGTTACCTTATGTCACGGCTACGGGGCTTTCGTCAATGGACATTCTAAGTGGTTATGGTGGTTTCCCTATTCTGGATAATGAGAAAAACTGGCTGTTCACGGCCCGACAGGTAAACTATGATGCCGATTATCTCTCTCTGATGAAAATCCCCTTGCTTGAGGGGCAACCACTAAAAGGTGACGGGGATATTTTAGTGAATGAGTCATTCGTGAGTAAACGTGGGTGGACGGATGCTGCGATCGGTAAATATATTTATGATGATGAGGGTAATTTAAAAGGAAAAATAGTGGGTGTAACCCGTGATTTCATGGTGAATTCCTTCTTCACTCCCCAGTTACCGGTCATCATGTTTGGTAGTGACCGGATGAGTTATTGTAACTTTACGGTTCGTGTCTCCGAGCTAACTCCGGAATATTTACGGGAAATGAATGATAAGATCGCGGAACTATTTCCGAATGAGGATGTCGGTTTTACGGTGCTGAAAACGATCATAGAGTCTCAGTATGAGGGAACCCGTCATTTCCGTGACGGCGTCTTTGTTGCCTCGATCGCTATCTTGCTGATCACCTTAATGGGATTATTAGGGTATATTACGGACGAGATGCACCGTAGGAGCAAGGAGATAGCGATTCGCAAGGTGAATGGAGCGACGGCCCCGAATATTTTACGTCTTTTATCTAAGGATGTTTTGATCACGGCTTTCCCGGCTATCCTTTTGGGAGTGATAGCCTCACGAGTCGTGGGAGAGAGCTGGTTGAGGCAATTCGCGGATAAGATACCGCTGACTGTTTTTATTTTCATATCTACGGCTCTACTGGTTCTAGCGATCATTTGGGGATGCGTGATCCTGAAATCTTGGAATATCGCCAATGAGAATCCGGTCCGTAGCATTAAGAACGAATAATATAACAGGTAATATAAATTGCGTATGAAGACTATTTTGAGGAATCTCTTGAGTGTATTACGCCGTTTCAAGATGGCGATGCTATTAAATGTATTAGGACTTTCGATAGCTTTTGCCGCTTTCATCTTGATTATGATGCAAGTCGAGTATGACCGGAATTTTGACCGGGGGTATACAGATACGGAATCAATATTCCGGGTGGAAATAATACAGAACGATGGCGATGGACAAGCGATTGTTTGCCGTCCATTGGCGGATGCTTTCATTCAATCCTCTCCACATATTGTCGCAGGGACATTGGTGAATCCATGGGGTGGCGCATTATTTTTCTCTGTGGAAGAGAACGGTGAGCGGAATAGTTTCAAGGAACAATACGTAAGTGTTTATCCAGATTTTACAAAGGTGTTTGATTTTGATTTCTTAGAAGGGAATCAATCGGCCTTGGAAGAACCGACCAGTGTTTTGTTACCGCAAAGCATGGCTTATAAATTATTTGGAAACCAATCGGCTGTCGGTAAACAGTTGGTATTTGAGAATGGCGATAAGCTGACGGTTGGAGGCGTATATAAAGATTTTCCCCGTAATTCGTCCGTACAAAACTGTATTTACCAGAAGATGGATCCGAGGGAAAATATCCAAGAATGGGGAAACTGGAATTATGAATTTTATGTTCGGTTAGACGATCCAAAGAACGCTGAAGGACTGTTCGAGAATTTTGCGGCTCATTTTGATCCTACTCCCGTGAAAGAACATTGGGGTGGGTATCATCTTCGTTTGAACCCATTGCCTGACGTTCATTATACAATGGGTATCCAATATGATACGACTCCTAAATCCAGTAAGCAAACTTTGTTGGTGTTGTTTGCGATCGCTATCGTGATCGTGGTGATCGCTGGCATCAATTTTACAAACTTTAGCACGGCGCTTACTCCAATGCGTATCAAGAGCATTAATACGCAGAAAGTATTGGGTGGCGAAGAGTCTGTGATTCGTCTGGCTTTGATATTAGAGGCCATGTTTATTAGTGTTTTCTCTTATTTTATAGGGTTACTCTTGGTGTATATGACGGGAAAGACAAGTATCGCATCCTTGATTGATGCGGATATTACGTTGTCGGCACATTGGGGGCTAGTATGGTTAACCGCCCTTATCGCTATAGCGACTGGTATTTTTTCTGGTATCTATCCATCTTATTATATGACCTCTTTCCCTCCGGCTTTGGTATTGAAAGGAAGTTTCGGTCTATCCCCGAAAGGTCGCCAATTACGTAACGTGCTGATCGGTATACAATTTGTAGCTTCATTTGGTCTGATAATCGGTGCTACTTTCATGTATTTGCAGAATTATTATATGCAAAACACCCCTCTCGGTTATGATAAGGATGAGGTGATTATTACGAATATGAATAACAATATCCGGAAAAGTCGGGATGCCTTCGCCAGCCAAGTGAAATCTTTCTCCGGTATCGAAGAGGTTACATATGCGGAGATGCTCCTCTCTAGTCATGACCAATACATGGGATGGGGACGTAAATACCGGGATAAGGATATACAATTCCAATGTCTACCGGTTGAACCTTCTTTTTTGAAGGTGATGAATGTGAAAATATCGGAAGGTCGTGATTTCCGGGAGGAAGATA
>ERZ860668.2208-NODE-2208-length-10789-cov-80.189491_pt1 | contig 10789 bp, 8 predicted proteins | sample MGYA00510062_ERZ860668 | MGnify/ENA primary metagenome ERZ860668 (study PRJEB30046, sample SAMN00715258) | human gut metagenome | study: EMG produced TPA metagenomics assembly of the A metagenome-wide association study of gut microbiota in type 2...
TGAAAAGGATATGGAGAAAAAGAGAGAGGCGGGAAAACAGGAGAAGGTATGAGAGGAGTGGAATTCCTCTTATTATTTATTTGAAATGAGGTCGTGAACCGACAATCCCTTTTGTAGATATGGAAGGTGTGTCAAAATGCACACCTTCTTTTCATATTTATTCTATTCAACGAAATTTGATAGTATCTTCAGGTACTGTTCATATTCAGTTATCGCTGATGATAGTGCTTAAACAGTACCATGGTTGACACTTGTTTTATAACTATATAAGAGTCTTACAAAAATAATATTATTTTCCTTTCTTTCTCCTTAGAGATTCCCCCTTTAACTCTATCCTGTTGATATTGCTTACCAAACGGTCTATGCTTGCATCAGCGATTGTTGCCGGCTTTCCCAGATAGTTATATCATTGGACAAAGGGAAGTTGTGAAACAACGATTGTGGAAACTTTGTCATACCCTCGACAATGTCTTACGTAGAGATAAACAGGTTTGCCACAAAGAGGAAAATCCTAAATAACTTTCTCATCTGTAAAACCATGTGAAATCACAGTTCCACTCTTGTAATCGGAACGTTCCAAGTAGTTTTTTCATCAAGCCAGACTTCGATTTTTACAGGGGCGTCATGCCAACCGGAGATATCGAAATACTCCATTAAAACTTCGGGAAAGATGACTCATAGTAGTTTAACGTGAATTCGATATAAGAATAAATATATTTTTCTGACAATTAGAAACATAGCGATAAAATCATTAAATTTATAGTGTCCAATTATAACATTTAAACGATTACCACTATGTTTCCAAAGTCTAAAGTTACAGAGATTTATTGTATGACCGATGATTTTTGCAAGGAATTTTCGTTTCAACAGGAAAAATATATGATTGAAGACAAGAAGATCGGGCATCGTAATAAGCCTAACCGGATGAGTGATGCGGAGATGATGGTCATTCTTATTCTGTTCCACTCCGGTGGTTTCCGCTGCTTCAAGTATTATTACAAAGAGTATGTCTGCAAACATTTGGAACACCTGTTTCCGCACCGGGTGTCCTATAACCGTTTTGTGGAACTGGAGAAGGAAGTATTGCTTCTCATGACCATCTTCATCAAAAAAGTACTGCTGGGAACCTGTACCGGCATCAGTTTCGTTGACTCCCCTCCCTTACGTGTATGCCGTAACCAAAGAATCTTGATTCATAAGACATTTGAAGGGCTTGCCGAGCGTGGAAGATGTTCTATGGGATGGTTCTTCGGATTCAAGCTGCATCTGATAATCAATGACAAGGGTGAAATCCTCAATTTCATGTTCACGCCTGGAAACGTGGATGACCGGGAACCGTTGAAACAGGGTAAGTTTCTGGAAAACATCAAAGGAAAACTATGTGCATAGGTCAGGCTCTGTTTGAAAACCTTTTCCTTAATGGCATACAGCTTGTTACTAAAGTTAAAAATAATATGAGGAACTCACTGATGAGTATTGCCGACAAGATTTTGCTAAGAAAAAGAGCCTTGATTGAAACGGTCAATGACGAACTGAAGAACATCGCACAGATTGAACACTCAAGACATCGTTCATTCAGTAACTTTATAGCCAACTCCTTGTCGGCTATCGCGGCATACTGCTTTTTTGAAAAGAAGCCCGCCATTGACGTAAATTTGGTCAATGACGGACAACTTTCTATTTTTTGATTTATATCGAACTCACATTAATATAGAAATTTTGTTTATTAGAAACTATTATTCCATCTTTATGGTTTTATTACGTACTCTGCGAAGTATATTCTGCATATCATATACCACCTTAGGATGCTGTAATATGATATTAGCGCGTTCATTTATGTCTTTCCTCATATCATAAAGTTGGGGAGTACTTGAATTACCGGTTTCAATTTTGGGTCCCCACTGTATCATTGCAGGACCATCATTCGGTTCAATGTATTTCCAATCTTTGGTACGAACAGACAACACGTGATTAGAAGCAAGCTCAATTACCCAAGGACGGTCTGCATTGTCTGTTCCCAGCAAATTACCGATACGATTGTAACTATCAGGAGCACTACCCTTGGGAAGTCTAGCATTGATCAGTGCCCCCAAAGAACTTATCCAATCAATCTGTGACATCAAGACATCCGACTCACGATTTTCCTTAATTTTCTTAGGCCAACGCACGATAGCAGGAACGGCAGTACCTCCTTCGAATGCACTGTATTTATTCCCTCTCCACGGACCGGCAGGACTATGCCCGTTCAACAATTCTTCTGCTTTATCATCATAACCATCATCTACCACAGGACCATTGTCACTAGACAGGATAATCAATGTATTTTCCGCTAGCCCCAGTTTGTCGAGTGTTTCCATAATCTGACCTACCGACCAATCAAACTGTACAATAGCATCTCCGCGTACACCCATCGGATTCTTTCCACGGAAGCGGTCGTGCGGGAAACGAGGAACATGAACGTCATTGGTTGCAAAATACATAAAGAAAGGCTCATCTTTATGCTGTTTGATGAAGTCAATGGCATGAGTAGTAATAGAATCGGCAATATTTTCATCTTTCCAAAGAGCTTTACCACCACCTTTCATGAAACCAATACGACTGATACCATTCACAATAGACATATCGTGTCCGTGACTCGGTTTCTGATTATAGAGCAACTCGGAATGATCAGCACCGGTAGGCTCACCCGGAAAATTTTGTTTATAACTAACCTCTATAGGAGCAGAAGGATCATAATTTGCCACTTTACCATTTTCTATGAATACACACGGAACACGGTCGGCTGTTGCTGCCATGATATAATGATAATCAAACCCTAAATCCCCTAAAGCAGCAGGAAGCGGAGCATTCCAGTCTTGTTGTCCCGTTTTATCTCCCAGCCCCAAATGCCATTTACCGATTGCACAAGTAGTATATCCCGCATTTTTAAACATATCTGCCATAGTATATTGTTCCGGGCGAATAATCATACCGGCATTTCCTGCTGCCACATCGGTATCAGGACGACGCCATGCATATTCACCAGTCAACAAAGAGTAACGGGAAGGGGTACTGGTAGCAGCTATGGTGTGAGCATTGGTAAAGCGAATACCTTCACCCGCCAAACGATTGACATTGGGAGTCTGCACATTCTTTGCACCATAACATTCCAAATCACCATAACCCAAGTCGTCAGCCAAAATAATAATCACATTGGGCTGCTCACGATTGGTCACTTTATTCTCTTTGGGAGTCCTAGCTTCCGCAGTCAGAGCAGAACACAACACCGGTGTTAAGAGAGATAAAGCCAAATACTGTTTTTTCATGATATTTTAACATTTTAGTCAGATAAGGTGTGTCAAAAACCTAATATAGCATTTTTGACACACTTTTTCCTATTGTTAGAATTACTCACGCAAGTTAGGATTAATATTTTGTTCTGACAAAGGAATCGGCCATTTATAATCCTGAGGATTACGAAAATCTCGTCTTCCTACATACCAGCGGCAATGTCCTGTTGGATCTACAAACTTGGTAGAACCAGCATAAGTGGTAGATTTAGGATAAGGAGCACCCCATACCTCACCAACAAGCACTGTTTCAGCAAGTTTCCAGCGCAGCAAGTCCCAATATCTGATACCTTCAAAAGCCAATTCAACACGACGCTCAGTACGGAGTAATTCGCGCAATTTGTCTGAATTAGTTTCTGTAATAGGTGGCATCTTAACATCAGCACGTCCACGCACCTGATTAATGGTCAAATTCAATACTGTTTGATCAATGGCCTGCCCGCTTTCAATCAAACATTCCAAATAGCTCAATAAAACTTCTGCATATCTGATTACCGGAGTCACTGCACTATAGCTATTCAAATCATTGATCGGATTCTCATCAAAATATTTACGCCACATAAAACCAGTCTTAGATGCTTCTGAAGAATAATCCAAACGTTCTTTCTTTGATGCTTCATAATCCGGACTCATGCGATATTCAGTACCCATAAAAGTCGCTCCATTATAATAGATGGTATAATCAAGACGCGGATCACGGTTCTCACCTAAATTATCCGGGTTGTAACGTGAATCGTCATAACTGAACGGAGTTCCGTCTTTAAACTCATAAGATTCAAATAATCCGGCCGAAGGATTAGACAGACTCCATCCAGCGTCTTTTGCAGACAAAATATGCTGTGGAAGACCGCAACCAAAATAGTTTTCAAGATAGGATATATAATAAATATTCTCCTTGTTGCCTACACCGGTTGAAGGATGGAACAGTTCCCGATACACAGGATGAATTGAGTTATCACCATAATCGATAATTTCCTTATAAGCGGCTGCTCCACCTGCCCAATCCTGCATCAGCATACAAGTTCTGCCCCAAAATGCTAAAGCAGCCTGTTTGCAAGCACGTCCTGTTTCGCTATTCGGAATATCTTTAAAACGGGGCAGATCAGCTGCCGACTCTTTAAACTCTGTCACACACCATGACAAGATATTAGCCTGAGTTTCCTTTTCAACTGTATTGGCCTCTTCACCTGTCAAAGTTTTGGTCACTAAAGGTACATCCTTAAAATAACTGGCCAGATAATGATACTGAGTGGCACGCAAAAAGCGGGCTTCGGCAACCATTCTGGTTTTCTGTTCTGATTCGGGAGCATTGGCAATACCCTCCAAGAAACGGTTACACAAACCGATACGCTTATAAGCCGATGACCAATAGTTTTTAATAAAAGAGTTATTATTCAACAGTTTACCACTAGAAATATTAAAGAATGGATTATTTTCTCCACGACGGTCATAAGCATTGTCTGTCAGATGTTCCATAAACAACATACCATGATAAGACCAAAAGTCCGAAACACTATATTCCAAACCATTTGTAATACTACCTCTATATAAGGAAGTTAAAGCCAATTCGGCATTCTTATCATCAGTCCAAAAATTATCTTCCGACAAATCTGTCAATGGATAACGCTCCAAATCACATGATTGCAATGAAAATGAAGCTAATAAAACAGTAAAAGCTATATATTTTAATCTTTTCATAAGTCATTAGAATTTTAAAGTTAAGCCCAAAGTATAAGTTGACATAGTTGGATAGTATTGACCGTTATTACTTGTGTTTTCAGGATCCCAGCCTTTACGATATCCCTTGAAGGTTAAAGGATTGTCTAAAGAAACATAGAAACGCATACCGGTGGAACCAAACTTTTTAACTATATGTTCGGGTAATGTATAACCTAACTGAACATTACGTACTTTCAGAAAAGAAGCATCCAATACCCAGAAATCAGAAGTCAGTGTATTATTGCTACCTGCATTTGACATAATCTCCAAGCGAGGATATTCAGGATAACGGTTATCCTGCTGCACATTCCAGCAATTCTCCATTTGCCATTTCTGAATATTACCCTCCTGATAGAATGCATGACCTGCATAAACAGACAACATACCTTTCACCTTAGCAACTCCCTGAAGCAATACACTGAAATCAAATCCTTTATATTCTCCACCGAAATTCAATCCAAAAGTATATTTAGGTATACGAGAACCTAAGAACGTTTTGTCATCCGGTGTTACTTTGCCATCACCTGTAATATCAACATAACGAATATCTCCGGCTTTAGAACCTTTGGCTATCGCAGTCTGATCATACCAGCCACCTACTTCATCATCGGTCAGAAATACTCCGTCCGTTTTATACCCATAAAACATCTGCATCGGATAACCGATAAACAAATCGCTACCGTTACCTACCATACCATTGTTCTGGGTCACATTTCCCATACCCAATGTCAATACCTTATTATCAATAATAGAGAAATTACCATTAATATGATAATGGAACTTACCAATTGTATTTTGATGACCTATTTCAAACTCCCAACCTTTATTTTCCAACTCACCGGTATTTACTTGCGATACACTTAATCCGAAAATCGAAGAATAACTTGCAGCCGGCTTATACAATACATCTGTAGTCTTACGATAGAAATAAGAAGCATTAAATGTCAACTTATTATTAAAGAATGCAGTCTCAATACCAACATCGGTAGTACGAGTACGCTCCCACTTCAAACCCGGATCCACATAAGTAGTAACAGCTGCTCCTTGTGTGTACACTCCGCCAAATACATAGTTCTGTTCTTGCCCTAAAGAGTATACCGACTGATAAGGATAGTTACCGATATTATTATTACCCAATATACCGTAAGAAGCTTTCAGTTTTAAATTATTAATGAAAGACAAATTTTCATTTTCCTTCCAAAACTGTTCTTCAGAGATACGCCAACCTGCAGCCAAAGAAGGGAAGAAACCATATTTGCTATCTGTCGGAAAACGAGAAGAGCCATCATAACGCATTGTTGTTTCAAATAAATAGCGCTGATCATAGTTATATGTCAAACGACCGAAGACAGACTGTATAGCCCAATCATATCCTCCGCCTCCATTTGTCTGACCGTCTGCCCCTCCAGCCCCTAAGAAAGGTACGTCATCAGACGGAAAGTTATTACGACTACCCGATAAAGTACGCTGACCTTCGTCTTCCCAAGTATATCCTACCAATGCAGCAAGATTATGTTTACCAAAAGACTTATTATAATCAGCTACAGCTTGGAAGGTCTTATAAACAGTTCGCTTCATTTCATCGCTCAATGTAGAAGGACCAGTACTCTTGTCACCCGTAAGAATCATATCACAACGATAATGGCGAACGTGACTTAATGTATAATTATAACCGCCTAAAATTTTCAAAGTCAATCCATCTATCGGCTGATATGACAATTCAATATTATTTTTAAATTTGTCATAGTCTTCACGATATGAAGACGCACAGTCTACCCATGCCACCGGTGTACCTTGCAATTTAGGTCCTAAACCGACCTCACCATTCTGCAAGTAAGTCGGAGTTAAACCGGGAAAACGAACGGCATTAGAAATAATCCCTTTAAATCCACCAATATCCAAAGAACCCGGAGTAGAAGGTTCGTGACGATCGGAAGTCATACCGCTCAGACGCACTTGTAATTTCAAGTTCTTAGCCAATTCCGCACCAAGGTTTACACGAGCATTGTAACGGTTATAATAGTTATTGTCCAACAAACCATTTTGACGCAAATATCCCAATGATACCATATATTGTACCTTTTCCGTACCACCGCTTACACTCAACTCATGCTTGGTTTGCAGTGCATGACCGCCCAAAAGATCATCAAGATACATTTCGTCAGCATAGTTGTCAGGGTCAGAACCATCACGATACTTCTGAATCATCTCAGGCGTATAGGTTTCTGCTCCAATCGCCTTATTATAAAATTCTGCATATTCATAAGAATGAGCCAATTCCGGCAATTCTGTAGCCTGACTCATACCCACGGAACCATTATAAATAATGCGGGCTTTACCTTCCTTTCCTTTCTTGGTTGTTACCAAAATAACACCATTGGCAGCACGAGAACCATAAATAGCTGCTGAAGAGGCATCCTTCAGAACTGAAATATTATCAATATCGGCCGGAGTCAAATCACTCAAAGAACCGGGAAGTCCATCTACTAGAACCAAAGGACTAGGAGTTGCTCCAAACGAACCGACACCACGGATACGAATAGTACCGGCATCCTGTCCCGGATTACCGCTTTCCTGTGTAATGGTAACACCCGACATCTGACCGGTCAACATATTAGAAACGTCAGGCACTGCACGAGATTCCAATGCTTTACTGTCCACTGATGCAATAGAGCCAATCACATTGACTTTCTTCTGCGAGCCATAACCTACAACCACCACTTCATCCAGTGTTTCCGTATCTTCTTTCAGAGTAATATTAAGGAAAGATTTATTTCCGACCGAAACATCCTGAGTATTATAACCAATATAAGAAACTTGCAAAGTAGCATTGCTTGGAACGGACAAATCAAAGTTACCATCTATATCTGTAATACTTCCTACAGTGGCATCTCCTTTTAAAATTACATTGGCACCAATAATAGGTTCCCCGGCTGAATCTTTTATAGTACCCTTAATTTTCTTAACCTTCTCATCATCTTTCAGAGTGATAACAATATAATTGTCATTCACTTGATAGACACAATTAGTTCCTTTTAGCAAATCCGACAGAATTTGCAATACATCCTGATTCTTTTGATTCAAGACAACTTGCTTATTGACATCCAATTGTGAAGTGTTATAAGCAATCTTATACTTCGAAACAGATTCAATTTTCTCAAACGCTTGTTTTAAAGAAAGACGTTCCCCATTGAAGGAAACTTTCTGTGCATTAACAGAGAGGCTACCGGCCAGAAATAAGCCAACACCAAGCCCCAACACTCGAATAAATTTCTTGTTCATTTCATATTAGATTTATTAACGACATAAAGTGTACGTACATGAGAAAGACAATTCAAATAAATACTACACCCAATGGTTTTGTGTTAACAAATACTAAACCACTATCTTAAATAGATATTCTTGCCAACAATTTCATATTCTATACCGGGAACCAATATTTTAATGATTTGAAGTACTTGCTCCAACGATTCATTTCTATTAAAATGAACTCTCAAACTTTGATTCTGGTAAATAGATGTACGCACATGGAATTTCACACCATACACACGTTCCAAAGTATGAAGAACATCATTAAACGGTACATTGCCAAAGAACAACCCTCCCATACGCCAATCGGAGTGGGAAACAGCATTCACTTTATGCTGCTGTACTATCCCTGTGGAAGGAGTATATATCAACTGGTCATTGGGTTCCAGAAAATATTTCTCCGGTTGTTTATTTACCTTTACCTGTAACCTGCCGGTTTCCAATGTAGCCATTATCTGATTATTGTCCGGATACGCCGAAATATTGAATGTCGTACCAAGCACTTCCAACTCTAAATGGTTGGTAGTGACAATAAAAGGATGCTCTTTATCTTTTGAAACTTCAAAGAAACCTTCTCCCGCAATATAAACATTGCGAGATTCAGATATGAAACTGGAGGGATATACCAACAAAGTACCGGCATTAAGCCAAACCTTACTTCCATCAGGAAGAACCACTTCTTCACGTGTACCCATAGCTGCATAACGCTGCATATAAGTCACTTCGGACAACGTCTCCTTCACATAATCCTTTGCAGAATAATAATAGTAAGCCGAAAAACACACCATAATGAAAGGAATAGTCCAAATAGCAGCTACTCTTCCCCAATTTATTCTTTTCGTATTTCTTATATGTTCCCGATGTACTAATTCGACAGTCTGTTCTTCTTTTTTTAATCCTAAAGAGGTCTCCAAATTATAAAAAGCCTTCTCTATTTTTTCGTCAGAGCAAGAAGCATCGTCCAGTTTATCCCAAATGTGTGAAACAGCTTCTTCTCTTGCTTTATCTTCCACAGGAAAAACCATACGATTATAAACACGTTCCGTTATCTCATCAGAAACTTCATGATGAAAGAAAAAGTCTATTATCTTATGTATATAATTATTCATTTTCACATTTTATATAAATAAAGACAGTTCTATCTTATGATACACCTAAACCGGCAGTATTAAATAAACTAAAATAGAAAGAGCCAAAGCGTCTCTCAGTTCATTTAAAGCGATATTCAAATGATTCTCCACCGTTTTTTTCTGTATCCCCAGTTTCTCTGCTATTTGTTCGTTAGAAAGTCCTTTTATCCGACTCAACTTATATATCATTTTCCTTTTAGGAGGCATCTCATTCACTACCATATCAATTAATAATTGCAAATCTTTCGCTATCAATTTATCATAAGGAGTATATTCATCAGAAATCTCGGGAACATTATCTTCGCTTGTAAACCGAGAGACTTTTTTAGTTGTGATATAATTAAAAACGGTATATTTGGTAAGCATGAACAAATAAGAATCAAAATGATGTACCTTGTGAAAAATCGCTCTCTTATTCCATAGTTTTATAAAGACAATTTGAGTCAAATCCTCAGAATCATCCAAATCTTTTATAAATCCCCGTATAAAAGCATATACCTTAGGATAAAACAGCTTGAATATCTTATGAAAGGCTTCATGGCTGCCAGAGGCAAATTCTCCTACAACTTCCGGTTCTACAATCATTATTAAGATTAATTCAAATGAAACGGGTGTAAATGTAGGGAATTTATTAGAAAATACCAAAAATAGATTCTAAAAGTACAATTTTAGTTTATAGAGATAAAGGAATACAAAACGAGCTGCCTCCTATATTCGAGCAGAAACATATCACTCGAATATGGGAAGCGGAAAGAAATTCTGCAAACAAATTTATTTTGTCAAAGTTAAAGATCGTTACTGATTTCATATAATCCAACCAATTGTTGATTACGTTGGCAATCGAGATTGAAGATTGAGAATTTATAATAAACATGGTTCATTAACTTTTTTAGGTTATAAGCCATAGTTGCCAACAAGACATGTTTGTTCGCGAATTTTATACCTCTGGTATGTACTTTTCTCATGGCCCTAAAATCAAGCAATGTGCCTAAAACCGATTCGACTGTGGCGGAACGTAATTTTTTCATTTTTCATCCCATTGGTGAATGTTAACTTTAGTTTGCCTTGCTGTTCATGCTAATCTGCCAAAAAATAACAGTCGTCGAAATTCTGTTATGGTGTATATATGTTTTTATACTTTATACATTGTAAGACGAACACATACAGCTTTTCTATCTATCGGTGAATAAAGAGTTTACATCTATCTCTTCCATCCCAAGCACCCTCTCGATATCTTTCAGTATTCTGGTATAATTGTCAGATATTTCCTTCTCCGTCCTGAACGCGACTACCGGCAGCGGT
>ERZ860668.2213-NODE-2213-length-10762-cov-2.519940_pt1 | contig 10762 bp, 8 predicted proteins | sample MGYA00510062_ERZ860668 | MGnify/ENA primary metagenome ERZ860668 (study PRJEB30046, sample SAMN00715258) | human gut metagenome | study: EMG produced TPA metagenomics assembly of the A metagenome-wide association study of gut microbiota in type 2...
AGGAGGTAGATTTATGGCAAAATTAAGAGTATATGAACTGGCAGAACAGATGAATAAGACAAACAAAGAAATACTCTCTATATTAAAAGATAAAGGAATTGAGGTGGCAAGTCATATGAGTACACTTTCAGATGAACAGATTGATGCAGTAAAAAGTGAAAAATCTTCTGAAGATACCCCGAAGAAGAAAAATATCGTTCAGGTTTTCAGACCGCAGAACTCACAGGGCGGCGGAAGAGGCCGTAATGGTCAGGGACGCCCGCAGGGCAGTCGAAACGGACAGCGCCCGCAAGGCAATGGAAATGGACAGGGACGCTCACAGGGCAATGGAAACAGACAGGAACGTCCACAGAATGGTAACAGCCAGGGACGCCCTCAGGGAAATGGCCAGGGACGTCCACAGAACGGAAACAGACAGGATCGTCCGCAGGGAGAAAACCGTGATAACAGACAGCGCAGAAATCCAAACGGACCAAGAAACGGTCAGGATCAGAGACAGGGACGCCCGGGTGATGGAAGAAGAGATGGCGGATTCCAGAACCGCGGAGACAGAAGAGATAATCGAGATAACCGTGATAACAGAGACGGAAGAGAGATGCGTGATGGCGGACGCCGTGACGACAGAAGAAAATCTAGCCCGTCTATTCCGGCACCTGCAATCGCAGAACAGAAACCAAGCCGCAACAAACCAAAAGATGCGCACAAGAAGAAAGAATATAACAGAAATGAAGAGAACGAAGACAGACTGCAGAAAGGCAAAAAGGGCAAAAACAATAACGCTCAGCCGAAAATGGTAAAACCACAGCCGAAGAAAGAGGTTGTGGAGGAGCAGATCAAGCAGATCACAATTCCGGAAGTACTTACAATCCAGGAACTTGCAGATGCAATGAAGATCCAGCCATCCGTAATCGTTAAGAAACTCTTCATGCAGGGCAAGATTGTAACAGTCAACCAGGAAATTGATTACGAGACAGCTGAAGAAATCGCTCTGGAATTCGATGTGCTCTGTGAAAAAGAAGAAGTAGTCGATGTGATCGAAGAACTTCTGAAAGAAGACGAAGAAGACGAAAAGAAAATGAAGAAACGTCCGCCGGTAGTCTGCGTTATGGGACACGTTGACCACGGTAAAACCTCTCTTCTTGACAAGATCCGTGATACTCATGTCATCGCAGGAGAAGCAGGTGGAATCACACAGCATATCGGTGCTTCAGTTGTGGAAATCAACGGTGAGAAAATCACCTTCCTCGATACACCGGGACATGAAGCATTTACCGCAATGCGTATGCGTGGTGCAAATTCTACCGATATTGCAATCCTGGTTGTTGCAGCAGATGACGGTGTCATGCCGCAGACTGTAGAAGCGATCAACCATGCAAAGGCAGCAGGGATCGAGATCGTAGTTGCGATCAACAAGATTGACAAGCCAAGTGCCAATATCGACCGTGTAAAACAGGAACTGACCGAATATGAACTGATTCCGGAAGACTGGGGCGGAAGCACGATTTTCGTACCGGTATCCGCGCATACAAAAGAAGGAATTCAGGAGCTTCTCGAGATGGTTCTTCTGACAGCAGAAGTGATGGAGCTCAAAGCAAATCCGAACCGTGTGGCAAGAGGACTTGTGATCGAGGCAGAGCTGGATAAAGGAAAAGGTTCTGTTGCGACAGTGCTCGTACAGAAAGGTACCCTTCGTGTGGGAGATGCCATTGCAGCAGGATCCGCACACGGAAAAGTAAGAGCCATGATGGATGACAGGGGAAGACGTGTAAAAGAAGCAGGTCCGTCCCAGCCGGTAGAAATCCTCGGATTGAATGAGGTTCCGCAGGCAGGAGAAGTCTTTGTGGGATGCGAGTCAGAAAAAGAAGCAAGAAACTTTGCAGAGACATTTATTTCACAGCACAGAGTGAAGATGCTTGAAGAGACAAAATCCAAGATGTCTCTGGATGATCTGTTCAATCAGATTCAGGAAGGAAACTTAAAAGAACTCAACATCGTAGTGAAAGCAGATGTACAGGGTTCTGTGGAAGCAATCAAACAGAGTCTGATCAAATTGTCAAATGAAGAAGTTGTGATCAAGATCATTCACGGCGGAGTTGGTGCGATCAATGAATCCGACGTGATTCTGGCATCTGCTTCCAATGCGATCATCATCGGATTTAACGTGCGTCCGGATGCGACAGCGAAGGAGATTGCAGACCGTGAAGGCGTTGACTTAAGACTTTACAGAGTCATCTACAATGCGATTGAAGATGTGGAAGCGGCAATGAAAGGTATGCTGGATCCGGTATTTGAAGAGAAGGTACTGGGACACGCAGAAGTACGTCAGACATTTAAGGCATCCGGAGTGGGAACGATTGCAGGTTCTTATGTACAGGACGGTACTTTTGAACGAAATTGTTCTGTTCGTCTGACACGTGACGGCATTGTGATCTTTGACGGACCTCTGGCATCTCTGAAACGATTCAAGGATGATGTGAAAGAAGTCAGAGCCGGATACGAGTGCGGTTTCGTATTTGAAAACTATAATGATATCAAAGAAGGCGATCTTGTAGAAGCATACAAGATGGTAGAAATAGAAAGAAAATAAGGAGCAGTTATGAGGAAAAACAGTATTAAAAACACAAGAATCAATACTGAAGTCCAAAGAGAACTGAGCAACATCCTACGCGGAGGCATCAAGGACCCGAGAGTGGCGCCGATGACTTCCGTGGTAGCGGTGGAAGTAGCACCTGATCTGAAGACATGTAAGGCATACATCAGCGTGCTGGGAGATAAGAAAGCCCAGGAAGATACGATCACAGGACTTCAGAGTGCAGAAGGATATATCCGGCGTGAACTGGCAAGAACGATCAACATGCGCAATACACCGGAGATCCGGTTTATCATGGATCAGTCCATTGAATACGGTGTCAATATGACGAAAAAAATCAATGATCTGACCAAAGATTTGAAAAGTGAGGATGAATAAATAAGCATGAAAATTGTATTATCTGATATTTTGAAGGGAAAGAAGCGGATCGCGCTCTCCGGTCATGTTCGGCCGGACGGAGACTGTGTAGGATCGTCGATGGGATTGTACCTGTATCTTACAGAGCAGTTTCCGGAAATAGAAGTTGATCTGTATCTGGAAAAGATACCGGCATCCTTTTCCATAATCTCGCGTACAGAGGAAATCAGACATACACTTTCAGAAGAGACGGCATATGATCTGTTTATCTGTCTGGACTGTGGGGACGAACAGCGGCTCGGACCGTTTGCACCGTTACTTCGACAGGCTGCACATACGGTTTGTATCGATCATCATGTGAGCAATGATGCATTTGCAGAGTTAAATTACATTCGCCCGGAGGCAAGTTCTACATCAGAGCTGGTTTATACACTTCTGGAAGATGAGAAGATCAGTAAGGCATGTGCGGAAGCACTGTATATGGGAATCGCACATGATACGGGAGTATTTCAGTACTCCTGTACCTCTCCGGAGACGATGGAGGCAGCCGCACAGTTGCTTAGAAAAGGAATTGACGGCAGTGAGATTATCGAAAAAACTTATTTTGAGAAGACCTATATCCAGAATCAGATCTTAGGGAGAGCGCTTTTAGAAAGCATGCTGGTTTTAGAAAAACAGGTGGTCGTTTCTGTTGTATCCAGAAAAGAGATGGAATTTTTCGAGGCAGTTCCAAGCGATCTGGAGGGAATCGTGGCTCAGCTTCGGCAGACAAAAGGTGTGGAAGTGGCGATTTTTCTGCATGAGACGGACACCCGGGAGTATAAGGTCAGTCTGCGTTCCAAGGGCAAAGTCAATGTAAGCAGTATTGCTCAGTATTTTGGTGGAGGCGGTCATGTGCGTGCAGCAGGGGTTACAATGAAAGGTTCTGCGCACGATGTGATCAACAATCTGCTTAGACAGATTACATTGCAGCTAAAAGAGGCATAGAAGAGAAAGACAGGAATTGTTATGGTAAATGGAATTCTGAACGTATACAAAGAAAAAGGATACACATCCCATGATGTAGTGGCAAAGCTGCGTGGAATTGTGGGGCAGAAGAAGATCGGACATACAGGCACGCTGGACCCGGATGCGGAAGGCGTGCTTCCTGTTTGTCTGGGAAGAGCAACAAAGGTATGTGATATGCTCACGGAAAAGGATAAAACATACGAGGCGGTCCTGTTGCTTGGAAAAGAGACCGATACCCAGGATATTTCAGGAACTGTGCTGAGAGTGGGAGAGACAGAAGGACTCACGCAGGAGCAGGTAAAAGACTGTGTGATGAGTTTTGTGGGGGAATATGATCAGATACCGCCCATGTATTCTGCACTGAAAGTAAACGGCAAAAAGCTGTATGAGCTGGCACGGGAAGGGAAGACGATCGAGCGCAAAAGCCGCAAAGTTGAAATCAAAGAGATCCGGATCCTGGAAATGGCACTGCCGCGTGTGAGGATGGAGGTTTCCTGTTCCAAGGGAACCTATATCCGGACATTGTGTCACGATATCGGTGAAAAGCTGGGTTGCTTTGGATGTATGGAGTCGCTTCTTCGTACAAAGGTGAGCCGTTTTGAGATTGAGAGCAGTCTGAAGCTTTCAGAAATACAGAAAAAAAGAGAGGAAGGAAAGCTTTCAGAGATTATAACCCCTCTGGATGCAGTGTTTTTCCAATATCCTGCCGTGACGGTAAAAAAAGAGGGGCAGGCGCTTGCGTATAACGGAAATGAGATTCCAATCCGCTTTGTAACAGATATGGAAGAAAGAAAAAATCAGGAATGGATACGTGTATACGATCTGGAAAATCATTTTATCGGTATCTTCTGTTTTGATAAAAACAGGAAAAAACTTACTGTGGAAAAGATGTTTCTGGATCAGGAAGAAATAAGAGGATGATTATGCAGTACGTAACAGACTTAAGCAAATATCAGACAGAAAACAGGACAGCTGTCACACTCGGAAAGTTTGACGGTCTTCACCGAGGACATCAGGAACTGATCAGCCGGATTCAAAGATTTGCGGATCAGGAAAAAGCGGAAAGTGTTGTTTTTGCATTTGATATGGGGAAAGAAGCATTGATGACAGGCGAGGAAAAGAAAGCATATCTGGAAGGATGTGTGGATACGCTGATCATCTGTCCGTTTACTGAGGCAATCCGTGAGATGGAAGCAGAGGAATTTATTGAAAAGATCCTGATTGAACAACTGCATGCCGCATACATTGCAGTGGGAACAGATTTTCATTTTGGTCATCAGAAGCGAGGAGATATCTGTATGCTGAAACAGTATGCAAAGCGCTATGGATATGAGCTGGAGATTGTAGAAAAGGCAGTGTATCGAAAAAGGGAAATCAGCAGTACCTATATCAGAGAGGCGCTGAAAGTCGGCAATGTGGAACTTGCAGAAAAGCTTTTGGGATACCGATACCGTACAGAGGGCGTTGTAGAGCATGGACAAAAGCTCGGGAGAACGCTGGGATTTCCCACTTTGAATGTCGCATGGAAGCCCGAAAAAGCAGCCCCCCGGTTTGGCGTATATGCATGCAGAGTAAAAATGGATGGAACCTGGTATTGCGGAATCGGCAATCTGGGGATCAAACCGACGGTAACGGATGCAAAACGGATTTTGACAGAGGTGTATGTATTTGATTATAAGGGAGATGCATACGGAAAATATGTGGAGATTGAATTCTGTGCGTTTGAGAGACCGGAGAGCAGATTTGCATCTCTGGAGGAGTTAAAAACACAGGTGGATCGAGATATTTTATTTGGTATGGAGTATTTTCGGGCGCAGCAGTGAGGTGGTTTATGAAGAAAGGGAAGAAAAAACCAAGCTTTCGTACAAAGCTGATCTTTCTGACTTTGTCGGCCTGTATTATTTCGACATTGATTCTTGGAATCGCACAGATGGTGTTGTCCGTTTTTCATTTTTCGAGACAGGCTCGTTCTGACCTGGAATTTTATCTCGAGAATACAAGCGGGCAGTTTGATACAAGAATCAAAAATATGGAAAATATGGTGATTTCTCTGCGGCATAATAATGTGCTGAAACATTTTATCGCGGGAGAAGCGTACAATGAGCAAGAAGCAAGGGAGCAGTTTGCAAACAGTACCGATTTGTTTTCGGAAATGAATATGGTTGATTCCGCCTCTCCGTTTATCGACTGCATCTATCTGTTTAATGAAAACGGAGAATGGGTGAGCAGTCGTTTCTACCCGGAGACAGTGGAAAATATGGAGCTTCAGAATCAAATTTATAAAGAAATCAATTCCAGTTTTTTGAAAAGCAGCAATGAATACTGGTATATGACACATGATGAACGCGCGTATGTATGTATGCGTGTATACAATGAGGAGATGGAGGAGTCCGGCTGCTGCATTATTTCCCTTGGAAAAAGTGCGGTGGATACGTTGTTTTCCAAAACAAAAGAATATCCGGAAAGCAGCTGGCTGATCACAGGAGAAAAAGGACAGATTCTGTTTGCAAATGAAAAGGGAAAAGAACAGGCAAAACAGATGCTGGAAATTCAGGATTTGGGAAGCAGTGAGGAAAAGATCGGAAATCAGATGACTCTCTTTTATGGAGGGAAAACCGGGTTTGGGATTGAACTGAGGATGGCACTTCCCAAGAATCTGATCTATGCCTCGATCCGTTCCACCGTACAGCCTTTTGCAGTGATTTTTCTGATCGTGATCGGAATCACGGCGATTGTCGTATTTGCGGTATCCATGAGAATGACACGTCCGCTGAAGTTTATCGGAGAAGATATCCGGAAATTTGGAAACGGCAGACTGGATGCGCAGATGCGGGAATTTGATACAAGAGAGTTTGATGAGATCAGCACACGGTTTAATGAGATGACCGGGCAGATCAAAAATCTGATCACGGAAGTCTATGAAAAACAGCTTCTTGCTACACAGGCTCAGGTAAAATATTTGCAGTCTCAGATCAATCCGCATTTCATGTTTAACATTTTATCCATGCTCAGTATGAAAGCAGGATTGCAGGGAAACAAAGAACTGCAAAAGCTTTTGAGCGCATTTTCCAGACTGATTCAGGGAAAGATTTTCCGGAACGGAGAGATTGAAATCCCGTTATTTCAGGAGATGGAGTTGATCGAGTTTTATCTGCTTTTACAGGGAGAGCGGTTTGCAGGAAAGATTACATATGATATACTTTGCAGTGAAGAAGTGAAAAATGCCAGAATTCCGCGGCTGAGTGTGGAACCATTGGTGGAAAACGCTGTTTCACACGGTCTCGAACCGAAACCGGGAAGCGGTCATATCAGGGTGGAAGCAAAAGAAGAAAATGGGAAGCTGCGGATTCAGATCAAAGATGACGGAGTCGGATTTGATGTGGAAGAGCAGAAGAAGAACAAAGGGCAGGCGGTGGAAGATGAGAAGCATACGCACATCGGTCTTACCAATACACAGCAGATGCTTCATACGATATACGGTGAAGAAGCATCGATGAAGATTGAGAGTACACCGGGTGCGGGTACTTGTGTAACGATGTGTCTGCCGTTGGAAAAAGGGGGAAGAAAGTCATGTGGAGAGTGATGATTGCAGATGATGAACCATATATCCGGGAAGGGTTGGAAAAGCTGATTCCCTGGGAGGAGCTTGGATGCGAGCTGATCTATGTTGCGGAGAATGGTCAGGATCTGTTGGAACAGATCCGCAGCTGTCCGCCGGATATTGCGATCATTGATATAAAAATGCCGCTGATGGACGGCATGGAAGTTGCGGAATACATTTATAAAAATCATATCCGGACGTCTGTGATCTTTCTGACTGCGTATGCGGATTTTCAGTATGCACGAAAGGCAATTCAGTACCAGGTGAGTGATTATATTGTCAAAACAGCAGCTCTGGAAGAAATTCCGGCAGCCATTGCAAATATCAAACAGCGGCTGGAGAGTAAAAATATGACCTGGTATCGGATGCTCCTGGTAACACCGGTGCGTCAGGGTGAAAAGGTGAGAAAATTCTTTCTGCATGCCTTTCATTCGTTTGAATACCGCGCTCTTTCACCCGGAACGGAGGAAGAAGGACTGGTGCTTACAGTCAATGACAGTGAACGGACAGAGGAAATCTTCAGCTGTTGTGAGAAAATGAAAGCCTTTTGTAAAAACTTTCTTGGAGAGACGCCGCAGATTTTGTGCAGCCGGGCCTATCAGCAGGGAGATGATTCTTCCTTGCTCTATGAACAGACAAAGGCCTACGCCAAGGGAAGAAGTGCAGAGCAGATTTTGATCGTGCCGCAGAATGCAGAAGAGGGAGATGGGACAGATACATTGTTAAAGCGTGTTCAGACCTATATCCGGAACCATTATACAGAGCGCCTGACACTGGCGGATATTGCGGAGGCAGTCCATGTCAGCTCCAGTTATCTGAGTCGGTTTTACAAATTGAAGGCAGGAGAGAACCTGTTTGATACGATTAATTCTCTTCGTGTGGAAAAAGCCAAAGAACTGCTTTTAAGAGGAGACAAGAAAATCTATGAGATCGCAGCATTGACCGGTTTTGAGGATACGGCATATTTTTCAAAGGTGTTTAAGAAATATGCAGGATGTCCGCCAAAGGAATACGAGCAGTCCGGAGGAAGAAATCTATGAGAAAAGGAACGTGGGTTTTACTGCTTCTTATGACGGCCTGTCTGCTCGGAGGCTGCAGTAAGGAGAGCGCGGAGCAGACAGAGATTACGCTGATACATGGTTGGGGCTCCATGGAATCGGAGCATGTCAGAATGCGGCAGATTTATAAGGATTTTGAAAAAGAGCACCCGGAGATCAAGCTGAATCTGATGTCCATGACTTCATCGGATGAGGTGATCAAAAAGACAAAAAACATGCTTTCTGTTGGAGAGGTTCCGGATCTGATTTTTACAGGAGGCTACGGAAAAGATTCGGTGTACCGCTTTATGGAAGAAAAAAACAAAGCGGCAGACCTTATGCCTTATCTGGAGAAAGATCAGGAATTTGCAGACTCTGTAGCGCCGGAGATCATTTCCTACTGGCAGAAGGACGGGAAGCTGTATACCCTGTCAGATGTACTGTTGCTTGGAGGGGGATACTGGTATAACGCGGATATTTTTGAAAAAGCGGGGATTGAATCGGTACCGGAGACCTGGGATGAGTTTCTGGAGGCTTGTGAGAAGATACAGAGCTGGTCACAGAATGAAGGAAAATCGGTGATCCCGGTACAGATTACGAAAGAAAACAGTGCTTATCTGGCAGATGCCCTGCTTTTGGACACTTCCAAAGAAGCACAGGACGCAGTGGAAAATCATTCGATGATGCTAAGTGCAAAAGAACTTTTTCCGGTTTTAGAGACAATGAAGCAGATCAGACAATATGGGGACAGTACAGACAAAAATTATGGATACAGGGACGAAGGAAGTATGTTCAACAGTGGAAATACAGCCATGTATATCAATGGAGTGTGGGCAAGTAAGCTGATCGATGAAAAAATCGATGCCTGCTATGCACCGTTTCCGGGAAAGAATGGCAGCACGATCGCCAGTTCTTCCGTATGTCTGGGATATATTGTAGGCAATACCGGGAATCAAGAGACAATGGATGCCAGTGTTGAATTTTTAAAGTATATGCTCAGCGAAAAGGTACAGAAGCGGATTCTTCTGGAAACCGGACAAATGCCGTCCAGCCCAAAGATACATCTGGAAGAATATAAGGAGCAGATTCCGAGGATGTGCAATGCTGTGGAAGCAATTCGTGGAGCAGACCGTATCATTGAGGTGCCGGACAATCTCTGGACGGCAGATCAGCTGGAAAACTTTCGGAACCAGATTATGGAAGTTCTTAACGGGACTTTGGATGAAGAGCAGTTTTGTACAAATTTATATCAATAGTTGCAGCGTCATATCATGAAAATGGTATGGCGCTTTTCATAAATATGACAAAACAGAGGTAAATAAATTACAAGAAAACGGCAGAATCATAAATATATTACAAAAAACAGGAAATTGACACGGAAAAACCAGAAATAATGCAAGAAAGTGTCAATTCTATCCATAGAGTCAGGCTGATGATCATGATATTCTAAATTCAACAGGAAATCGAAGGAGGATTTAGTAATGAAAAAGAAAAGAATCATCAGCCTGATTTTGGCTACAACTATGGCGGCAACAGTAGTCGTTTCCGGATGTGGGAAATCCGGTGACTCTGAGAAAACAGATGACGGCAAAAAGAAAACAGAAGCATCTGATGACAAGGTATTGGAGTTTTATCATGGATATTATCAGGATGCAAGCGAATGGGCACCTGCACAGGTTATGCGCGATATCTATGACGAGTTTGCAAAAGAGCATGCAGATGGAGAAGTGGAATTTAAAGCAATTCCGACAGAGGATATCGACAGTGTGGTAGAAAATAAAGTGGCAGGCGGAAGCTATCCGGATATGGTGGATCTGGCAGGACGGTCTGTATCACTGGCAGCGATCAGTCAGGATTTGCTCCTTGACATGAAACCATACATAGATGAAGAAGGGATCAAAGACAACGTTGGAATCAACTATACACAGAACGACGTGGATGGAAAGATTTATACGGTTCACGATCAGCTTCTGACACTGGGATACTGGTACAATGACAAGGTGTTAAAAGACGCAGGAGCAACAACACCGGATACATGGAAGAACTGGAGCGATTTTGAAGGAGCAATGGAAAAAGTACGTTCCGCAGGCGGAGATGTGTATGCATATGGTGCCGGTCAGGGATCTACAAGATGCTTTAACGCAATCCTCGGTATGTCCGAAAATGGAA
>ERZ860668.2219-NODE-2219-length-10752-cov-3.546789_pt1 | contig 10752 bp, 3 predicted proteins | sample MGYA00510062_ERZ860668 | MGnify/ENA primary metagenome ERZ860668 (study PRJEB30046, sample SAMN00715258) | human gut metagenome | study: EMG produced TPA metagenomics assembly of the A metagenome-wide association study of gut microbiota in type 2...
CCGGCCGCGTTTTCCATTTGTTCATCACTTACGGCAGCAGTGGTTATTTCTTTTAACGTATCAATCCAGGAATACCCTACACCGTCACTGAACTGCTCTTTCTGTCTCCATGCCACGCTTTCCGGTAGCATATCGGCAAAGGCTTCGCGTACGATTCTCTTTTCAATGTTTTTTCCGGGACACATTTTGGCTTTCGGATTCAACGTCATTGCGACATCAAGAAACTCTTTGTCTAAGAATGGTACACGTCCCTCTACGCCCCAAGCTGACAAACTTTTATTAGCACGAAGACAGTCATACATGTGTAATTTAGAAAGTTTACGTACTGTTTCTTCATGAAATGCTTGTGGGGTGGGAGCCTTATGGAAATAAAGGTATCCTCCGAAAACTTCGTCGGCACCTTCTCCGCTCAGCACCATTTTGATTCCCATAGATTTAATGACACGTGCCAATAGATACATAGGAGTGGAAGCCCGTACGGTAGTTACATCATACGTTTCGATAAAATAGATAACATCACGGATCGCATCTAGTCCTTCCTGCACGGTGTAGTTTATTTCGTGGTGTACGGTACCGATATATTCGGCAACCTCACGTGCTTTTATCAAGTCGGGTGCACCTTTCAGACCGATAGCAAAGGAGTGAAGTTGAGGCCACCATGCATCGCTTGCTCCGTCTGTTTCTATACGTTTGGCCGCATATTTCTTGGCAATGGCGGAGATAACAGAACTATCCAAGCCACCGGAAAGAAGTACTCCGTAAGGCACATCACTCATTAATTGGCGATGAACGGCATCTTCTAATGCTTCTTTCACATCGCCGGCTTTCGCATCGTTGTCTTTTACAGTTTCATATTCCGTCCAGTCGCGTGCGTACCAACGTTTCATTTGCCCTTCCTTGCTGTAATAGTAATGTCCCGGAAGGAATAATTCATACTCATCGCAAAATCCTTCAAGAGCTTTCAGCTCGCTGCCGAAATATATTTTCCCGTCTTTGTCCCTGCCTATATATAAAGGTATGACGCCAATTGGGTCACGGGCAATCAGAAATTCATCTTTTTCTTCATCGTAGAGAACGAATGCAAAGATTCCGCTGATATCTTCCAAAAAGTGAATGCCTTTGTCTTTGTAAAGGGCAAGAATAACTTCACAATCACTTCCCGTCTGAAAATCATATTTTCCGGCATATCGGGTACGGATTTCCCGGTGGTTATAGATTTCACCGTTTACGGCAAGTACTTGTTTCCGGTCGGGAGAGTACAAAGGCTGCCCTCCACTTTGCGGGTCGACAATTGAAAGGCGTTCGTGTGCCAAAATCGCACTTCCACCTACATAGATACCACTCCAGTCCGGTCCGCGGTGACGGATTTTCTGAGCCATTTTCAATGCTTTATCTCTTAGCTCCTTGGTTTGAGCTTTTATATTGAGTATACCTGCTATTCCACACATAACTTTAATTTTTAGTTGTTAAATAAGTATCTATTTCCGCAGCCGTCTTTCGTCCTCCTGCCATGGCGCGTACCACCAGACTGGCTCCGGTAGCAGCATCTCCGGCAAGAAATACATTATCGGCAAAATTCGGTTGTTCCGGTTTTAAGAATCCCATGGCCAGCAATACCATATCTGCCTCGATCACCTCTTTTTTTCCGGTAGGTTTCAGTGTCGGACGTCCTCCGTCTGTTGCCGGAATCCATTCTACTTCTTCCACTTCCACACCTGTTACGTTCCCATTTTTTCCTAGGAATTGATTGGAAGTGAGGCACCAGCGGCGTATGCAACCTTCTTCATGGCTGGAAGTAGTCTTGAGGACTACCGGCCACTGCGGCCAGGGGGTAGACGGGTTATGTCCCACGGGTGGCTGGGGCATGATCTCAATCTGCGTTACGCTGGTTGCTCCTTGGCGCACACTAGTTCCGATGCAATCCGACCCCGTATCTCCACCACCAATGACAAGTACCTTTTTGCCCTTGGCATTCACTAATTTATCTTTGGAGAAAGTTTGTCCTTCCAGAATCCTATTCTGTTGGGCCAGCATTTCAAGTGCAAAGTAAATACCTTTCAAATCCCGTCCCGGAATACTTAAATCGCGTGCTGCCGGTGTTCCCGTACAGATGCAGTAAGCGTCGAATCCCTCCGGTAAATGATTGACGTCAATTTCTACTCCCATTTCAAACTTGATTCCTTCCGCAGTTAAGATATTCATGCGCCGGTCAATCACATTCTTATCCAGTTTAAAATTGGGAATACCGAAACGTAGCAATCCGCCGGGAGCTTCGTTCTTATCAAATAAGGTTACTGAATATCCTTTTAGATTGAGTTGATTGGCCACGACCAGTCCGGCAGGACCGGCACCAATAACCGCTACTTTCTTTCCGTTTCTTTCCGGGGTCTGTATTTGTATATATCCTTCACGAAAAGCTGCTTCAACGATAGCCGCTTCGTTTTCGCGAATCGTCACAGGTTGGTCACATGAAAGTTTTAGTACACAAGACTTCTCACAAAGGGCTGGACAAATACGCCCCGTAAATTCAGGAAAGTCACAGGTGGACGATAGGATTTCGTATGCCTCTCTCCATTTCCCTTTGAATAAAGCGTCCTGCCATTCCGGTTGTTTATTCCCTATCGGGCATGCCCAGTGGCAGAAGGGTACGCCGCAGTCCATACAGCGAGAAGCCTGTAACTTGCGGCTGTTTGTATTCAATGTTTGTTCTACCTGACTGTAATCAGTGATTCGTTCGTTCACAGGGCGGTATCCCGCTTCCTGTCGAGGTATATTTAAAAAAGCTCTAGGATCTCCCATTTTCTTTAAGTTTTAAGTTTAATTTTAGTCCCGCATGGAAACCTGACTCAGGCATCTTGCCGGTTGTCGGTTAATAGTCTCTTTGCATATCTGCAATCTTTTGTTGTAACTTTCTCATTTGCTCTTCCTGTAGCACTTTTTTGTACTCGATAGGCACTACCTGGATAAATTGATCGACATAATGATTCCAGTCATCAAGCATGGTACGTGCCAGTTTCGAACCTGTATATAAGTAATGTTGACGAATCAGTTCGTGTAATTCTTTTCGGTAACTGGCTTCTTCAATCAGTGAAAGTTCTACCATTTCCATATTGCAGAAATAGTCAAAGTTTCCTTCCTTATTCCATACATACGCTACCCCACCACTCATACCGGCAGCGAAGTTGCGTCCTGTCTGTCCGAGAACCACCACACGTCCTCCAGTCATATATTCGCAACAATGATCGCCTACACCTTCTACTACGGCTACTGCACCGGAATTACGTACAGCAAAACGTTCACCTACACGTCCGTTGATATACACTTCACCACTTGTAGCTCCATAAAGTAACGTATTGCCTGCAATCGTATTCTTTTCAGCTTCGAAGTTGCTACGGATAGGAGGGAGTACGGCAATACGACCACCGCTTAACCCTTTTCCCAGATAATCGTTAGCCTCGCCTTCCAGTTTGAAATTAACTCCCGGTACTAAGAATGCACCGAATGACTGACCTGCCGAGCCTTTGAATTTCACGTTCAACGTATGTTCCGGTAATCCTCTTTCTCCATACTTCTTGGCGATGACGCCGGAAAGCATAGCGCCGATAGCACGGTCGGTATTAGCTATCGTATATTCCAGAGAAATCTCTTTCTCATGTTCAATAGCCGCCTGAGCTGCATCAATAATCGTCACATCCTTTACAGTAGAAATAGCATGGTCCTGGTCAATGACGTGGCGGATAGCTGCACTATTGTCAATGCGTGTCAGTAATCTTGTGAAATCAATTAATGCGTGCTTCGGATTCGGGTCGTCCGTCCCCGATTTACGTTCAATCAAATCAGTCCGTCCGATGATGTCGTCCATTTTTGTGAATCCCATTTCAGCCAGATATTCCCGGACTTCCTGTGCCAGGAAAGTGAAGAAATTTACTAGGTATTCGCTACGGCCATGGAAGCGTTTGCGCAGTTCCTCATTCTGGGTGGCAACTCCAACCGGACAAGTATTTTGATGACATTTCCGCATCATCACGCAACCTAGTACGATGAGGGCGGAAGTGGCAAAACCGTATTCTTCGGCTCCCATTAATGCCATTAGGATAATATCTCGTCCGGTTTTTAACTGGCCGTCGGCTTGCAGTACTACCTGTCCGCGAAGTCCGTTCAAGACTAATGTCTGCTGTGTTTCGCTTAATCCCAGTTCGGGAGAGATACCTGCATAACGGATAGAAGAAGCGGGCGAAGCCCCTGTACCGCCTTCCGCTCCGGAGATCACAATCAAGTCCGCTTTCGCTTTTGCCACACCGGCAGCAATTGTTCCAACGCCACTTTCCGCTACCAGTTTCACGCTGATTTTTGCTTGTGGATTTATGTTCTTCAAATCAAAAATCAGTTGAGCCAAATCTTCGATAGAATAAATGTCGTGGTGGGGAGGAGGAGAAATCAGCGAAATTCCCGGAATAGAGTGACGTGTTTTGGCAATCACATCGTTCACTTTGAATCCGGGAAGTTGTCCGCCCTCGCCCGGTTTGGCTCCTTGGGCAATTTTAATCTGTATTTCATCTGCATTTACCAAATATTCTGTCGTCACGCCAAACCGGCCGGAAGCTACTTGTTTAATAGCACTTCGCATGGAATTTCCATCAGGTAACGGCTGGAAACGGGCAGTATCTTCACCCCCTTCACCCGTATTGCTGCGTCCGTGGATCCTATTCATGGCAATAGCTATTGCTTCATGTGCTTCCTTGCTGATAGAGCCGAAAGACATGGCACCCGTAACGAAGCGGCGTAAGATGCTTTCCACCGGTTCTACCTGTTCGATAGAAATCGGATTACGACGGAACTTTAAGAAATCGCGCAGGAAAATAGGTTTTTCCTTTTCATCTACCAAGTGAGTGTATTCCTTAAATTTCTTGTAACTACCCAAACGGGTGGCCAACTGTAATGTACTGATTGTTTCAGGATTCCAGGCATGTTTTTCTCCGTCTTTACGGAAAGAATACAAACCTTTATTCGGTAATAATCCGCCTGCCTCTGCTGCAAATCCTTCATTATGGAAAGCAATGGCGTCTCTAGCTACCTCCTCCAATCGGATACCTCCAATCGGTGAACCTAGTCCTCCGAAATATGCTTTGCTCAGTTCTTCACTCAAACCGATAGCTTCAAAGATTTTTGCTCCCCGGTAAGAACGGATCGTAGAGATACCCATTTTACTCATAATCTTGAAAAGTCCCTTGCAGATTGACTTGATGTAGTTTTTCTCTGCCGTGGCATAATCTAGTTGGATATCTTTGTTTTTTACCAACTTATCAAGAATAGCAAAAGCCATGTATGGATTTAGGGCGCTTGCTCCGAATCCCAGCAATAATGCAGCGTGCATCACTTCACGTATTTCACCGCTTTCCACAACCAGCGCTGTCTGTACGCGTTTCCCTACAGAAATTAAATGATGATGAACGGCACTCACTGCCAGAAGTGAAGGAATCACTGCATGAGTGGCATCTACATTCCGGTCTGTCAGGACGATATAGTTTACTCCTTCTGTTACGGAGGCCTCCGCCTGTTTGCAAAGTTCGGTCAGTGCTTCCTGTAATCCGGCTTTCCCTTTGGCTACTTCAAACAACATCGGCAGTTTGACAGTCTTAAAACCTTTATAGCGGATATTGCAAAGGATATCCAGCTGTGTATTGCTTAGGATCGGGTGATTCAGACGTACCATTTTACAATGGCTTTCACTAGGTGTCAGAATATTCATACCGACTGCTCCGATATATTCCGTCAATGACATCACCAATTCCTCGCGTAGCGGGTCAATTGGCGGATTTGTCACTTGGGCAAATTGCTGGCGGAAATAATTGTAAAGCAACTGCGGCTTGTCCGAGAGTACAGCCAGCGGAGTGTCGTTACCCATTGAATGAATCGGTTCGGCTCCGGTACTTGCCATGGGTATAATCAGTTTCTCGATATCCTCCTTTGAGTAACCGAAAGTACGGAGCATCCGGTCGTAATTCTCTACATGATGAGGCATTTTGCGTCCGCTTTTCAATTCATCCAGTTCGATACGGTTTGTAGACAACCAGATACGGTACGGTTTTGCTTCCGCCAGTTGTTTCTTCAGCTCACCGTCATAAAATATTTCGCCTTTTTCCGTATCAACCAGTAGAATTTTACCCGGTTGCAGCCGTCCTTTCTCTTTGATATCTCCCGGTTCGAAATCCATTACACCGACTTCTGAGGCAACCACCATCATATCATTTTTGGTAATCAGGTAACGGGCGGGGCGCAGACCGTTACGGTCGAGCATATCACCGGCAAAGCGTCCGTCGCTGAATAACAAGGCAGCCGGTCCGTCCCAAGGTTCCATTAGTATGGAATGATATTCATAAAAGGACTTCAAATCTTCACTGATAGGGTTCTTCTCATTGAAAGACTCCGGCACAAGCATTGCCATTGCGTGGGGCAGGCTCAATCCCGACATTACCAAAAACTCCAGCACGTTGTCCAATGAGGCGCTATCACTCATGCCCGGCTGTATAATCGGACGGATCTCTTTGATATCCCCGAGAGTGGGAGAGGAGAGTACACTTTCGCGAGCTTCCATCCACCCGCGGTTGCCGCGAATCGTATTGATTTCACCATTGTGTGCCAGAAGGCGGAATGGTTGTGCCAATCCCCATGTCGGGAAAGTGTTAGTACTGAAACGGGAATGCACCAAAGCCAACCCGCTGGTGAAGTAATTGTTCGTCAGGTCGGGATAATAGTTCCGTAGCTGCAATGACGAAAGCATACCTTTATATATAATACTTTTTGTAGAGAGCGAAACGATGTAAAAATCCTCTTTCGCCGGAATGGCTGACATTCTGACTTTATTTTCTATTCTTTTACGGATCAGATACAGTTTACGATCGGCAGTTTCTGTCTCAGTAAATCCCGTGATAAATACCTGTTTGATATCCGGTTCGTTAGCCAAAGCCGCTTCTCCCAGAATTTCCGGGCAAGTAGGTACATTACGCAGATGCATCAGCGTAAGTCCTTCTTTTTCGATTTCCTCAATAATGATACTCAAAATAGTTGCCTGGTCTTTCTCTTTTTTCGGTAAAAAAAGCAGACCGGTGCCATAACGTCCCTTTTCCGGAACGGGAATACCCTGCAATAAAATAAACTCATGCGGAATTTGTAACATAATGCCTGCACCGTCCCCGGTTTTGTTGTCTGCACCTTCGGCACCGCGGTGGCGCATATTCTCTAATACTTTTAAAGCCGACTCAACAATGTCGTGTGACTTTTCTCCGTGAATGTTTACCAGCATACCAACACCGCAGGCATCATGTTCGTATGCCGCATCGTACAGGCCCGGCTGTTTGGGATGTCGTTGGTAAGGGAATCCTTTTGCTTCGTTGTTAAAAAGTTCTTGTTTCTTCATTCTTACTATCTTTATTGTATGATAATACCTGTTTTATGTATCAAAATGTTTGGCAAAATTAAAAATTTAATTTCATGATGATACTAAATTCTATCATTTCTATGACACGAAATGAGAAGCCTATTCTATATTCTTTTAATTTGTAATCAAAATCGTTGGAATTGCTTTTAAATTGTTAGTCTGTTGTCTATTATTTTAAGATGATTGTAATTCGTTTCTTTTTGAGCTAAAAATAATATATTATTTAACTTTTTGATGTGTTTGCAACTTTTTTGTGCGTTTCTGTCAAATAAATATCGGATTTATTATCTTTATGTTATTTGAAATGTGTATATTTGCAACCAAAATAAAAACGCTATAATGTGCGTGGAATGGTAGGCTATATTGGTACAAGAAAAGCCTTTCCCAGCCTAATAAAAGGGCTGAAGTATCATCGAAAACTATGTTGTTCTCAAAGGAAAACTTCGAGCCCAAGGAAATACAGTCATCAACAAAATCGCCGATTGTAGTATCGAATTTCCCGAAACAATCGAATGCCTCGATCTGTTGATTACTACGGTACCTCTTCAGTTGCCTGCTTACCATATTGCGGTTTGCAAGGGAATGGATGTAGGCCAGCCCAGGAATTTGGCTAAATCAGTAACAGTGGAGTAAAACTTGTAACTTATAACAGGTAATTTGGATTTGTATAAATGGAACAATTGAAACATGAATGTGGCGTTGCCATGATACGCCTGCTTAAACCGCTGGAGTATTACGAGAAGAAGTACGGAACGTGGATGTACGGTCTGAACAAGCTTTATCTGCTAATGGAAAAGCAGCATAATCGTGGGCAGGAAGGTGCGGGACTGGCTTGTGTTAAACTGGAGGCCAATCCGGGTGAAGAATATATGTTTCGCGAACGTGCCTTAGGTTCCGGTGCCATTACGGAAATCTTTGAGAATGTACAGAATAATTTCAAGGATTTGACTTCCGAACAATTGCATGATGCAGAGTTTGCCAAACGTACATTACCTTTTGCGGGTGAAACGTATATGGGGCATTTGCGTTATTCGACAACCGGGAAATCCGGTATCTCTTATGTGCACCCGTTTTTGAGGAGAAACAACTGGCGTGCCAAGAACTTGGCTCTCTGCGGTAACTTCAACATGACGAATGTAGATGAAATTTTTGCCCGTATCACAGCCATTGGACAACATCCCCGTAAGTATGCTGATACCTATATCATGTTGGAACAAGTGGGGCACCGGCTTGATCGTGAAGTGGAACGTGTGTTTAACCTTGCCGAGGCCGAAGGGCTTACAGGCATGGGAATCACCAACTATATAGAAGAGCATATTGATTTGGCTAACGTATTGCGTACCTCCAGTCGTGAATGGGACGGGGGATATGTCATTTGCGGACTGACCGGAAGCGGTGAATCTTTTGCAATACGTGATCCGTGGGGGATACGTCCTGCTTTCTGGTATCAGGATGAAGAGATTGCAGTGTTGGCTTCCGAACGTCCGGTCATTCAGACAGCTTTTAATGTCCCTGTAGAAGATATTAAAGAACTGCAACCGGGACAGGCATTATTGATTAGTAAAGAAGGTAAACTGCGGACATCACAAATAAACAAACCTCGTGAGAAACAGGCTTGTTCATTCGAGCGTATCTATTTCTCCCGTGGTAGTGATGTCGATATTTACAAGGAACGGAAACGGCTCGGCGAGAAACTCGTGCCGAACATTTTGAAAGCTATCAACAACGATCTTGACCATACCGTTTTCTCTTTTATTCCCAACACCGCCGAAGTTGCTTTCTACGGAATGTTACAGGGACTGGATGACTATCTGAATGAAGAAAAAGTGCAGCAAATAGCTGCATTAGGTCATAATCCGAATATGGAGGAACTGGAAGTTATTCTTTCCCGCCGTATCCGCAGTGAAAAGGTGGCTATTAAGGACATCAAGCTCCGTACGTTTATTGCCGAAGGAAACAGCCGAAATGATCTGGCGGCTCATGTCTACGATATCACTTACGGAAGCCTTGTTTCCGGTGTCGATAATCTGGTGATTATTGACGATAGTATTGTGCGTGGCACAACATTGAAGCAAAGTATTATCGGTATTCTCGACCGTCTTGGTCCGAAGAAGATTGTTATCGTTTCTTCTTCCCCACAGGTCCGTTATCCCGATTATTACGGTATCGATATGGCAAAGATGAGTGAGTTTATTGCTTTCAGAGCTGCTGTCGAATTGCTGAAAGAGCGGGATATGAAAGATATAATTGCGTCTGCCTACCGGAAATCCAAAGATCAGATAGGTTTGCCGAAAGAGCAAATGGTGAACTATGTAAAAGAAATATATGCACCTTTCACGGATGAGGAAATCTCCGCCAAAATGGTAGAACTATTGACTCCGAAGGGAACGAAAGCTAAAGTGGAAATCGTCTACCAGCCATTGGAAGGGCTTCATGAAGCCTGTCCCAATCATCGGGGCGACTGGTACTTTAGCGGCAATTACCCTACGCCGGGTGGCGTGAAAATGGTGAATCAGGCATTCATCAATTACATAGAGCAACTGTATCAATTCTGACAATCATACAACGATTCAAAAATAAGAATGAGAAATGTGACATTAATCCTTGACGACGGGAGCCGGTTTTCCGGTAAGTCGTTTGGCTACGAGAAGCCGGTGGCGGGCGAAGTAGTTTTTAATACTGCCATGACCGGATATCCGGAGAGTCTCACTGACCCTTCGTATGCCGGACAGTTGATGACTCTTACCTATCCGTTGATAGGAAATTACGGAGTTCCCTCTTTTTCAATCGAACCGAACGGACTCGCTACTTTTATGGAAAGTGAGAAGATTCATGCGGAAGCGATTATCGTAAGTGACTATTCTTACGAATACAGTCATTGGAATGCTGTTGAAAGTCTCGGCGACTGGCTGAAACGTGAGCAGGTTCCCGGCATCACAGGCATTGATACCCGCGAACTGACTAAAGTACTCCGCGAACATGGCGTGATGTTGGGAAAGATTGTTTTTGACGATGAACCGGACAATGTTCTTGAAGCTACTTATGCAGGCGTTAACTATGTAGATAAAGTAAGTTGCAAGGAAGTGATTCGCTATAATGAAGGTGCGGATAAAAGGAAAGTGGTATTGGTGGATTGCGGTGTAAAGACTAATATTATCCGTTGTCTGCTGAAACGTGATGTTGAAGTGATTCGTGTCCCTTGGGATTATGACTTCAATGGACTCGAATTTGACGGATTGTTTATTTCCAATGGTCCGGGCGATCCGGATACCTGTGATGCTGCGGTGCAGAATATCCGCAAGGCAATGAAAAAC
>ERZ860668.2224-NODE-2224-length-10724-cov-17.719655_pt1 | contig 10724 bp, 4 predicted proteins | sample MGYA00510062_ERZ860668 | MGnify/ENA primary metagenome ERZ860668 (study PRJEB30046, sample SAMN00715258) | human gut metagenome | study: EMG produced TPA metagenomics assembly of the A metagenome-wide association study of gut microbiota in type 2...
TTTTCCGAGATGGACACCGCCAGTGCTTCGCTTGCCGTATCCACAGTAGCCACTGCCTGATGGGGCTTGATGGTCCGTTTGGTGAACATATCCGCCTTGCGTTCCAGCTTTCCGTCCTCGTCGATGACTTCCAGCGCACAGAGCAGGTAATAGGAAGAATCGTCTTCATAGGCCAGACGGTTTGCACGGTCATTGATGAGACCGTATTTGGCAGAAAAGCTGTCATAGAGGCTGTTCAGTTCCGCCTGCTTCTCCCGAATGGTGCTGTCCGGAACCGCTGCATCCATCTGAAGGTCGATCAGTTCCTGCACACAATCACGCAGTCCCACAAGACCTTTCACGCGGGCTTCGGCGGTGGCGTTGAGGTCAGGGCGCACCATACGGCTGTTTTCCCGGTAGTACACCTGCCCGTCTACAATGGCATAGGAATAGTTCTTCACATTGGGGTCAGCAGGAATGGAGGTGTCAATGGCTTCGCCTTCGCCCAGCTCCGGCAGCTCTGCCTCCTGATAAGTGCCATGAATATACTTCACCGCATCATGCAGCTGGTCGGAAAGCTCCAGTCCCTCGATAGGGTTCACGGTGTAGTCCATACCATGAGCAGTGCTTACCGGCTCCTGTCTGCCCAGCACCATTTCCGGGTGGTCGATAAAATACCGGTTGATGGCAAACCCGTCCTCCGTCTGTCCGGTCTGGGTCCATTCCGGCACGATGTCCAGCGGGCGATCCCGCTTTTGGAGAAAGATGATGTCGGATACCACCTCGGCACCGGCATTCTTTTTGAACGCGTCATTAGGCAGACGGATGACTCCCAGCAGCTCGGCACGTTGAGCAAGATACCGGCGCACGGTGGAATCCTTGGCGTCCATCGTATAGCGGCTGGTGACAAAGGCCACCACGCCGCCGGGACGCACCTGGTCGAGTGCTTTGGCAAAAAAGTAGTTGTGGATGCTGAAATTCAGCTTGTCATAGGCTTTATCTCGAACCTGATACTGGCCAAACGGCACATTACCAATGGCAAGGTCATAGAAATCTCGCCTGTCAGTGGTCTCAAAGCCGCCTACTGTGATGTCCGCCTTGGGATAGAGCTGCTTTGCGATGCGCCCGGAAACCGGGTCCAGCTCCACGCCGTACAGACGGCTGTTTCGCATTTCCTCCGGCAGCATACCGAAGAAATTGCCCACACCCATAGATGGCTCCAGAATATTTCCGGTCTCAAACCCCATACGGCCCACCGCTTCATAGATGGCCTGAATGACCGTAGGGCTGGTGTAATGGGCGTTGAGGGTGGAGCTTCTGGCGGCGGCATATTCCTCCGGGGTCAGCAGCTCTTTCAGCTGGGCATACTCGGAAGCCCATGCCGGTTTTTCCGGGTCAAAGGCATCGGCAAGGCCACCCCAGCCCACATAGCGGGATAGAACCTCCTGCTGTTCGGGGCTTGCCTGCTGTCCAGCAGCTTCCAGCTCTTTCAGCAAACGAATGGCATTGATATTTGCCTGGAACTTGGCTTTCGGACCGCCTTCGCCCAAATGCTCATCGGTAATACGGAAGTTCTGTGCATTACGACGCAGGTTAGCCTTGTATTTCTCATAGGAGGCTTCCTCGGCAGTTTTGGCATTGGGGAAGGTCTGCCACTGGCCGTTGACCTGAATGGAAACCGGGTGTTCGTCCAGCACTTCCTCAAAAGTTTTCTCCGGCTCAGTCACAGGGGCTGGTGGCTCCGGCTCCTCGATATGCAGCCGTTCCACTACCACATCATAAGGCAGATTGTTCTTGTCTCCCGGATAGACAGCCATGGTCTCGGAATGGAAAGTCGGGGATTCGGTAGCCGGTTCGGGGCGTTCCTGTCCAAAGCCATCCTGCTGACGGGCATACATCCCGCGCAGCAAAGGCGCAACCTCATCCCAGCGGAAATACAGCATAGCCAGACGCTTTTCCTCTGCATCCATGACTTCCAGTTCTATGCCCTGTGCCGTGGTACGGTAATCGGCAATATCGCCGTTCTCCAAATCCAGCGTCTCAATCTCACGAGGATAAGCCCTGCTCAGCCAGTAGGCGATCTCACTGTTGCTCCTGCCGGATTGCAGTAGCGTGGAAAGCTGCTGTTTATCTGCTTCATCCATCAGTCCATGGGACAATACATCCCGCAAGTCTTGATCTGCCTTGTCCGGGTCAATGGGAAGAAACTCGGTATAGTAAGCATTGCGGCGGTCTGCCCGAAGCAGCTGCTCGAACTGTTCTTTGCGCTCTGCCCGATAGATGGGATATACCATGCCGGTAGGCAGAAGCTGCACGGTGTCCTCCCGCAGCTCGGTGATCTGATAGGCGTCATCCTCGATATACACGGTATCGCCCACGGCATAGACCGGGGCAGCAGGGTCATAGGATGTTCTTTGCGGAGTTGGGCGGCGAACTGCATCATATTCCTCATCGGAAATAGCAACTTCGGAAGTCTGCTCTGTCTCAGCAGCTGCGATCTGCTCTACATCCGACATCACCTGTTGGATAAACGGATCATTGTCCAGTTTTTCCGGGTCTGCCACCTGGCCGTTGACGATCCCTCTTTCTTCCAGAGCTTCCCGGATGGCGATTGGGTCGATGTCGTCAAAACGGTTCTGTTCTTCTTCGGTATAGAACCGGTCCTCCTGAATGAGCTGGGCAATCCGGCGCTGTACCTTCGGCCAGGGCAGCTGCGTTTCCTCCGGGCTGCCGGCACGGACAACGAACAGGCTGTTGCTGTTACTGCCGCCGTATTCCTGAGCCAGCCATGCGGCGGTATCTTTTTCTCTTGCATGGTCTTTCATATAGCGGACAACAGCGTGTTTACTCTCGATATTGCCGTTCCATGCACAAAGGGCAGTATCAATATCTTCCTGAGAAAGAGGGCGCAGAAGCTCATGGAGCTTTGGATAGGTCTCGTCGATCACTTCCCGGTGCAAACGCTGGCGGAACTCCGGCACATCCGAATAAAGGCGGATCAGCTCCATATCCTTAGAGCCAAGAACCGCACGGCGCACAGCGGCATTGCCCTCGATGACAGCATTTTCACGGTCAGAATGACCGCAGGCATTTCGATATGCCACATCCTCAGATATGGCGGCAGTCACCACAGGCTTATACTGCTCAAACTGCTCCCGAAGGGTAGGCTTTGGCGTTTCTTCCTCTATCTCCGGCTGCTGGGCATGAATGGCATCTTCTTCTGCCAGATCCTTTTCAGCCTGGATCTTGTCATACTGCGCTTGTTCCTGTTCGGTAAGATAGCGGCCTTTCTGGACAAGTGAGGTAATGCGCTTGGCAACCTTTTCCCAGTTCAAGTGAACATCCGGGCAGTCCTGCTTTTTATAGTGCAGTCCTTTCCCATCGTGATCTTCGCCGCTGTGTGTTGCGCCGGACAGGGCATGAGAGCGTCCGCCAATGCCATACTCGTCTTTAAGGAATCTCACTTTTTCCTTATCCGTATGGTTTTCCATGAAGAACGCATAGATACGGCCTTTTCCTCCGGCAAAACTGCTGCCGCCGGTCATGGCGGCGTCGATCTCATCCTCGGTAATGAAATGCTGGACGGTTGGCACTTGGGAAAGGTCCGAAGAAAAAGTTCTGCGTGACAGGTCAAGATCCTTCAGGTTCTCCCAGATTTCCCTTGGCCTATGGTAATGAAAGCGCAACAGGTCACGGTCCTGCTGATAGGCAGTCCAGAAGGCAGCGTATTCTTCCTTTAGGGTTTGGCGGAAAGCCGGGTCACTCAGCTGCTCGGCAAGCCATGCAGTTTCTTCCGGGAACCCGGTTCTCTGAATACCGGACAGACAGGACAGATACCCGGAATCTCTGGCTTTATCGCTGAAATCGTGGTACAGATGCCAAAGTTTTTCTGCAAGGAGGGAGCGTTCATAGCCTGCCGCTTCTGCAAGCTCCACATTGGAGGCAAACTGGCCACTTTCCAAAAGTTCCCCGATGCGCTCTGCGGCACTCTCCCAGGAAATGACCTGGGCAGACCTGTCATAACGGACAGACTTCCCGTGGGAAAGATGGATACCATCCTCGGCATACCATGCGCTCACGCTGCCAAGGCCATTGCCGCCGTGGTACAGCGTTTTCAGTATCTCGGCAATCTCAGCGGTGGTTTTCTGCTTTTCAAATGCTGCAACCACACGCTCCCTCTGACGATCTGTATTGCCTCCCAAACGCAGCACATGGTCGATGTCATTTTGGGCAAAAGAAAAAGCAGAGGATGTATGCGCTACATTCTCTGCTTCATCTATGGATTGGATCTGTTCCGCTTCGGAGAGGAACAGGTTTAGGGTCAGCTGTTGATAAGCTCCGCCATCAGGATCTCCTCTGCCTGGGCTTTGCAGGTGTTCATCAGGCCCACCCACTTCATGGAATCGCTGGCTTTCAGTTCCTCGGTGGCTCCCGCTTCCTTCGCCAGCTGGGGCATCATCTGTTCCAGTCTGCTCTGGGCGGTCTCGTCGATCTCGATGAGGTGCGGGTACAGCTTCTCGCTCAGCAACATCTGGTTGTAGAGGATGGGACGGTGTTCTTTCAGGTAGGTTTTCCTCATCCTGCCGTACTTGCCCAGGGGTTTCTCCGGCTGCTGGCTCAGCTTCAGGTCGGGAATCTGATAGTCTCCGTTCTGGATGTAGGTCATTGGATTGTTCATCTTGCTTGCTCCTTTCTTGGTTGGCTTCGCGCTCTGCATTTCGGACGGTAACGCCGATCTGCCGCAGCACCTGCTGGTTGATCTGGCTGACCGCTGTTCCCAGCGCCCCGATGGTGGACGGGGTGTTGAAATCAAAGATCGCCATGAAATCTTCGTGGTCGAAGTAGCGTTCCGGCTCCAGTCCACAGCGGGACATCAAAGCGTAAGTGATGCTGACGGTGGCGGCTGCCTTGAACTGCACTCCGATGTTATACTCATCATATTCCTCCAAAAAGGAACCGTCAACGATATAGAAGAAGTCCTGCTGATGCTCCGTCCAATATTCCTCGGCCAGTTTTCCAGCTACCTCCGTGAGCTGTCCGGCAAGATCATCACCGGAAACATCATAGGTGCGCTCCAGCATGGCCTGCACGGAATCCAGATGGCGCTCCTCCAACTGCCACAGCCAGGGAGTGCGGGAATGTTCACGGGTTCCGGTGTCGGAAATGTCAAAGACATAACGCAGGCGAGGTCTGTCCCCGGAATCATCCACCAGAGCGATTCCCTTGGAACCGCGCCTTACATACCGACCCATCTTTTCATTCCACAAATCGTACTCTGCACAGGCGGTGGCATCCGGTCGCTGGGCATAGATCATCAGCTGCTCATGGAACGGGTACTTGTAAAGGCGGGAAGCAGTAGTGAGAAACCCTGCCCATTCCTGCCAGCTCCCCGTGAGCTGTGTTGCCACCTTGTCCGCCATCTGTGCATATAGTTCAGCTTTGGTTGGCATAGTGTTCTGTCCTCCTTTCAGTTTTGAGCAAAAGAAAAGCAGGAAACCTCAAGAGATTTCCTGCTTCACATAATGCTAGATATGCTATATTTCGTTGTTTCAAGATCAATAGAAATCCATATTCGACATCATTTCCGAATAGTATTCTGCTTCCATCTCTGCTCTTGCCTCATTCATGCAATTAAGCTGACTATCAATGCCATCAAGGATATTATTCAGAGCTTCAAAAAAATCTCCTGTCTCTACGAAATCAAATCTTTTATTAAGAGAAAAATACACCTGCATACTATTTGACATTGGATACCTAAATTTATTTGCATCACTATCAAACGTATGAACTTGCACACAATAATCCTCTATGACATCTATATACTCAACATCGTCCGTTCCACTAACCCCTTGCATAACATAAGGCTTAATCTTTTTCCACATTCCTGAAATGCTATGCTTGTTATCCAACATACACTTGCATTTCTTCTGAAAATCTTCCCCCGTCTCCTCAAACCATATTGTTTTCAAGTTAAGTTCCACACAATTTCTGTACAAATAGCACATAGGAAGAAACAAGCGCTTGCTACATTCAGATTTCTCTCCTTCTATCTCTTGCTTCATATACCACTTTAAGTAATTCGCTGTTTCCAAATACGATTCCGTATATGGATAGAATTGTGCCCTATTATACTTATACCCTACAACCGACTGACCATAATAGTATCCTCCTGTTTCTATAAACACTGGAGCAACTTCTTTCCATTCCGCAGCACTTTCTTCATCTTTGTTGTACCACTTTTTTATAATTTCATAAGCTGCTTCAAATTTGTTTGCAAACTTCACTAAATCAATATGGGTTTGTTCATCAAAAACTTTTTTTATTACAAATTTACCATCAAGTCCCCAATCATCTGGCTCCCATACGATGTGAAATGGATAACGGAATGAATCTGATTCTCTATCCTTTTGTGATAAGTCTGCAAAATACCTTTGCATCCATTGCATTTCTTCTTCCGGCCTTAACCAAGAACATTTTTCCATTACTGCTGTCAAAATTTCTGCTGGATTATGTCTTGTATTTTTAACAAATCTTTTTCGTTCCCCTTTATCCTGAATGTACTGAAATCCAATCGCCTTTAGTCCCAATTCAATGCAATGTCTATAAAGAAATGCAATAGGGAAGAAATATGTATCGAGTTTTCCTATGTCCGGGTGTTCTGCATACAAAATAAATTCGGTTATCTTGTGTGCTGCTTCAAAAAAACATTCTGCGTAATCAAAAAGTGCTTCCGATAAATCTTTTGGTGCTAAAATCTTTATTATATACTTTGAATGTTTGTCAACCGCATTTATTTTTTTGCCTTTTTCTGGGCTGATTGTCGAAATTAAAATACCTGGCTTCTCCATTTTTATTTTCCCCCATGTTAGTCCAACATTTTTATATTTATTATACTCTATTTCATTCAAGACTCATAGCGGATATATAAAAGTATTTCAGCACAGAAAATGCAAAGAGAATCAATCACTCATCAAAATCCGGGTACAACTCCAGCTCGGCAAACTCGGCATCACTCATGGCCTGGAGCTTGCCCAGGGCGCTGTCGGTCAGCTCCCTCAGTTCCGTTTCCTCCGGCGAAAGCTCGCCGCGCATCTCACGCAGGCTGTCGATCAATCCGGTGCGGCTGCCGGTATTGTAAATGCACATCAGGTTCATTTCCTCAAAAGTAAAGTTTCCCATATCAAATCTCCCTTTCCGCACTCTTTTTGGGTGCTGTCTTTTTGTGTTCTGTCTTGGGCTGGCCTTTCAGCTGCTCCATGACGGACTTTTTCTTTTCCCGTTCCTTCCGATGAACGGCATCAGCCAAGTCCATCAGGGAAATGGGCTGACCGCTTCGGGCCTGCTGTTCCAGCTCTGCCACCGTAGGCTCTTTTGCGCCATTGTTGATGATACCGTCGATCATGCCATAATCGTCCTCCACGGCCATTTCCGCATTTTTCAGCGGGTTTTCTGGCAGGAATCCGGGGATCTGGGTAAAACCAACGCTGTCACAGTAATGACAGGATACCTTACCGTCCTGCTTGATCGCAACGATGTCGCTGACGCTCATGGAGGGACTGTGAAAGTCCACGGGCTTTTCCAGATTGAATTGCTGATAGAGTTTTTCCAGCTGCTCCGGTACCGTGCCAGACTCCCTCAGCGGAGCTGTGTAAATGAGGTCATAATTGCTGCGGTCTATGGAAATGTCATGGGACTTTAACCAATCCAGATTCATAAAGCGCACATTCTGCGGATCGTCACGGCTCACCTGATAGATGGCAAAGCAATCTCTGTTCTGGAATAGAAATGCCTGTTCGCGTTCCTGCTGATGTTCCTGACGCTCCATGACCTTTTCGTGGAACAGAGGGCTTTTCTCCCATTCCTCACGGTCCACGCCAAAAAGACCGCCATGATCCATGATTTCCTGCGGGTCAAACACCATGCTCTCCGTATTGTCCTCATGCAGCACATAGACGGTCAAACCGGCGGCATCCAGTTCCAGCGCCCGTTCTCTGGTAACAGGGAACATCCCATCATAGGAGTAGCCGTATTCCTGCATATCTGGTGTGGAGACCTGCTCATCCGGCATGGGGTATTCATCCAGTGCCTGCTCCTGTGCTTCCGGCAGCTGGGAAGAAGCAGCCATCTGACTGACCTCTGCCTGCATCTGCTGGTAGGCAGCTTCCTGCAAGGTCTCAATCATGGACAACGGTGCGTATTTTACCGAGTCTCTGCCCAAATCGTTGTCATCACAAATCTGGAGAACTGCCTTCATGCGGGAAATCTCCGGCATATTCAGCTGACCACCATCCAGCTCTTTCATGGACGCGGCATCGTAAAGGGTATAGTCCCAGCCGCTGTCACAGGATTGGATATGAAGATAGGTGGCATCGTCAATCAGAAACAAAGCCTCCTGCTGGTTGGCGTCCGCCCCCAGCACTTCCATTTCCGGCATTGCCGCAGCCAGTTCCTTTACCGCTTTTTGCACCAGAGGATTATCACGGTAATAGTCGATTGCCTGGATGGTGTCCAGGTCAATGGTCTGGCCGGTCAAAATCGGAAAAGGTCCTTCATAGTCGCTTCCGTCTTTCAGCTCAAAACCAATGCCCTTGATCCCGTTCATTCGTTCTGCCGGAATCTCCTGATAAATGCGGATTGCTTCCTCCAAAGACAGGTTATCGTGGTATTCTCCGAGGTTTGGAAATTCCATGCACTCTGCTACATAGTAGGTCAGATCGCCGGTCTGCTGTCTATCAGATACCTTAGCGGCATCTTCTTGTTGCTCTATCGGGGCGGGTTCCGGCTCTACCTTTGCATGAGGGTCGATTCCGCGCTCTTTGCAGATTTCCTTATAGTGGCGCTCAATGTCGGAGATCAAAGTGCCGGAGGTTTTGTTGATGGTCTCCAAACTGGCTCTCAGCTCTTTCAGCTCTTTGCCCTGGCTCCAGCTTGCAATATAGCCGAAGCTGTTTTCTCCGGTCTCGATGCCAAAATACTTGCAGACCGCATAGGAGATGCTTTCAGCCTCCACTTCCTCCGTGTGGCGGTTTTTGATTGCCCGTTTTTCTGCGGTTGGATCTTCCTCAACTGCAAGACGCCATTCAAACTGATTTTCGTCCACATAACGCCAATCCATATCAGAAGCAAACTGTTCGGCTTCTTTTTCTGTGGCAAAATCCAACTTGAAATCATGTTTGGTTCCACCTTCACTCTCCTGCACAACCTTCCATGACGGTAGCATTTCATATTTTTTAGGGTCATGGAGCTTGCTGTGGGCAATCTCGTGTACTGTGGCTGAAACCGTCTGAACCTCACTCATGCCCTGACGAATGGCAATTTTCTGATGATCAGCAGAAAAATAGCCGTCCGTATCAGCGGCCATTGCTTCAAAAGTAATCGGCACCGGTGCGCTGCGGCGCAGGGCCTCCATGAATGCCTCATAATTTGGCACATTGCCGGAAAGGGAGGAAGCAAGCTCAGGCAAAGGTTTCCCGTCGGTCTGGCTCACATCAAAGACCTTGACCGGGCGAAACATGGGGATCTCGATTTCTTTTTCCTCTGTAACGATCTTTCCGTCTTTATCCAGAATCGGAGCCTTGGTATCTGGGTCCAGCTTCTGCTCCTCGATTTTCTTCTTATACGGTGTGGGAGCGATGATGGTAATGCCATGCTCGCCCTTTTTTACATGACGCTCAAACTGGTCTTTCCACTTATTGTATCCGGCTACCAAAGTGGCGTCCGGCTTCTGCATATAGATGAGCATGGTGTTGTTTACCGAATAGCGGTGGAAGCGGGACATAACGGACAGATAGCGCATATACTTTTCACTCTCAAACAGTTCTTTGATGCCCTGCTCGATGCCATCTGTGATTTCCCTTAGCCGCTCTCGGTTGGTGGGTTTGTTCTCAGCCATGATTTTCAATCTCCTTTCCAGGTGTGTGATTTCTGCTGTGTGTTCTGCAATCCATGCCTTTTGTTCTTCTTCACTTTCATAAAGGAAAAGGTCCAGCAGGTATTCTACATAGGCTTTCTTCTGGATTGCTTCCACAAAACGGGGGTGCGGTTCTTCCTCCGGTGTCCTGGGAGAACGGTCGGCTTCCCATTTTTTTCAGCAGATGGTAATAATCGGACAGTACGCGGTAACAGCGCTGTCGATCCTCCCGAAACTTCTGTGCCTCGGTTTTTTGCCGGACATATCTCCTGCGGGGCGGGGCCTGACTGTCATAGATCAGGCCAAAGTCCTGTGCCAATTTCTCCGCCGCTTCTTTTGGGGAGAGGTCAAAGAGCTTTTCGGTAAAGTCGATCACATCCCCATCTTCACCGCAGCCAAAGCAGTGGAATCGCAGGTCTACCTTCATGCTGGGGTTCTTATCATCGTGAAAAGGACAGCAGGCCATGCCATTTCGCCTGACTTTTATCCCATAAAACTCTGCCGCTTCTCTGGTGCTGACCGACTGCTTGACCGCTTCAAATACATTCTCTGCCATGTGCCTTTAACTGTCGGACTTTCGCATAGGAGGCTGGTATCCGGCGGCTTTCGCACGTTCACTGGCAGCTTTGCGGCGTTCTGCGCTGTATGGCTCCCTGACTGATACACACCGCTTGGGGACGGTAAAGTTATGGGCGTCCTTTCGGGTAATCTGGTCGGGGTGCTTTTTTGCCAGCAGTTCCAGCTTCTCCATCAGACGGGGATCATGGGTGTAGACCTCAGCCATTGGTTCTGCCTGGTTATAGAGGAGAATGGTTTCCCGTTCCACTAAAGAGAG
>ERZ860668.2227-NODE-2227-length-10718-cov-2.749789_pt1 | contig 10718 bp, 9 predicted proteins | sample MGYA00510062_ERZ860668 | MGnify/ENA primary metagenome ERZ860668 (study PRJEB30046, sample SAMN00715258) | human gut metagenome | study: EMG produced TPA metagenomics assembly of the A metagenome-wide association study of gut microbiota in type 2...
AAGTATCGAAGCAAAACAAGGAGGTGCAAAGTAAATGAGATATTCTAAAGGTTGGGGAGCAGTGTTAATCATAATACTGCTCCTTCTTCTTGACCAAGCGCTGAAAATATGGATTAAGACCCACATGCAGTTGCATGAGAGTATAGAGATAACTCCGTGGTTTTATCTCTATTTTACCGAGAATCCGGGTATGGCATTCGGTATAGAGGTGATTGGGAAATTATTCCTTTCCGTATTCCGTATCGTGGCTGTATTGTTTATCGGATATTATTTGTATAAGCTGGTTAAAGAAAATTATAAATTCGGTTTTATTGCCTGTATATCTTTGGTTTTCGCGGGGGCGGTGGGAAATATAATCGACTCGATATTCTATGGCGTGATCTTCGACCATAGTTTCGGGCAACTCGCTACTTTTATGCCGGAGGGAGGTGGTTATGCCTCTTGGCTGCACGGTAAGGTGGTGGATATGTTCTATTTTCCATTGATAGAGACCGTATTCCCGGATTGGGTTCCGATCTGGGGTGGACAGGAGTTCGTTTTCTTCCGTCCGATCTTTAATTTGGCGGACTCGGCGATTTGCGTGGGAGTTTTCCTTTTGTTAATATTTTATCGGCATACTTTGTCGGCTAGCCTTTCGAAAGAAGAGAAATAAATGCGGAGAAAATTACGGATATATGGTATGGCTTTATTAGCCACGACGTTGCTGGCGGCATGTAGTAAGGTTCCGGATGGTATTCTGTCGGAGAAAAAGATGCAGGGTGTCTTGACGGATATGTTGCTGGCTGAGGCCATGGTAAATGTGGATTATAATACTTATAAATCCGATACCATGAAGCTTGCCTTGTATGAGTCTGTATTCCGTAAGCATGATATTACACAAGCGGTGTATGATAGCTCGTTGGTGTGGTACGGCCGTAACTTGGATATTTATATGGAGGTCTACAACCGGGTCTTGGCCGATCTTAATAAACGGATCAATAACTTAGGGGATGTGCAGGCGGACGCTGCGCCCGTATCTAACCGGGATTCCGTGGATATTTGGCCTCGCCGTTCTTATCTGGTCTTGTCTCCTACCTCTGTATTTAATGGGGTGACTTTCGATATACGTCCGGAAACGAATTATTCCTCGGGCAGTAGTTTCGTGCTGGGCATGCGTGTCTGGGGATTGAATAACAAAATGGCTTATAAGCCGGAGGTACGTTTAAGCGCGGACCAAGGTGATACGACCTTGACTGTGAATAGTAAGATCACGAAAGATGGATATCACGAGACGATCTTGAAGACTATACCAACTAAGAAAGTAAAGCGTGTGTTTGGATATATCCGTATGGATAATATGGATACGACTTATTATAAGGTGTATATAGATAGCTTAAGTTTGATGAAATATAACTATGGTAAGGAGCTTGCCGAATTACCTAAGGATTCTATTAAGTAATCTCTCTATTTGTTTATTGTACTTATGAGAAGAATTGCCGCTCATTACGTTTGGTGTAAGCAGGTTTATCGTATGCATTATATCGAACTGGATGATAATGGTGCGTTTCATGGTGTTTACCCGTTGAATGAGGAGATCGCTGGAACCGCTTTTTATGATGGAGTGCTGGTGCCGGTTCTTTCCTCGGAACCGGCGATTGGTTTTAAGCAGGTGATGGGATCTTGGCCGGCGTTAACCGAAAAGATTACGCCGGGTTGTTCAGTCCATATATATCGTTTAAGCGGGATTCCCTTGGCGTCTGCGAAACTCGGCACAGACCACGGCTGTAGCGATGGCCACATTGAGAGACTCTGAGGTGTCTCTTCCTTCCGGATAGTTCGGGATATACAATTTTTCGTTTACAAAAGCCTCGATGGCGGGACGTATTCCATTTCCTTCATTACCCATTATCAAGATACCGTTTCCGGATAAGGTTTTCTCATATAAGTTTTCTCCGCCAAGGAAGGTGCCGTATAAAGGTATGGCTTGGGCTGATTGGGCCTGTAAGAACGTTTCCAGATCGGTGTAATGTATTTTTACGTGGGCGAGCGCACCCATAGTGGCTTGTACGGTTTTTGGACTGAAAACATCGGCGGTATCTTTGCTGCATACGATATGGGAAATACCGAACCAGTCCGCTAACCGGATGATCGTACCTAAGTTGCCCGGATCTTGGATTCCGTCTAATGCGAGAACAAGCTCCTTTTCCGGCGTTATTTCCGTTATATCCCAATTGGGGCGTTTAAAGATCGCGAGTACATCTTGGGGATTTTTCAGGAAGCTGGCTTTACGAATATCATCTTCTTCCGCTACCAATAACTCCTTGGCCGGAATATCGCCTTGTGTAGCCATCCAAGATGGCTTGGCTATTAATAACTCACATTCAAAGGCGGGTAACATATCGGCTACCAATTTATTTCCTTCGGCTACAAAAACATTATTTTCATTCCGGAATTTCTTTAATTCCAGAGAACGGATGTATTTGACTTTGGTCTTGCTTAGCATCTTAGTTCTTTTTACAAAACAAAAGTACGGTAAATTCTTTAAATTCCAGTACATTCGCGATCGTAAAAAGCTTGGAATGATGAATCGATCTCTACGTATATGCTATTTTATCTGTATCGTACTACTGCTAGCCTCTTGTAGTACGACCAAGTTTGTGCCGGATGGGGAATATTTGCTGGATAAGGTGGAGATCGTGTCGGATAACAAGGATTATAAGTCTGCGGATTTAAAATCTTATCTTAGGCAGCAACCAAACTTCAAGGTGTTTGGTCTGATGAAGTGGCAGTTGTTTGTCTATGATTGGTCTGGTAAGAATGAGAAGAAATGGATCAATAAACAGTTACGTAGGATTGGTGAGCCTCCCGTGGTGCTGGATACGATGTTGGTGGAACAGTCCGCCATGGAACTAGAGCGTTTTTACATTAATAAAGGGTATGTCCATGCGGATGTATCAACGACGATCGATACGGCACGCCATAAGAAAGCGGTTGTAACTTACCATATAAAGGCGAACGATCCGTATAGGATACGCAATTACACGATGAAGTTCCCCGATCCGAAAATTGATAGTTTGGCACATCTGAAAGCGCCTCGCCGCTCTCCCTTAGCTTCTGCGTTCCGGTCCTCACAGGAAGAGTATAACCAATTAGTTAAGGAAGGAACTTTATTTGACCGGGATATATTGGACAAGGAGCGGGAGCGTATTACGACTTTACTTCGCTGGAACGGGTATTATGGTTTTAATCGGGATTATTTAGGATATATCGCTGATAGTTCTTTTAACCAAAATGTCGTGGATCTTGATATGTCCATGAAACCTTATCGGAAGGTGTTGCCCAATGGGTCGGTAGAGGATCAGCCGCATCGTCAGTATTATATTAAGGATGTGACGGTCTTAACCGATTATAATCCGATGGGGGTAGGAGAGGACGCTAGTTTCATGGCTACAGATACGATGCTCAGCGCAGGGGTGAATATCGTATATGGCCGGAACGGGAAGAGTATCCGTCCGAGCGTGCTCCGGAGGAGTACTTATATTCGTCCGGGGCAATTATTTAGTGAGAAGAATATAGAGCAGACCTATTCAGCGTTCGCTTCTCTAAGGGCTTTGAGGAATGTAAATATACGTTTTACGGAAGTAGAGGAGCGGGATACGATGAAGTTGGATTGTTACATTCTCACTTCTCCTGCGAAGATAAATACGGTGGGAGTGGATTTGGAAGGTACTAACTCGGCGGGTGATTATGGGTTTGCCTCCAGCTTGAATTATCAGCATAGGAATATCTTCCGAGGATCGGAGCTATTCTCGGCGAGGGTGAGAGGGGCTTACGAGGCGTTATCCGGAAATAAGGCGAATGGCTTTGGTAATTACTGGGAGTTAGGTGCGGAAGGGTCCTTGCTGTTTCCTCGTTTCTTGTTCCCGTTCTTGAGTTCGGATTTTCGTAGGCGGCTACGTGCGTCAACTGAAGCGAAAATAAGTTACAACCTGCAAAAACGTCCGGAGTATACGAGGGCGATTCTATCTGGTGGTTGGAGTTATATTTGGCAAGATCGGGGCAATACACAGGCACGCCATACCTTTAAGCTTGTAGACTTGAATTATGTGTATTTGCCGGATAAGAATATGGACTTTATCAATAGCTTGCCGGATTATATGGTGTTGTATAACTATACGAACCATTTTATCATGAGTTCGGGATATACTTATTCCTTCAGTAATTATTCTCCCCAGAATCGTTTGAGAAACACGCATTCCCTACGTGCGTCGGTCGAGGTCGCAGGGAATTTGTTGAGTGCCTTTTCGCATCTTACGGGGGCGAAGAAAAATGATGACGGTTATTATGAGTTGTTTGGTACGGAATATGCGCAATATGTGAAATTGGATTTCGATTTTAGTAAAGGAATCGTGCTTGACAGTCGTAACAAGTTAGCTTTCCATATAGGAGTGGGAGTGGGGATGGCTTATGGTAACTCAAACTATTTACCTTTTGAGCGTGCTTATTTCTCGGGGGGAGCGAATAGTGTCCGGGGATGGTCTGTACGAGAGTTAGGTCCGGGTAGTATGGAAGTTGACAGCACGACTTCTTTCGCTCTTCAATCGGGGGATATCCGCTTGGATTTGAACTTGGAATATCGAACGAAACTTTTTTGGAAGTTTGAATTGGCGGCTTACATAGATGCCGGAAACATATGGACCCGGAATGTATCAGATGAACGCTATAAGGCTGGAAACTTTGATTTCTCTCGTTTTTATAAGGAGATCGCTGTTTCCTATGGTTTGGGACTTCGTTTGGACTTTGATTTCTTTCTACTACGTTTAGATACAGGCTTCAAGGCTTATAATCCTCAGGAGAAAAAGTCTAGGCGTTGGGCGATAACCCGTCCTAATTTCAAGGATAATTTCGCCTTGCATTTTGCCGTTGGTTATCCATTCTAAATTCAATATGTAAAAAAGTGTACTAAAAGTTTGCAAGGAAAAGAAAAATCCTTACCTTTGCACCACGAAAATAAGGATGGTCAGGTAGCTCAGCTGGATAGAGCAACAGCCTTCTAAGCTGTGGGTCCTGGGTTCGAATCCCAGCCCGATCACGAGGGAGATTCTAAAAGAGTCTCCCTTTTTTGTTATAATCAGATGCCAGTTTTTTTCTTTTGCTTGTTTTGATCGTTGTTTATTGATCTTTTATGGAAAACTTTGAGTGTTATCTATCGGTTATTATATAGAAGATTTCGAGATAGAATTTCATAATTTTGTTTTTGATGGGATAAGGGCTATTAAGCAGGATTCCTGTATTTGAGATTAAACAGATTGTAAATATTAAAAAAGTAGATAAGATGGAAACATTTGACGATATCATTAAAGGGGATAAACCTGTATTGGTGGATTTTTTTGCGACATGGTGCGGCCCGTGTAAGGTGTTGAGTCCGACGGTCGAGGCATTGGGGAAGGAGCTGGCGGGACAAGTGCGTGTCCTTAAAATTGATGTAGATAAGAACGAGGCGCTTGCCACACAGTTGAGGATCCAATCCGTACCCACTTTGATCATCTTTAAGAAAGGTGAGATCGTATGGCGCTCTTCCGGCGTGATGGATCACGGAAGCCTATTGCGGAAGGCGCAAAGCTATATCGATTAAAAGCCGTTCATCGGGATCAATACCGTTGGGATCAATAATAGGAATCCTAGGATCACTAGGACAAGGATGAATTTCCATGCCCATTTGAACCATTTATCATACGGGATACGGCTTACTCCTAGAACCGCTATCAGGACACCTGATGTGGGAGTTATCAGGTTGGTGAAGCCATCGCCAAACTGAAAGGCCATGACGGTGGCTTGCTTGGATAAACCGATCAACTCCGAGAATGGGGCCATGATAGGCATGGTAAGGGCCGCTTTGGCGCTTCCGGAAGGAATAACTAAATTGATAAGCGTTTGAATAACGTACATCATCCCGACCGTAGCTACTTGTCCCAAACCTTCCATCCCTTTCGCTAGGTTAAAGAGAATCGTATCGATCACTTTACCGTCTTGCAGGATTACGATAATACCTCCAGCCAAGCCAACGACTAAGGCGGCGCTCATAATATCCTTGCAACCCTCTAAGAGTTTCACAAGCTCATTCGGATTGCGTCCATTGGCGATTCCCGCCGCTATGCCCAAGGCGAAGAACAAGGTCGCTATTTCCATAATATACCAACCGTAGCCCATTACGCCTGTTATCAAGAAAAAGATCGTGAAGAATAAAAGGTTCAATATATATAAGTGCACGGTTTTCCGTAGGGCAAATATCGAGCAGATCACGAACGCTACGCTAAGAATCGGAATTAAGGGTAGTCCCTTGATTACGCTATTTCCTATTTTTAAGGATGTCTGGGGATAATAGATCGAAAAGATAACGAGTACGATAGTCAATAGGACGAAACTGATCCATGCGGCTTTCGGGGTTCTGTATACGATTTCCAAGGAATTGGTACTATGCAAATCTCTCCAATATTGATCATCCTCATAGACTGGAGACAATTGAGGGTTCTTTTTTACCTTGGCGGCATAACGCAATATCCATGTGAAGCCTACCGCATTGATAATACACCAGCAAACGATGCGATACTCGATACCGGAGAAAAGAGGAATCCCCGCCAAGCCTTGCGCTATACCGATCGTGAAAGGGTTTAAAATCGCTCCGGCGAAACCTAATCCCGCCGCTATAAAAACCATACATACGCCAGTTATGGAATCGTACCCCATAGATATCGCCATCGGGACCAAGACCAGACAAAAAGCGATGGTTTCCTCACTCATCCCGAATACGGCTCCGAATAGGCTGAAAAGTAGCATGATAGCAGTTAATAAGAAATTGTCCACACCTATTTTACGAAGGATAGGGTTGTTCTCCATTTTGCGTGCTTTCCGCAGGAAACTGACTGTTCCGATATCAAATGCCTTACTGTCGTTCACGATCCAGAATGCACCACCGATGATGAGGATGAAGACAATGATATCCGCCTTGTCCACAAATCCTTTATAAAAGGCGGAGAGTACTTCCCATGTTTGAGGTACGCTTTCCACGGATTCATATACAACGGTTCGCTCTCCGTCCGGGCTGATACTTTCCGTATATTGCCCACCGGGAATAACCCATGTCAATATGGCGCAAAATAAGATGATGTAAAAGATAATTACGTATGTGTGGGGTATTTGTCTCTTTTTCATGATTCTGTTTTTTCGTCTTCTTCTGTTAATATTCCGATCTCGGGAAGGATAGCCCGGGCCTCACGGTCACTAAGCGTATCTACGTCTTTGAGTTTACGTTGGATGGCACGGGTACGGGTACCTAAAACCTCTTCTATTTGCCCGCTGGCGGTTTGCAAGTTCTTTTGGGCTTTCTCGAGCATACCGCCTACTTTCTCGAATTCTTTTTTCACGGCCCCTAAGATCGTCCATACCTCCCCTGAGTGCTTTTGGATCGCCAATGTACGGAAGCCCATTTGTAAACTGTTTAGTATGGCCGCTAGGGTAGTGGGACCTGTTACGACTACCTTGTAGTTTCGTTGCAAGTCCTCCAATAAAGCGGAACGGCGTACGACCTCGGCGTAAATGCCCTCGAACGGCAGGAACATAATGCCGAAATCGGTCGTGGCGGGAGGCGCCAGATATTTGTCCGAAATATCTTTAGCCATCTTCTTGATCGTTGTCTCCAATAATTTTCCGGCCGCCTCGATCGCTTGGGAATCTGCGGCATCGTAAGCGTCTAGGAGCTGTTCGTATACATCTTTCGGGAATTTAGCGTCTATGGGAAGGTATACGAATTCTCGGGCATCATCCCGCCCGGGGAGCTTGACAGCGAATTCAACGACAGCGTCCGAACCTTTCCGGGTATGTACATTCGCCTCGTATTGCTCTGGTGCCAATAACTGCTCCAATAACATACAGAGTTGGATCTCCCCGATATTTCCCCGGGTCTTAACATTACTAAGTACCCGTTTTAACCCGCCTACATCCTGCGCTAAGGTTTGCATCTCGCCCAGTCCTTTTTGTACACTTTCTAATTGTTCGGTGACTAAACGGAAAGATTGCCCGATACGGTCGTTCAATGTCTTTTGAAGTTTCTCGTCTACGGTGACTCGGATTTCTTCCAGTCTTTTTTCCGTGTTATCCACTAATCTCTGCTGGCGTTCGTCCAAGGCGGCGAATTTCTCTTTCTGCAACCTGTTAAAAGAATCGATGCCACGTTCGAAAGCTTCCCTGAATTCGTTCATGGAATGAGCCAGTTCTTCTCGGTTATCTTTCGCTACCAAACGGCTTTCTTCCCGGTTCAGGCGGAAGTCTTCCCTAAAGTTTTTCTCGATACGGTCGAACGAGCGTTGTATCTCGTTTAGCAACTTTTCCAGGTCTTCTTTGTTATTATTTAGCTGTTTAGGACGCAAAAGGATTTGCATCACGATGATTATAAGAAGTCCGCCGATAATAATCCAATCCATCTGTTTTTGATTTTGACGTCAAAGATAGATAATCTGTATTTTGCAACAGCAGTTAAATAGAGTTAAATAAAAGAACATTGTTTATTTTCGTTTGTTTTATCGACAGAAAGCTGCTTATATTTGTGCAGCCAACTTAAGTAAGACTATTAAATTTACATACAAAGATGGCAAAAGTAACATTAAAAGGTAACGAAATTCATACGAACGGCGAGTTGCCGAAAGTTGGGACAGAGGCTCCGGACTTCAAGGGTGTAAAAAGTGATTTATCCGAATTGTCGTTAAGCGACTTGAAAGGAAAGAAAGTGGTGATAAATGTTTTCCCGAGCTTGGATACAAGTGTATGTGCGGCCTCTGTAAGACGCTTCAATAAAGAAGCCGCTTCGCATCCGGATACGGTAGTATTAGCTGTTTCTAAAGATTTACCTTTTGCGCATGGACGTTTCTGTACTACGGAAGGTATTGATAAAGTGATTACATTGTCAGTGTTCCGGTGTTCATGTTTTGAGGATAAGTATGGGATGCTTCTGGTAGACGGTCCGCTGAAAGGGTTATTAGCCCGTGGCGTGATAGTGGTCGATGGAGCTGGTAAGGTGGTTTATGAGGAACTTGTTCCCGAGATTACTACCGAGCCGAATTACGATGCGGCTTTAGCTGCATTGAAATAAATGTAGTAGATTATTGTTTTTCATTGGTTAAAGTTAAGGGTTAGTGTAGGAGGCCGTCGGATGTGAATCCCGCGGCCTTCGTTTTTTATATTAGGTTTGTTGATTCGGATTTTATTCGTATACTTGCATTTACTATGAATAACTGGAAAAAAGTATTTGCTATTATATGGACCGGACAGTTTTTTTCTATTCTGACCAGCTCGATCGTTAATTTTGCAATTGTCTTATGGCTTAGTTTTGAAACTAAATCGGCAGAGGTATTGGCTTTGGCTACTATTATGGCTATGCTTCCCCAATCTGTATTGGGACTGTTTACTGGTATTTTTGTGGATCGGTGGAAAAGAAAACGGGTTATGATCCTGGCTGACAGTTTTATCGCTTTCTGTACGCTGATTCTGGCAGTCCTATTTTACCTGGATATAGCGAAGATAGGACATGTCTATCTTTTGTTGGCCCTGCGTTCGGCCGGTTCTGCTTTCCATATGCCGGCTATGCAGGCATCCGTACCTTTACTGGCTCCTAAATCGGAGTTGATCCGGATTGCCGGGATCAACCAGATTATACAATCGGTTTGTAACATTGCTGGGCCGGCGCTAGCGGCTCTTTTCATCTCTTTTATGAAGATGACAAATATTCTTATGTTGGATGTGATCGGCGCAGCATTGGCATGTACATCACTATTATTTGTGACGATCCCTAATCCGGATAATGCGGAAAGAACTCGAAAGGTCCAGCTGTTAAAAGAAGCAAAGGAGGCTTTTACGGAAGTTCGTCGTCAAAACGGATTGTCATTGTTATTTATGGTGTCTATTTTAGGAACATTCTTTATCATGCCGGTGAGTGTGCTCTATCCGCTTATGACGCTTAATCATTATTCGGGGAATGCTTATCAGATCAGCCTGGTAGAGATTGCCTGGGGGATCGGGGCGTTGTTGGGAGGGACTTTCCTCAGCTTGAAGAAATTCCGGTTGAATGAGATCTCGCTAATTAATTGGATGTATATCCTGTTAGGTTTTACATTCGTGCTGTCTGGAATCTTACCGGTTTCCGGATATCCGTTATTTGTCCTGTTGACGGCTATCGGCGGAATATCAGGTTCCCTTTATATGGCGTCTTTCACGACTGTAGTCCAGGCCCGTATCGATCCGGTGGTAATGGGGCGTGTGTTTTCTTTCTATATGAGTGTCAATATGTTTCCTTCCATGATTGGGTTGTTGAGTACGGGGTTTTTGGCGGATACAATCGGGATCGGCAATACCTTTATGATCGGAGGTGTATTGGTCGGGATGATCGGAGGTGTCTCGTTCTTTCTTCCTTCAATCGAAGATTTGAGAAATAGCTTCCGTAGATAGAGTATGCAGACCTGGATCAAAGGACTATGTATCTATCATGCTTTTTACCTATGGATTTGTTTATATGTCTGGTAATATGCTGCTTATGTTTGCATGAGACAAAAACAGCCATCGCCCCAAAGAGGACCATTTGAAAAAAACGCCTTTTTCCGCCGGATAAGATGTAAAAACAGGACATAAAAGTGTCTCTGACATGGCAGATAAACATTCCTGCACCTCCGGTAGGAATCCCCGAAGATCCG
>ERZ860668.2230-NODE-2230-length-10709-cov-3.341280_pt1 | contig 10709 bp, 10 predicted proteins | sample MGYA00510062_ERZ860668 | MGnify/ENA primary metagenome ERZ860668 (study PRJEB30046, sample SAMN00715258) | human gut metagenome | study: EMG produced TPA metagenomics assembly of the A metagenome-wide association study of gut microbiota in type 2...
CGCAACCGTAGCATGTGCTGTTGCAGTTGCAGAAGCTCTTTAATCGAAAATTTTAATAAGACGAAAGCGTTGGCGGTTGCGCCAACACTGTAGGGGCGAACATTGTTCGCCTCTTTTGTTTATGTTTTTTGGCGATTGATAATCGCCCCTACAATTATTAAAAGCGAGAGCCTAAACGGCTCTCGCTTTTATGTTTTATTATTCGATTTAGCAAAGACTTTTCCCTGCTCAATATATAAATCCTGTTGCTCTTTTGTCATTAAACTAAATAATCTAAGCAGTTCATCCTCTTTTGTAAATGCGGTTTTGCTTTCGTCAAATCCGACTAAAAAGTCAATAGTTGTGTTAAAAAAAGTTGCAATAGCTTTCAGTGTTTCAATATCGGGTTCTACATTGTGATTTTCATATTTGTTTATAGATTGCTGGCTGACACCTATTATATTTGCAAGCTGTTGCTGGCTTATGTTGTACTCCTTGCGAAGTGCTTTTAGATTTTTTATCATTGCTATCACTCCTAATATAATAATGATAACAACTTGAGATTGTTAAATAAAACACTGATTAGTAGTTATTGACAACAACTTACGGTTGTAATATAATGAATAAAAAAGTGTGAAAAGGTGGATGAATATGGAAAATGAAAGCAGAAAAAGTCGCAATAAAACTCTTCAAAAAGTATTATTGGCAGTTTTATCAATTATACTAATGACTGGTATTGCATTTTTTATGGCAAATGTTGTGCATAATAATAGCTCGCAGCCAACTTCTTCAAAGGTTAAAAACGGACTTTCGGCTTATGAGCTTGCTGTGGAGCAGGGATATAAAGGCAATTTGAATGATTGGCTTAAATCTCTTGACGGTAAATCGGCATTTGAAATTGCAAAGGAAAACGGATATTCAGGCACAGAAAAAGAGTGGAATAAAGCAGTTGCAAATGTATCAAATCAAAATAAAGCTGTAATAACAAACGCAGGCTTTAATAAAAACGGAGATTTTATTTTAACTCTTTTAGACGGTACGGATGTAAATGTAAGCAATGTTTCAAATTCTAAAGGAAAAGACGGAACTGACGGAAAGAACGGCACAAACGGTAAAAACGGTGCAAACGGAAAAGACGGCAGAAGTATCACATTGGCAAGTGTAAATTCTGACGGTCAGCTCGTTATTACTTATTCCGATGGTTCAAGCGTTAATCTTGATAAACTTGTAGGAATAAACGGTATTGACGGTGTAAGCATTTCAAATTCGGCTATAAATGATAAAGGCGAGTTGATAATAACTTATTCTAATGGGCAAATATGTAATCTTGGCAAAGTAGTAGGTGTTGACGGTAAGAACGGTATTAACGGAATAAACGGTAGCGACGGTAATAACGGTAAAAACGGACAAGACGGAATAAGTGTAGTTAAATCCGAAATCAATTCAAATGGTGAATTGGTTGTAACATATTCAAACAGTGTTATTGATAATTTAGGCAAAGTAGTAGGCAGTGACGGTGCAAAAGGTGATAAGGGTGAAAAAGGTGACACCGGTGCGCAAGGCGAAAAAGGTGAAAAAGGTGATGCCGGCGAACAGGGTATTCAAGGTGTAGCAGGTAAAGACGGTAAGGACGGTATCAACGGTACTAACGGTGTTGACGGAAAAGACGGTACAAATGGTAAAGACGGTGTTGGTATTGCAAATGTTTTAATCAACACTTCGGGCGAACTTGAACTTACTTTTTCAGACGGACAGCAAATAAATCTCGGCAATGTTAAAGGTTCAAAAGGTGAAAAAGGTGATACCGGCGAGCAGGGTGTTCAAGGCATAGCAGGTAAAGACGGTAAGGACGGTGTCAACGGTACTAATGGTGTTGACGGAAAAGATGGTACTAATGGTAAAGACGGTACTGACGGACAAGACGGTGTAGGTATTGCAAATGTAACAGTGTCAAATGAGGGCGCACTCAGTGTAACACTTACTAACGGTACTGTACTTGATTTGGGCAACATTAAGGGTGCAGACGGTATCGGCATATCAAAATCAGAAGTGAATGCAAGCGGTGAACTTGTGCTTACATATACAGACGGTACGGTTAAAAACCTCGGTAATATTGTCGGCTCAAATGGTGTAGATGGGCAAGACGGTGTAGGTATCAAAACAGTCACACTTTCGTCAACAGGCGAACTTATGATTACACTCAGTGATAATTCGGTTATAAACCTTGGCAATGTTAAAGGTGAAAAAGGCGATAAGGGTGATAAAGGTGACAAAGGCGCACGTGGCGAAAAGGGCGAAAAAGGTGACAAAGGTGATACCGGCAGAGGTATTGCAAAAACCGAACTCGTAAACGGTGAATTGATTATTACCTATACTGACGGAACAAAGGAAAATTTAGGCAGTGTTTCAAATGCCGAAAGTGAATATTCCTCCGGTCTTCAATATACACTTAATGAAGATAATAATTCATATACTCTGTCAAGCGCAGGAGAACTGTTCAATTCTACAAAAGTGGTAATACCAGAAACATATAAAGGAAAGCCTGTGACTAAAATAGGTGAAAGAGCTTTTTATAGCACTCAATTGTATGGCTCCGATTCATCTAAAGGCGCACCTATAAACGAGTTGATTTTACCTTCGACAATAAAATCAATTGCTTTAGAAGCGTTTTACAATTGTAAGATTGAAAAGGTTGTATTTGAAGGTACAATTGAAGAGTGGTGTTCTATCCAATTTGTTGGTGCTTCTGCAAATCCGTTATATCATCCAGATAATGCTAAAGATAATACAAAATTATATATTGATGGTGAACTGATTGAAACACTTGTTATTCCAAACAGTGTTTCAACAATTAGTTCGTATTCGTTTATTGATTGCGGAAGTTTAAAAGAAGTTGTTATTCCAGAGTCAGTAACATCAATTGAACCTCTCGCATTTAAGAATTGCGGTTCGTTATCAAGCGTGGAAGTTAAAGCACCAAGAGGTTGGTATTATAAAAACGGTGGTTATAAATATTCGATAAGTGAAAGTACAATGAGTAATAAAACATTGCTTGCACAAAAATTTGTGGAAGGCAATCCGTCAAATTATTATAAAGATTGATTGAGGAAATAAGAATATGATTACTAACGATAATGCAAAAACATACAACATATCGGCAAATATTTCACCGATAGATATTGAACTTTGCAAAGTTTATATACGCGGGGCTGTAAATGCGATTTGCAATTACAGCGAAAATGCGGAATTTTCAGTTCGTATTTTGTTTGGCGGAAATAACAGGGATTGGTATAAAACCCCGTTACAAAAAATATATGATTATCATCATTTTATCGACGGAAAAGACTGCGAAACAGCAGCTAAAAGTTCGGCTAAAGATGTGGGAATGCTCTTAAAGACTGTGCTTGAAGAGGATAGCCGCAATTTTGAGATAGTAAGGATAGACACCGGCAAGGTTTACAAATTGGCATAACAGAAAAAGCAGGCAAGATTCTTGCCTGCTTTGTTATTTTATATTTCCTTTTTCATCCATTGGTGTGGGCAATCTTCATCAAAGTCCTGCTCACCGAATGGGATATATCCCTGCTTTTGATAAAACGGCATTGCCTGCACCTGCGAATGAAGCCTGATTTCTTTGCCGCCCATTTCTTTAATAAGCTTTTCGGCTTCGTTTACTATTTTTGCGCCCAGGTGCTTACTGCGATATTCCTTTAAAACAGCAAGCCTGCCGATATAGTAAACCGAGTTTTGCTCATAAAACCTAACGGTAGCGCAAGGTTTATCATTATCAAAAGTTACAAGGTGAGTGCAAATTGAATCAAGCTCATCAAATTCCTGTTTAAACCCCTGCTCTTCAACGAATACTTTTATTCTTATTTCCTTTGCTTCGTCAGGCAAAAAGTTATAATTTTCAGTAACCATATTAACACCCCAATACAGATTTATTTTATCAAGTTTTATATCATAAAGTCAAGATTGTACAAATAAAGGCGATTAGTTTGTGAAATATCAACAAAATATCGTATATATTTTTTATGCTGTGCTTTATTGCAAAATTGAACAATATGGTTTAAAATATAGTTTATACTACAATTGTTTAAAAATGGGGTGTCACTATGAGTGAAGAAAAAACTATTTATACAATAACATCCGACAGAAACGAGCGTGTATTTATCCACGCAATGCCGGGCCATTTTGTTTCAAGTTCTTCTCATCTTAATTTTTACATCGGAACATCTGATATTAAGCATAATCACGATATTTCGGTTGATGCGGCAATGATGCTCGCAAGATATTACCACGAAAGAGGAATTGAGATTGACACTGTTTTGTGCTTATATGAAACACAGGCACTCGGTGCTTATCTTGCACACGAACTTCAGCGTGCAAATATGTTAAACCCTAATCCTGACAGTACGGTTTATGTACTCGGCCCTGAATATGACGCACAGGGAAATATCATTTTCCGTGATAATCTTCGCAAGCTTATTACAGGCAAAAGAGTTTTGCTTCTTATTTCTTGTATTACAAGTGGTAAAACAATTGAAAGAGCCATGGAAAGTGTAAATTACTACGGCGGCGAAACAGTGGGAATTTCTGCTGTATTTTCAGCTATTAACGAAGTTGACGGTGTTGAAGTTAATAAGATTTTCAGTGCTGATGATGTACCGGGGTATCAGGCATACCCTCCACACGATTGCCCGCTTTGTAAAGGAAACCAAAAAGTTGACGCAATTACAAACGGATACGGATATTCGCTTCTCTAAAAAAATCTTGACAAATAGTTTTAATTTGATATAATAGATTTACAAATTGATAGTACCCAAATAAAGACTGTGAAGCAGAAAAAGACCTTTTATTTCGGTTTAAGAGAGTTGACGGACGGTGCAAGTCAATACGAATTAAAGGTGCATAGCTCTCTGCCAAGTTGCTGTTCTGAATAGAAATCAATAGGAACAGACGGTTTGCCTCGTTATTGGCAGTGGCATTGATTGATGCTAAAGGGCAGGGGGTTACCTTGCTGAAGTAGGGTGGTACAGCGTGATATTAACGCCCCTATACTCTTGTGTAGGGGCTTATTTTTTTTGCTCCTGTGCAAAAATGAAAGGAGATTAACATTATGAAAAAGGGTTACGAAAAATACAGAGGTTTTGAACCAATTAACATTCCTGACCGCACTTGGCCTAATAACACAATTACCAAAGCGCCTACTTGGTGTTCGGTTGACCTTCGTGACGGTAACCAAGCGCTTGTTGACCCAATGAATTTGCAAGAAAAGCTTGAATTTTTTACAACTCTTGTAAAAATCGGATTTAAAGAGATTGAAGTCGGCTTCCCGTCAGCAAGTGAAACAGAATATGAAATTTTAAGAACACTTATTGAGGGCAATTATATTCCTGACGATGTTACTATTCAGGTGCTTGTGCAGGCAAGGGAACATCTTATCAGAAAAACATTTGAAGCTATTGACGGTGCTAAAAATGTAATTGTTCATTTTTATAATTCAACATCTACACTTCAGCGTAAGGTTGTGTTTAAAACCGATATGCAGGGTGTAATAGATATTGCTATTGACGGCGCAAAGCTTATTTATGAGCTTACGGAAGAAGAAAAAAAGAAAAATCCTGATATGAATATCCGCTTTGAATACAGCCCTGAAAGCTTTTCGGGAACAGAAATGGATAATGCAGTTGAAATTTGCCGTCAGGTTATGGAAGAACTCCATATTACAAAGGAAAATCCTATTATTCTTAATCTTCCGTCAACAGTTGAGGGTTCAACTCCAAACGGATATGCAGACCAAATTGAATATTTCTGCCGTCATCTTCCGAACCGTGAAAATGCTATTATTTCACTTCACCCGCATAATGACCGCGGCACAGGCGTAGCTGCTGCCGAACTCGGATTACTTGCCGGGGCAGACAGAATTGAAGGTACACTTTTCGGCAACGGTGAAAGAACAGGTAATGTTGATATTGTAACCTTGGCACTTAATATGTGGACCCAGGGTGTTGACCCGAAACTTGATTTCCACGATATTAACAAGATTAAAGGTGTTTATGAAAGGGCAACAAAAATGGTAGTTCCGCCTCGCCATCCATATGCAGGCGAACTTGTATTTACTGCTTTTTCAGGCTCTCACCAAGACGCTATTAACAAAGGCAAAAATTATATGGAAGAACACGGCGGTGATTATTGGGATATTCCGTATCTTCCTATTGACCCTGCCGATGTAGGCCGTGAATATGAACCTATTATTCGTATCAATTCACAAAGCGGCAAGGGAGGTATGGCATATATTCTTGCAAATGATTACGGTATTAAAATGCCGAAAGCTATGCAGGGCGAATTCAGTGTAGTAGTTCAAAAAGCCTGCGATGAAAGCGGTAAAGAAATTCAGCCTGATGAAGTATTTGATATTTTCCAAAAAGAATACAGAAATGTATGCGGCCCATACAGACTTCTTAACTACAAAATTACAGAAGAAAAGAATGAAAAAGATTATCTTACTACTGTTCATTTTACAGGTGAACTTAAGTATAAGGATAATGAGCCTGTGAAGATTTCAGGCGACGGTTCAGGCCCTATCGGTGCATTCTGCGAAGCTATGAATACCGCAGGTCTTTCAAATTATGAATTTGTTGATTACAGCGAGCATGCAATTTCAGTCGGCAGTGACTCAAAGGCTATCAGTTACATTCATATTAAAAATCCGCAGGGTAAGGATATTTTCGGTATCGGTGTAAGCCATAATATCGGCTATGCATCAATGAAAGGTATTATTTGCGCAATCAACCGTGACCAAAAAGATACAATGCGTGATGATGCTATGCCGGGTATATTTGACCGGTGCTAAGTCGTCGCAAGTTTCATATCACTCATTATTGCGATATTTTGATTTATACGATTATTGTAGGGGAGCGAATATTGTTTTTTGCTATATACATCAATAGAAAGGTTAGAATATGAAAAATTATAAAATTACAGTTTTAAAGGGCGACGGTATCGGCCCTGAAATCGTAGATGAATGTGTAAAGGTGCTTGATAAAGCAGGTGAGAAATTCGGCTTTAGCTTTGATTATAATTATCAGCTTTTGGGCGGATGCGCTATTGATGAATACGGTGTTCCGTATCCTGATGAAACAGCAAAGGTTTGCAAAGCGTCGGATGCTGTTCTTCTCGGTGCGGTAGGCGGCCCTAAGTGGGACAGCCAGCCGGGTAATAACAGGCCTGAAAAGGGACTTCTTGCAATTCGTGAAGATTTGGGACTTTTTGCAAATCTTCGCCCTGCCAAGATTTTCGCACCGCTTAAATCTGCATCTCCTATTAAAGAGGAAATTATCGGTGACGGACTTGACATTCTCATTGTTCGTGAACTTACCGGCGGTATTTACTTCGGTGACCGCGGAACTTATGAAGAAAACGGTGTTGTAGGCGCATATGATACAGAGCGTTATACATATCCTGAAATTAAAAGAATTGTTAAAGCCGGTTTTGAATATGCTATGAAGCGCGGCAAAAGGCTTACTTGTGTTGATAAAGCTAATGTTCTTGATTCTTCAAGGCTTTGGCGCAAAGTTATGGAAGAAACAGCAAAGGATTATCCTGAAGTTGAAGTTTCATATATGTATGTGGATAACTGTGCAATGCAGCTTGTACGCAATCCAAATCAGTTTGATACAATTGTAACATCAAATATTTTCGGCGATATTCTTTCAGACGAAGCTTCTATGATTTCCGGTTCAATCGGTATGCTCGCATCTGCATCACTTGCCGAGGGTACATTTGGCCTTTACGAACCTATTCACGGTTCTGCACCTGATATTGCAGGTCAGGGTAAGGCTAATCCGCTTGCAACTATTTTGAGCGGTGCTATGATGCTTCGCTATACATTCGGTGAAGCTGAAGCCAGCGATGCTATTGAAAAAGCTGTTGATGTGGCACTTACTAAAGCAAGAACACCTGATATTTACGAAGACGGCTTTGATGCTGTTAATACTTCACAAATGGGCGACCTTGTAGCAAGTTTATTATAATGCGATAAAGCGCAGCTGATAAAATAAACCTTTTTGCCTCCCTTGTAAAGTGAGGTGGGTGCAACTTGTTGCACTCGGAGGGATTGTAAAAAGAGCTTGGACATTGAGTCCAAGCTCTTTTTATGCTATTTCAATTGAATTTCCCGTATCCTTAATTTCAATGAATTTAGGATGTTCCTGCCCGTTAATATTCGGAGTATGGAAGCTTAAGTAAAGTTTGTTATCTGCTTTAAATATCATTCCGTGCCCTCCGTCATCATCAATGAGCAGCGGCAAATGCTCAAATACACCGTTTAGCTCATTATCGCTTGAACGGGCAACGCATTGGCAGTATTTGTGGTTAACAAAGGTTGACCATATAAGTAAAAGCTTGCTTTTGCTTGTGCGATACATAAACGGTCCGTCGGTTATATAATGCTCACCGGATGGCTTGTTGTCTGCCCAATACGGTGATGAACCTGAAAACAGCTTTGTCGGCAGGCTTATAGGTGCATTAAGGTCCTTATTAAGCTTTACAAAGCAAATTGTTCCGTCAATTATTTGTGTATGCTCGTGGCAAAATACAAGGTATGCTTCGCCTGCTTTTGAAATATAAAGCGTTGCGTCAAGGCATTCCCATTCCTGCGGTGTGAGCGCACCGTCACTGTATGGCTTGAATTCACCTAAAGGGCTGTCACTTTTTAAAATATATGAACCCCGAAGTCCGTTTTCCTGTGTGAAAGTTGCAAGCATATAGTATTCGCCTTTATATTTATGTACTTCCGGCGCCCAGTTTACTTCTTTGTTAAGTCCGTATTTTTCACTGTTAAAGCATTCTTTGGCTTCGCTGAAATTTACAAGGTCAGTTGATGTGTAAACATCAAAACCACCCGTTTTGCAACCGAAGTTTTCAGCCCTTGTGCCATAAAGATAATATGTTCCGTTTTCTGCAAGTACAAATGGGTCTCTGATATTTATGTTTTCAAGCTTCATAACTTAACCTCTTTTAATACCATAATTATTACCAAAAACACTATAACATTTTTAGTAAATAATATCAATTGAAAATATTTACAATTTACATTATAATTACATTATAAGTGCCTTTTTATCAAAAAAGAGAATTTAATAAATTTAGAAAGGATAATTATGATTTTACTTAACAAATGCGGAAAAATAACTGTTGACAATAATAAAACCAATATTACTTTTCCTTTTGAAATTAAAGATGATTTTAAATCAATAAAAATAAAGTTTGAATATGCGCCAAAAACTCTTGAAGACAGGGGAAAAAGCATTCAAATAATTAAATCCTGCCTTGAAAAATACGGTGAGGATGAAGAATTTAACATCGAAAGCTATTTGCCGGTAAAAAATCTTGTTACATTATCACTTGATTCAAGCAGGGAATATATCGGCGCAATTCACAGGCAAAGCAATAAGCAGGAACTTGTTGTTTCCTCTGATTATTCATCACCGGGCTTTTTTAAAACGGATATAGCAAAAGGCGAATGGAAAATAATGCTTAATGTTCATAGCGTAAGCTGCGATGTTGAATACAAACTTGTTATTGAAGGGGAGGAGTAAAAATGAGTTATTTACCTTGTGAACTTCATTGCCACAGTGTTCATTCCGACGGTGATTATACTGTTTGCGAACTTCAAAAAAAGGCAATTGATGACCACCTTGCTATTATTGCTTTGACTGACCATAATACTTTTTCAGGCTGGGATGAAATTGACGATAACATAATTCCTGTTATAAGAGGTATTGAATGGACAACTTATTATGGCCACTTACTCGTTTTGGGCGCAAATGATTTTGTGGATTGGCGAGATGCAAATGCAGATAATATAGATGAGAAGATAAAGCAAATTAAAGCAGTGGGCGGTTTGGTAGGCGTTGCTCATCCTTTTCAGCTCGGTTCGCCGCTATGCACAGGCGGGCATTGGGATTTTAATGTTCGCAATTGGCAAAATGTTGATTATATAGAAGTTTGGCATAAAAATCTTTATTCTAATAAAAAAGAAAATGAAAAAGCACTTGAATTATGGACTTCTCTGCTTGATAATGGATACAAAATTTCTGCAACTTACGGCAGGGATTGGCACAGAGAGGAAAATACCGGCCACTACGGATGTACATATCTTGATGTGGATGATATTTCGGCAAAATCCGCAATGCGCGCTATCAGGCTTGGCAAAACCGTTATTTCGCATGGTGCCAAGTTTATATTTAGAGTACATCGCCACGGTGTTACAAGTGCAATAGGCGACACCGTGAAAAAGGGCAATTATACTTTCAGTTTCTTTACCGATTTGCACTCAAGAGCTAAAAATTCAGGCGACGAAGATATTGTATATAATGAAATTAAAATCATTACAAACGGCGGCAAATGCGTGCTTCAAACAAGATATGACGAAAGGCATGTTAGGTTAAGGCTTGACAGCGGTAAATGGTACCGTGCAGAACTTTGGGGTACTGTTGATGGTGAAAAAAGACCTCTTGCTATAACTTCGCCTATTTATTGCGAATAATTATTTAACTTAAATTTAACATAAACTGTATTTTAACTTAATCGACTGCATATAATATCTAACTTGTAATTTTTTGTGTAATATTTTAGTTGACAAAGAGGAAAATGGTATGACTATATTTAATTTTTTAACTCTTATCGGCGGGCTTGCAATGTTCCTTTTCGGAATGGATGTAATG
>ERZ860668.2234-NODE-2234-length-10684-cov-3.975162_pt1 | contig 10684 bp, 7 predicted proteins | sample MGYA00510062_ERZ860668 | MGnify/ENA primary metagenome ERZ860668 (study PRJEB30046, sample SAMN00715258) | human gut metagenome | study: EMG produced TPA metagenomics assembly of the A metagenome-wide association study of gut microbiota in type 2...
GAATGCAGATCGTTCCAAATCTGCTTTTCTTGCTAATATGAGCCATGAGATACGTACGCCACTGAATGCTATCGTCGGCTTTTCCGAATTGCTGGCTTCTGCCGGTACGGAAGAGGAGAAGACACAGTTTTTGGAAATAGTTCATTCTAATAACGAGTTATTGCAGCAATTGATTGCTGATATTCTTGACCTTTCTAAAATAGAAGCAGGTACATTGGAATTTACATTCTCGGAGGTAGACGTCAATCAGTTGATGTTTGATATAGAACAATTGTTCCGTATGAGACTGGAAGATAAAGCTGTTGTTATCCAGATTATCAGAGAAACTCCTGCGGATGAATGTATTATGTATACAGATAGAAACCGCTTGCAACAGGTTATCTCCAATTTTATGACCAACGCGGTGAAGTTTACGGATGAAGGTAGCATTACTTTGGGCTATAAATGTTGTACAGAGGGGCTTTACTTTTACGTAAAAGATACCGGTAGCGGTATTCCGGAAGACAAGGTTAATCATATTTTTGAACGCTTTGTTCGGGTGGAACAGAATAAAAAAGGTACTGGTCTGGGATTGGCTATTTGCAAGAATCTGGTAACGCTGATGGGCGGTTCGATAAATGTGCACAGTATCGAAGGTGTTGGCAGTGAGTTCTGCGTCGATGTAAAGTTAGGCCTAACGGAAGAAAGCTATCGACGTAAAAATCTTGATCTTCTAAAGTTCCGGGATTTGAAAACGCTGATAGTTGACGATGACATTGTGACTTGTGAACATGCCAGCCTGATTATGAGTGATTTGGGGGTACAGGCAGAATATGTGACTTCGGGGGCTTTGGCAGTACTGGAAATCGAAAAAGGCATCAGGGAAATGAAACCTTATGATATTGTGCTGGTAGATCTGAAAATGCCGGATATGGACGGAATTCAGACAACGAAAGCTATAAGACGGCTGGTTGGAGCTGAGACATTAGTAGTCGTTATGACAGCATATGAATGGAAGGAGCTTGAAGCAGATGCAAGGCATGCAGGTGTGGACTTTTTTATCACCAAGCCGCTGTTCCGTTCCGAGCTGGTAGATTTGTTTGAAAAGATCAATGATTTCAGTGAAGCAGTATATGAGCCGGAAGCAGCAAAAGGAGAAGTACAGTTTGCTGGAGAACGGATTTTACTGGTAGAAGATAATGAGCTGAATCTGGAAGTTGCGGCAAGTCTGCTGGAAATGAAGGGACTGACGATAGAAAGTGCCTGCAACGGTCTGCAGGCACTAGAAAAATTCTGTTCAACTCCTGTTGGGTACTATGATGCTGTTTTGATGGATATCAGGATGCCTGTTATGGATGGGCTGGAAGCAGCACGTAATATCAGGCTGTTTGATAAAAGTGATGCGCAGACGATCCCTATTATTGCTATGACGGCTAATGCGTTTGATGAGGATGTGGAAAAATCACACGCAGCGGGTATGAACGCACATTTGGCAAAGCCGATTGACCCGGAAAAGCTGTTCGCAGTTTTGCAGGAATTTATTTAAGGTGATTGATAGTAAGCTGAATAAAAAGGTATGGGCATGCCCATACCTTTTTATTCTTGACCTGTTTTTGTAACATCTGTAGCGAAATAGTAAATGGTTAAACGTAAAGAATAAATAGTATTTGCGTTTATTAGCATTTTTGTTTAGAATTATTAGAAATGTGTATTAGGGGAAAGAGGTTGCTGCTGATGAAAATTATTGATTTATTAAAAAACGAAAAGGTGTGCATTTCCTGCGAGCTGTTTCCACCTAAAGCAGGTACAGAGCTGCAGAATGCTTTGAATATAGTCAGTGATATTGCCGAGGTGGGTCCGCATTTTATGAGTGTTACGTATGGGGCCGGCGGTACATCTGTGGGTCAGACGGTGGCTATTGCCCGGGCAATAGAAGCCAGCGGACGCCCAGCGCTGGCGCATCTGACCTGTATCGATGCTGATGAAGCCAAGATCGACGGTGTTTTGGCACAGATGCGGGCTGCTGGCGTCCAGAATGTTTTGGCTCTGCGCGGAGATGCGGTGAATGGCAATGACGGGGATTTTGCCCATGCCAGTGATTTGATGGGGAAAATCAAAAAAGCCGGTGATTTTTGTGTCGGCGGGGCCTGTTATCCGGAAGGACATCCGGAAGCCGGCTCTCTGGATCGTGATATTGTCAATACCAGACGGAAAATCGACAGTGGCTGCGACTTTTTAGTGACGCAGATGGTGTTTGACAATAATATTATTTACAATTATATGTACAGACTGCTGCGGCATGGTATCGATGTGCCGGTCGTGGCGGGTATTATGCCGGTGACAAATGCCAAACAGATCAACCGGATCTGTGAATTGAGCGGGACCAAACTGCCTGCGAATTACCGCGCTATCGTCGAGAAATTTGCAGATGATCCCGAAGCGTTAAAACAGGCGGGTATTGCTTATGCTACGGGGCAGATTGTTGATTTGATCGCTAACGGACTGAAAAATATTCATGTTTATACGATGAACCGGCCGGAAATCATCGGCGGGATCATGAAAAATCTGTCGGAGATCGTAAAATGAAGTATGACAGAGCTGAAGCCGTGAGGTATATGGGCGCGAAAAAAGATGATAATGAGGCGGCTGTTTTGGCTGATCTGGCTTATTTGCAGCTGCGGAACGAAGTGCGGCCCAGAAGCTGCTGGCAGATTTTTGCGTGCCGTGTAGATGATGCAGGCGTGACCTTAGTAGATAATGGCATGCGTTTTGAAAGCAAAAATTTGGCAGGACATTTGCAGGGCTGTCAAAAAGCGGCGGTTTTGGCTGCTACTTTAGGCAGTAATGCCGATACTGTTTTGAGGCGTCTGGCATTGACTAACGTAGCACAGGCAGCAGCTGCTCAGGCTGTATGCGCGGCTCTGATCGAAAGTTATTGTGATGAAACCGAAGCCGAGATAGCGGCTGCAGCAGGGCTGCACTTGAAACCGCGTTTTTCACCGGGTTATGGCGACTGGCGGCTGGAGGATCAGCGTCAGCTGCTTATGCTGCTGGATTGTACAAAACGAATCGGTCTGACTTTGACCGATGGTTATATGCTGACTCCTATAAAATCAGTGACGGCTGTGATAGGATTGACTGAAGATACCGTCTGCAATACCAGTAAATGTGCGGCGTGCGTTAATCGAGCGTGCGAATTTAGAAAGGAATGAAAGCATGGGTTTCAGGGATTTATTAGGTAAAGAATTATTATTTTTTGACGGCGCTACCGGGACGATGCTGCAGGCATTGGGGCTGCAGCCGGGAGAGCTGCCGGAGCTGTGGAATTTTACTCATGCGGCTGAAGTGCAGTCTGTACATGAAGCGTATTTGAATAACGGTTCGAATATCATAAAAAGCAATACCTTCGGGGCGAACCGTCTTAAATTTAAAGGGATGGATATCACCGTTGATGAAGTTGTGGGGGCTGCTTTAAAAATAGGCAAAGCTGCCTGTGCCGGACGTACAAAAGCGTTTGTGGCACTGAATCTCGGCCCTACCGGAAAATTACTGGCGCCTTATGGTGATCTTCCGTTTGAGGAAGCTGTGGATATTTATGGTGAAATGGTACGCAGCGGTGCCAGACACGGAGCTGATCTGATTCTGATCGAGACGATGAGCGATACTTATGAGATCAAAGCCGCGCTTTTGGCGGCAAAAGAAAACTGTGATCTGCCGGTGATCGTTACGTTGACGTTTGATGAAGATGGTAAGCTGTTGACCGGTGCTGACGTTTTGAGCGCGGTAGCAATGGTGGAGGGGCTGGGGGCAGATGCTGTAGGGTTTAACTGCGGCTTGGGACCGAAACAAATGCGCAGGCTGCTGCCGCAGCTAATAGAAGCATGCTCGCTGCCGATCGTTTTGAATCCTAATGCCGGGCTGCCCGTACAGCGTGACGGTAAAACTGTCTTTGACGTTGCCGCAGATGAATTTGCAGAGCTGATGCAGGAAATGATACCACTGGGTATTTCTGTCGCCGGAGGCTGCTGCGGTACTACTCCGGAACATATTAAAGCTCTGATCGAAAAGTGCTATGGTATGAAGCCGGGAGGACGCCGCAGCTGTGATCTGACTGTGGTTTCTTCTTATGGCAAAGCTGTTGTTATCGGCGGGGAGCCTGTGATCATAGGCGAGCGCATCAATCCTACAGGTAAGCCGCGTTTAAAACAGGCTATTTTAGACGCAGATCTGGATTATATTTGCCGGCTGGGGTTGGAGCAGCTTGAAAATGACGCCCATATCCTGGATGTCAATGTAGGTGTGCCGGGTATCAACGAAGCTGCCGCTGCAGAGAAAACAGTTCTGGCTTTGCAGGCCGTCACTTCGGCACCGCTGCAGATCGATACTTCAGATTATGAGACTATGGAGCGGGCTCTGCGTTTATATAATGGCAAACCGCTGTTAAATTCTGTCAGCGGTAAAGATGAATCGCTGGCAAAGGTACTGCCGCTGGTAAAAAAATACGGGGCTGTTGTGGTTGGCCTGGCGTTAGATGATGACGGCATTCCTGCAACAGCTGCAGGCAGGTTGGCCGTTGCGGAGAAAATAATCGCACGCGCCGCTGAATGCGGTATCGAAAAACGTAACATTATTATTGATCCGCTGGCGCTGACGATAAGTACGGGACCTGACAACGCTGCTGTTGACTTGGAAGTGATCCGTAAATTGACAGAGCAGAAGATCAAAACGATTATGGGCGTTTCGAATATTTCTTTCGGACTGCCGTCACGTGATGCTGTCAACAGTACATTTTTCACTCTGGCAATGGAGGCGGGGCTTTCCTGCGCTATTATCAATCCGCAGAGTAAAGCGATGCTGGATGCTTACTATGCGTATAGAGCTTTAAAAGGATTGGACGGAGGCTGCAAGGCATATGTGAAGCGTTTTGCTGATTACGTAAATAAAGTTCCGACAGCTGCTGTCAGTGAATATACGCTGCACGATGCGATCGTTAAAGGTTTACAGGAACAGAGCCGTCTGGCTGTGACCCGGTTGCTGGAAACAGAAAAACCACTGGATATTATCAATACTCAGATGATACCGGCTTTAGATTTTGTTGGAAATGGTTTTGAGAAAAAAAATCTGTTTCTGCCGCAGCTTTTGATGAGCGCCGATGCCGCGAAGGCAGCTTTTGAGGTGATACGCGACAGGATGGCTGACGGTGGCGCTGTGGAAAAAGGTACTGCTGTTGTTATTGCTACAGTTAAGGGTGACATCCATGATATCGGTAAAAATATAGTTAAGGTACTGCTGGAAAATTATGGTTATAACGTTATCGACCTTGGTAAGGATGTAGCTGTAGAAGCAATAGTGAAAGCTGTATTGGAGCACAAGGCTCATGTTGTAGGACTGTCAGCTTTGATGACGACTACAGTAGGTGCAATGGCAGCTACGATCAAGGCTTTGCGTGATGTCTGCAACTGCCGTATAGTTGTGGGTGGTGCTGTTTTGACACAGGACTATGCTGACAGTATCGGCGCCGATCACTACGCGCCTAACGCTGTCAGTGCTGTTGGTTATGTCAACGAAGTTGTAGAAAAATGATTTGCTGACAGGCCTTTGCAGCGGGGGACAGCTGCAAGAACGGCTGTTAAGGGCAGATATACAAAAAAATATGCAAAGTATATTGTATACAAAAACGCGCGGCGAGAAAATCTCTGATGTCACTGTACACGAGAGGCGGACTTGCCGTGTTTTTGTTTTCGGGAAAGTTCTTTTTGCGAGGACAAAACAGTGAAAAAGCAACGCTTTGCAGCAACATTATTCTTACAAAAATGTTAAAATACGAAAAACGCTGTTTGAAAACTGTAAAGAAATTGTGAAGAAATAGTAATATTGTCACATCCGTGCTTTGATGTTATAATCATTTACAGTTAAGGGGAAAAAGCTGTGCAAACAGTAAAGAAGGGACAGATTACATTGAAAATGAAAAAAATATTATCAGCGCTGTTGGCTTCAGCAGTAGCAATGAGCTTAGTAGCAGGCTGCGGCGGCGAGAAAAAGGAAGATGCTAAAGCCTCCGACGTGATCAAAGTCGGCGTTTTCCTGCCATTGACTGGTGATAATGCTGCCGGAGGCGAACTGGAACTCCGCGGTATCAAGCTTGCCAACAAACTGCATCCTGAAGTTTTAGGCAAAAAGATCGAGCTTGTTGTAGCTGATAACAAATCTGATAAAGCTGAAGCTGCTTCTGTTGCAGCCCGCCTTATCGAAAAAGATAAAGTAAGCGTTATCGTAGGTTCTTATGGTTCTTCGCTGTCTATGGCGGCAGGTAATATCGTAAAAGACAGTAAAGTTCCGGCTGTTGGTACCAGCTGTACTAATCCGCAGGTAACTGCTAATAATGACTATTATTTCCGTGCCTGCTTTATTGATCCGTTCCAGGGTACCGTTATGGCTAACTATGCATTCAAACAAGGTGCTAAAAAAGTTGCCATCGTGCAGGAAGTTTCCAATGACTATGCAGTTGGTCTGGCAAAATTCTTCAAAGAAGCTTTCATAAAATTGACCGGTGATGAAAACAGCATTGTTGAGATCGCAAACTATCAAACAGGCGATAAAGATTTCAGTGCTATTCTTACCAATATCAAAGCTAAAAATCCTGATGCGATTTTCGCACCCGGTAACTTTACCGAATCTGCACTGCTTGTAAAACAAGCCCGTCAGCTTGGCATCGAAGCTCCCTTTATGGGCGGCGATACCTGGGAAACTCAGGAATTCATCGATGTTGGCGGCAAAGATGTTGAAGGCGTAGCTCTTTCTACTGCGTTTGACCGTGAAAAAGCAACTACTCCGGAAGCTAAAAAATTCCTGGATGAATACGTAAAAGAGTATAAAGGCGAGCCTTCCGCATTGACTGCAATGGCTTATGATGCTTATCTGATCGCTATCGACGGCATCAAACGCGCAGGTTCTACTGATACCGTTAAGATTCGTGACGCTATCGCAGCAACTAAAGATCTGGAATGTGTAACCGGTATGACTACTCTTGATAAAAACGGCGATCCTATTAAAGGCGCTGTGATCAAAACTGTTAAAGACGGCAAATTTACATTCCTGGATTTTGTAGAAGCTAAATAATTCATTGGTTCTTTCATAACCCTTTTGCTTTATGTTAGTGCTCCCTTCTCCTTAAGGGAAGGGAGCAATTCTTTTGTGTCATGAGGTGTTTTTCATGGAATTTTTCCAAGCGATTGCGAATATGTCCGGTGACAGTCTTGCGCAGCATTTGGCTAACGGCATATCTCTCGGCAGTCTTTATGCCCTGATCGCCATCGGTTATACGATGGTCTATGGCATTTTATTGATGATAAACTTTGCACACGGCGATATCGTTATGATGGCATGTTATTTTGCCTTTTTCGGTATTACCGTTTTTCACATTCCCTGGTATATTACTTTTGTCGGAGTCATTATTGCTACGGCAATTTTAGGTGTAGTGATTGAACGGACGGCTTATCGTCCGTTGCGTGACGCACCGAAAAATTCTGTTCTTATTTCTGCTATCGGCGCTTCATTTTTATTGGAAAACCTGGCTAATTACTTATTCAGCGGCCGTCCGATGCGTTTTCCTAATATTGAACTTTTATCGCAGAATATTTCTATCGGCGGGATTCAGATCCAGGCGATCTGTCTGGTCATTCCCGTTATTACAATAATCAGCCTTGTTGTGCTGCTGCACATCGTCAATCATACTAAAACAGGTATGGCTATGCGTGCAGTTTCCAAAGACTATGAGATCGCGCGCGTTATGGGCGTCGATATTGATAAAATAATTTCGATCACATTTATTATCGGGTCCTCTTTGGCCGCTATTGGCGCTATTATGTGGGGTATCCGCTATCCTGGCATTACCCCGATGATGGGGGTTATGCCGGGTTTGAAATGCTTTATTGCGGCGGTTATCGGCGGTATCGGCAATATCAAGGGTGCAGTGCTGGGCGGCTTTATACTCGGCCTGGGAGAGATCCTGATCGTTGCTTTTTTCCCGCAGCTTTCCGGTTACCGAGATGCCTTTGCTTTTATCGTGCTTATTGTGATTCTGTTTTATAAACCTACCGGCCTTTTGGGCGAAAAAACGACTGAGAAGGTGTGACGAAGATGAAAAAGAAAGATGTTTTCCTTACTTTGATCGCTATTGCCGCACTCTTTGGCGTTGCCTGCTTCGTCCAGACCGAGATGGATTCTTATATCCGCAGGATCGTCAATCTGTGTCTGGTTTATGCAATTATCGGCTTATCCATGAATCTGACGAATGGGTTTGTTGGTCAGTTTTCGCTGGGGCAGGCTGGTTTTATGGCTATAGGCGCTTATGTTGTAGGCATTTTTACCGTGCCTGTAGAGCTGCGGCCTAATGTTTTTTATGCGGCACCTATGAACCCGCTGATCGCTGATATTCAAATGCCCTTGTGGCTGGCCCTGATTGCCGGTGGACTTTTAGCCGCTTTAGTGGCTTTTCTGATCGGTACGCCGGTATTGCGTCTGCGCGGGGATTATCTTGCTGTGGCGACGCTGGGCTTTTCCGAAATTATCCGTATCTGGATAACTAATGCGCAGAGCATCACTAACGGGGCTTTGGGTATCAAAGATATACCGCCTCTTAATGATGTGCGTTATATTTTTCTGGCGACGGCAGTGACTTTTATTTTTATAGCACTTCTGATCAATTCTTCTTATGGCCGTGCGTTTAAAGCGATCCGCGAAGATGAGATCGCGGCTGAAGCGATGGGAGTAAGCCTGTTCTGGCACAAAAATCTGGCATTTATGATCAGTGCTTTTTTTGCCGGCGTGGGCGGCGGCTTGTATGGTGCGCTGCTGGGAACTGTTGATCCGAAGAATTTCCTTTTTACATTGACCTATAATTTTTTGCTGATTATCGTTTTAGGCGGTATGGGCAGTATTACCGGCAGTATGCTGGGGGCTGTCATCGTTACGGCCGGGCTGGAGTTCCTGCGTGTATTTGACGAACCATTGATGCTTTTTGGTATGGATATTCCGCTTTTCCGTCCTGGTTTCAGGATGGTGATTTTCTCGGCGCTGCTGATGGCCTGCGTGCTTTTCTGGCGGCACGGGATCATGGGGACCAGCGAGCTGACCTGGAAAAATATCCGTGCCTTCTGTAAAAATCCATTCAGCTTCTTTGGGCGGAAGGGAGCAGAAAGATGATTTTAAAAACTGATAATATCACAATGCAGTTTGGCGGTGTGACAGCTGTAAATCTGCTTAATATTGAGATCAATGAACACGAGATTGTGGCACTGATCGGTCCTAACGGTGCAGGTAAAACGACGGCTTTCAATATGATTACCGGGGTCTATACTCCAACCAGCGGCGACGTGATCTATACAGACGCGCAGGGTGAAGAACAGAAAATAACCGGTAAAAGACCCAGCGAAATCGCCAAAATGGGCGTAGCACGTACTTTTCAAAATATCCGTCTGTTCAAAAATCTTTCGGTATATGAAAATGTTATGATTGCCAAGCATCTGCACCTGAAATCCGATTTTATGTCGGCGGCTCTGCACCTGCCCTGGTATAATAAAGAGCAGCGTGAGATGGAAGCTTCGGTCGAAGCCCTGCTGAGGAAAGTTGATCTATGGGAGCTGCGCGATGAAAAGGCGTCCAGTCTGCCATATGGGCAGCAGCGTCGTTTGGAGATCGTGCGTGCGTTGGCAACTGGCCCGCGTCTGTTGCTTTTAGACGAGCCGGCAGCGGGTATGAATCCTAAAGAAACTGATGAACTGACGGAGTTTATCCGCCAGATCCGTGACGAGTATGATCTGACGGTGTTTATGATCGAGCATCATATGGATCTGGTTATGGAAATATCTGACCGTATCTATGTTTTGGATTTTGGTATGACTATTGCTGAAGGCACACCGGAGCTGATCCAAAATAACAAGCGCGTTATTGACGCTTATCTGGGGGTGGATGAAGATGCTTAAAGTGCAGGATTTATTTGTAGCTTATGGAGGCATCGAAGCGCTCAAAGGTATTTCCCTGGAAGTGCCGGAAGGTAAGATCGTTACGCTGATAGGCGCTAACGGGGCCGGTAAAAGCACCTTGTTGCGGACCATTGTTGGGCTGGTAAAGCCTAAAAGTGGTACTATCAGCTATAATGAACAGAATATTACCGGGCTTAATTCACAGAAAATCGTTAAAACAGGTATTACTTTAGTTCCGGAAGGACGAAGGGTTTTCCCGAATCTGACGGTCCTGGAAAATTTACAGATCGGCGCGTATATGCGCAATGATAAAGAAGAAATAGCCAAAGACATCAAATGGGTATATGAATTGTTCCCGCGTCTGGAGGAACGCAGCTGGCAGATGGCCGGCACTTTATCCGGCGGTGAGCAGCAGATGCTGGCTATGGGCCGTGCACTGATGAGCAACGCTTCCATGCTGATGCTGGACGAGCCTTCCATGGGCCTTTCGCCGCTGCTGGTGCAGGAGATCTTCGACATCATCCAGAACGTGCACAAGGAAGGCATGACCATCCTGCTGGTGGAGCAGAACGCACAGATGGCTCTTTCCGTGGCAGACCGTGCCTACGTCCTTGAGACGGGCCGTGTGGTCATGGAGGGCACCGGTGCTGAACTGCTGACCAACGAGCGCGTGCGCAGCGCATATCTGGGCGGCTAAGCAAAAAATCGTATAAGAAAAGGGG
>ERZ860668.2246-NODE-2246-length-10644-cov-9.367646_pt1 | contig 10644 bp, 7 predicted proteins | sample MGYA00510062_ERZ860668 | MGnify/ENA primary metagenome ERZ860668 (study PRJEB30046, sample SAMN00715258) | human gut metagenome | study: EMG produced TPA metagenomics assembly of the A metagenome-wide association study of gut microbiota in type 2...
CGTCGAAATCGCTGGTGCTTTTCTGGTTCTCTTTTGGCACGCAAAAGAGAACTTAACCTCGCGTAACCGCGCTCTGACCCCCGCGCCACAGGCGCGCGAACTCACAGCAAAAACTTTACTTTTTCGTCAGCGACTTCATCAGACCGCCGTCGGCGATGATCTTCTGGATGAAGGGCGGGAAGGGTTCGGCCTGGAAGGTCTTGCCGGTGGTCTCATCGGTGATGACGCCGGTATCAAAATTCACACTGACCGTATCGCCTGCGCTGATGGCGTCCACGGCCTCGGGGCATTCCATGATGGGCAGGCCGATGTTGATGCTGTTGCGGTAGAAGATGCGCGCGAAGCTCTTGGCGATGACGACAGAAATACCGGCGGTCTTGATGGCCAGCGGTGCGTGCTCACGGGAGGAGCCGCAGCCGAAGTTCCAGCCTCCCACCATGATGTCGCCGTCCTTGACGTTGTGGATGAAGTCCTTGTCAATGTCCTCCATGCAGTGGGCGGCAAGCTCCTTGGCATCCTGCGTGTTCAGGTGGCGGGCCGGGATGATGACGTCAGTATCCACGTTATCCGGGTATTTGAAAACAGAACCGTTTGCGTTGTTCATGGGTGACTCTCCTTTTCTCAGACCGTGCGGGGGTCGGTGATGTAGCCGGTCAGTGCGCTGGCAGCAGCGGTAGCGGGCGAAGCCAGATACACCTCGCTCTTGACGTGGCCCATGCGGCCCACGAAGTTGCGGTTGGTCGTGGAGACGCAGCGCTCACCCTCGGCGAGGATGCCCATGTAGCCGCCGAGGCAGGGGCCGCAGGTGGGGGTGGAGACGATGCAGCCCGCGTCGATGAAGGCCGTCGTCCAACCGCGGAGGATGCACTCCTTGTACACGGCCATGGTGGCGGGGATGATGATGCCTCGCACGTCCTTTGCGATGTGTTTGCCCTTCAGGATGTTGTAAGCGGCTTCCATATCCTCGAGGCGACCATTGGTGCAGCTGCCGATGACCACCTGGTCGATCTTGATGTCCTTGCCCTCGCTGGCGGGGTGGGTGTTCTCGGGCAGGTGGGGGTAGCTGACGGTCGGCTCGAGGGCAGAGAGGTCGATTTCAATGGTCTTCTCGTACTCGGCGTCCGGGTCGGCCTCATAGAACACCGGCTCGCGCTGGCTGCGGCCCTTGAGATAAGCCTTGGTCACGTCGTCCACGGGGAAGATGCCGTTCTTGGCACCGGCCTCGATGGCCATGTTGCAGATGCTCAGGCGGTCGTCCATGGAGAGAGAAGCGACGCCCGGGCCGGTGAACTCCATCGACTTATACAGCGCACCATCCGCGCCGATCATACCGATGATGTGGAGGATGAGGTCTTTGCCGGAAACTTTCGGCGGCAGCTTGCCGTTCAGCACGAACTTGATGGCGGCAGGCACCTTGAACCATGCCATGCCGGTAGCCATGCCGGCGGCCATATCGGTGGAGCCAACGCCGGTGGAGAATGCGCCCAGTGCGCCGTAAGTACAGGTGTGGCTGTCGGCGCCGATGACGCAGTCACCGGCTGTCACGATGCCTTTTTCGGGCAGCAGAGCGTGCTCGATGCCCATCTGGCCCACATCGTAGAAATTGAGGATGTCGTACTTGTTGGCGAACTCGCGGCACTGCTTGGACTGGGTCGCGCTCTTGATGTCCTTGTTGGGAACGAAGTGGTCGAGGACGATGGCGATGTGCTCTTTGTCGAACACGCCGTTGAAGCCCGCCTTTTCGAACTCGTTGATGGCGACGGGGGTAGTGATGTCATTGCCCAGCACGATGTCGAGCTTGGCGTTGATGAGCTGGCCTCCCTTGACCTCGGCGAGGCCTGCGTGTGCGGCCAGAATTTTCTGCGTCTGGGTCATTCCCATGATGGTACTCTCCTTTTATCGTATCTTGTTCTCTATGGTCAGTCTCTCCTCTGTCCAACCTCTCAGCCGCCTGCGGCGTCAGCTCCCCTAGTAGGGGAGCCTCTGGCGAAACAGTTTACTTTGCGGGGAATGCCAAGGCCTCCCCTCGATAGGGGAGGTGGCATTGCGAAGCAATGACGGAGAGGTTGTGCAGAGCTGCCCCTTATTTACTCTCTTTATTTATTGTTGATCGCGCTGACCAGTGCATGGATACCGGCCACGATAATATCGGTATCGGTGCCTGCACCCCAGGTGACGATGCCGTCGCCCCACTCGAGGCCGACGTAGGAAGCGGCGCGGGAGGTGGAACCTTCGTCCAGACTGTGCTCGGAGTAAGTTTCCAGGTGGAAGTCCATGCCGGTGGCGCTCTGGATAGCGTTTGCCACAGCATCCAGACGGCCATTGCCCACCGAGGTGACCACCTTGCGCTGACCGTTCAGATCCAGCGTGACGGTGGCGGTGATGCCGTTGACCTGTGCAAAGTGGGCCTCGATGACAGACAGGGGCTTCGACTTGTTGAGGAAGGTATCCTCGAAGATGTGGAGCACTTCGCCTGCGCTCAGCTCCTTGTGGCTGTGGTCGGACACGCTCTTGACCTTGTAGCCCAGCGCCTCGCGCATCTTGGCGGGCAGGTTGTAGCTGTAGTTCTGCTCCAGCACGAAGCCGATGCCGCCCTTGCCGCTCTGGCTGTTGATGCGGATGACATCGGCGTCGTAGGTGCGGCCGATGTCGTGGGGGTCCACCGGGATATAGGGGCAGGTCCAGCGGTGGTCGCCCTTCTCCTTGCGGTAGGCCATGCCCTTTGCAATGGCGTCCTGATGGCTGCCTGAGAAGGCGGCGAACACCAGCTGGCCGGCGTAGGGGGTGCGCTCGTAGATGTGCATCCGGGTGACCCGCTCATAGGTGGCGCAGATGGCGGGCATATCGGAGAAGTCCAGCTTCGGGTCTACGCCGTGGCTGTACATATTCATCGCGAGGGTCACAGCGTCCACGTTGCCGGTGCGCTCGCCGTTGCCGAAGAGGCAGCACTCCACCCGCTGAGCGCCTGCCAGAACGGCCAGCTCTGCACAGGCGACGCCGGTGCCGCGGTCATTATGCGGGTGGGTGGAGATGATGACGCTGTCGCGGTACTTGAGGTGCTTGTCGCAATACTCAATTTGATTTGCATAGACATGGGGCATGCTCATCTCGACCGTGACCGGCAGGTTGATGATCATGGGGCGGTCGGGGGTGGGCTGCATGATGTCCAGGACCGCGTTGCAGACCTCAACGGCGTAGTCCACCTCGGTGCCGGTGAAGCTCTCGGGGCTGTACTCGAAGAGGAAGTTCCCCTCATACTCCTCGCTCAGCTGCTTGACCAGCTTTGCGCCGTCCATGGCGATCTGCTTGATCTCCTCCTTAGACTTGTGGAACACCTGCTCGCGCTGGGCGACGGAAGTGGAATTATAGAAGTGGATGACCGCACGAGGTGCGCCCTTGACAGCCTCGAAGGTGCGGCGGATGATATGGTCGCGGCACTGGGTCAGCACCTGCACGGTGACATCGTCGGGGATCATGTTCTTCTCGATGAGGGTACGGAGGAGCTCGTACTCCGTCTCGCTGGCAGCCGGGAAGCCGACTTCGATCTCCTTGAAGCCAATTTTGACCAGCATCTGGAAGAATTCCAGCTTTTCCTCGAGGCTCATGGGGACGATAAGGGCCTGATTGCCGTCGCGCAGGTCCACGCTGCACCAGGTGGGAGCTTTCTCGATGTGGTCTTTCTTGACCCAGCTGTCATAGCCGGCGGGGACCGGGTAATATCCCGGTGCGTACTTGGTAGCGTCCATCATAATTCTTGTCCTCCATTTTTGCTGTGTCAACCTCTCAGTCTCGCATTCGCTCGACAGGGCCGGGTTGCGGCAGCGCGTCAGCGCTGACTGAGAGGTTGACTCCTTTTATCAAACGAAAAGGCTCCCGTCTCTCAAAGGACGAAATCCCCTGAGAGACGAGAGCCTGTAATTTCTGTTACAGGGCACCCGTGGTACCACTCTCTTTGCTGTGCCAAAAGCACAGCCGCTCTGCACGATCGGCTTTTTGAAGCGAATCGCTGCCCTTATAACGGTGGGCTTCCGTCAGGACCTACTGTCTGCTTCAGTCCTGCCGCTCAGGGGCCAGTAACCGAGACCCTCTGCACCGCCTTGCACCATCCGGCGGCTCTCTGCACGCAGAAGAAAATCGTTTTTTCCCCGTCAACGCATTTGCGCTTTGTTCAAAGTGGTTTCATTTTAGCAAAACCCGCCGCCCCTGTCAAGCAGTTTGGCTCACATTGAAAATGAAACGATTTCACATAAATAGCAGCACAAATTTTCAAAATTTGCGGGTGGATTCTTTGCTTTGTTAAGAATCTGCGAAGTTTTTGCAAAGTTCGCCTCGAAACGCTGGTTTCTGAAATGGCGTCGTGGTATGCTGTTTGCAACGTAAGGAGGGACCCCCATGAAAGAAGTCAAGACCCCCAAAAAGCCATTGGCTATTTACTACGCCATTGTATTACTGGTGCTGATGCTGCTCAACTTCGTGCTCGTGCCGTGGATGAGCGAACGGCAGGTAAAAGAAGTGGACTACGGCACCTTCATGTCCATGACCGAGGACAAAGACATCGGCCGGGTGGATGTGGAATCGAACCAGATCATCTTTACTGATAAAGACGAAAAGCAAATTTACAAGACCGGCCTGATGAACGACCCTGACCTGACCCAGCGCCTCTACGACGCAGGCGCACAGTTTTCCAGCGAGATCGTCGAGCAGGCTTCGCCGCTGATGAGCTTTCTGCTGAGCTTTGTGCTGCCCATCGTACTCTTCGTCTGGCTGGGCAATTTCATAAACAAAAAGCTCATAGAAAAGGCCGGCGGCGCGAACTCAATGATGTTCGGCGGCGTGGGTAAGTCCAACGCCAAGGTCTACGTCCAATCCACCCACGGCATCCGCTTTGCGGATGTGGCCGGCGAAGATGAGGCCAAAGAGAACTTACAGGAGATCGTAGATTATCTGCACGACCCCAAGAAATACGAAGAGATCGGTGCCTCGATGCCCAAGGGCATCCTGCTCGTCGGCCCTCCGGGTACCGGCAAGACCATGCTGGCAAAGGCCGTGGCGGGCGAATCCAACGTGCCGTTCTTCTCCATCTCCGGCTCGGAGTTTGTGGAGATGTTCGTGGGCATGGGCGCGTCCAAAGTCCGTGATTTGTTCAAGCAGGCCAAGGAAAAAGCCCCCTGCATCGTGTTCATCGACGAGATAGACGCCATTGGCCAGAAGCGCAACAGCGGCCAGCTGGGCGGCAACGACGAGCGCGAGCAGACCCTGAACCAGCTGCTCACCGAGATGGACGGCTTCGAGGGCAACAGCGGCGTCATCATCCTCGCGGCCACCAACCGTCCGGATTCTCTCGACCCGGCTCTGACCCGTCCCGGCCGCTTTGACCGCCGTGTTCCTGTGGAACTGCCCGACCTCAAGGGCCGCGAAGAGATCCTGAAGGTCCACGCCAAGAAAGTCGCTCTTGCCCCCGGCATCGACTTCAACACCGTGGCCCGGATGGCCTCTGGTGCCTCCGGCGCAGAGCTGGCCAACATCGTCAACGAAGCTGCCCTGCGGGCCGTGCGCGCCGGCCGCAAGAGCGTGACCGAGGCCGACCTCGAGGAGAGCATCGAGGTGGTCATTGCCGGCTACCAGAAGAAGAACTCCATCCTCACCGACAAGGAAAAGTGCATCGTAGCCTACCATGAGATCGGCCACGCACTGGTGGCGGCGCTTCAGAATCACTCCGCACCCGTGCAGAAGATCACCATCATCCCCCGCACCTCGGGCGCACTGGGCTACACCATGCAGGTCGAAGAAGGCAACCACTACCTGATGACCAAGGAAGAGCTGGAAAATAAGATCGCCACCCTCACCGGCGGACGTGCTGCCGAGGAAGTGGTGTTCGGCTCCATCACCACCGGCGCGTCCAACGACATCGAGCAGGCCACCAAGCTTGCCCGCGCCATGCTCACCCGTTACGGCATGAGCAAAGAGTTCGACATGGTGGCCCTGGAGACGGTGAACAACCAGTATCTGGGCGGCGACACCTCGCTGGCCTGCTCGGCGCAGACCCAGCGCGAGATCGACCAGCGGGTCGTGGAGCTGGTAAAGGCCCAGCACGAAAAGGCCGTCAAGATCCTCACCGACAACCGCGCAAAGCTCGACGAGCTGGCGAAGTACCTTTATGAAAAGGAGACCATCACCGGCGACGAGTTCATGGCTATCCTTGAGGAAAAAGATTCCAGCGAAAATTAAAATAGGATCTCTGCAATAATCCAGCCGCCGTATCCGTATTCATTACAGATACGGCGGTTTTCCGATACGCCGTACCGCTGATAAAAAGCATTTGGGATAAACCTCTCCGTCAGCGCACCAGCGCTGACGGAGAGGTTGACCCCCTACATCTACAGGAGGATACTACTATGAGACTGCTGAACAAGAACACTGCCCGCCGCGCTGCCGCTGCTGCCGCGCTGCTGACCATGACCGCCGCCATGAGCGTGGGTGCCTTTGCCGCCGACGCCGAGGACGCGACCGTTGCCGGTTATCTGCCCCCTCAGTCGTCCGAGGTCATGGTTCAGGGCGACATCGCTCTCCACTCTGACGTTCCGGTGGGGGAGGTAGACCCCAACTACGGCGGCTACGCTTCCCCGGTGGAGAACCCCATTCAGGGCAACGTGATGATGATCTCCGACGAGACTCCCCTGCCCTCTGACACGCCGGTGGAGAAGAGCGAAGCCCGCTACACCGTCAAGGGTCTGCTGGGCAAACAGGTGCTCTACACCGCCCGTCAGGAAGGCCGCGTGCTGACGCTGGACGCCCCCGATGACAACGCCACCTTCCGCACCACCATCCTCGACATGCAGACCCTGATGAATCAGGGCGTAAGCACACTGGTGCTCAAGACCGGCAAGACTTCCACCACCCTGAACCTGACTCTGCTGTGCCAGGACCAGAAGCCCGGCACCCGGGTCACTCTGCGCCACCTCGGCAGCAGCGCTCACCTCACCGTGGGCTTCCGCAGCCGCCGCGACCTCATCGTTGGCCGATAAGCTTTCCCCACTCTCCTCTTTGTTTTCCATAGATACTTTTCCCTCAGACGCAAAAGACCCCCGCTGCAAACGCAGCGGGGGTCTTACTGTTTATCAAATGGTCCCGTCCGAGCCGTTCTCGCTCTGCTCCGATGCATAGAGCACCATCAGGTGGTTTGCGGATGCTTCGAGCTGGCTCTTGGCCTGACGGAGGTTCACTTCTTCCGTCTCGTTCATCTTTTCGGGTTTATCCTTCCGCAGGCAGCGGCGAAGGTTCGCCACATCGGCTTTGATGCGGTTTTTCTCCTCCTTGTCCAGCTCCTTCTTGCACTTGGAGAGGGCCTCGTCTACCTTATAAGCCAGCACCTCGGCCTGATTGTGGAGGTCAAGCCGCTCTTTGCGGCGGCTGTCCTCGGCCTCGTAGGCGGCCGCGTCGGCCATGGCGCGCTGGATCTCATTCTCCGAGAGGTTCGTGCTGCCGGTGATGGTGATATTCTGCTCCCGGCCGGTGCCGAGGTCTTTGGCCGAGACTTTCACGACGCCGTTGACGTCAATATCAAAGGTGACTTCGATTTGGGGCTTGGACGAGAAGCTGGCCCGGATGCCGTTCAGCTTGAACTTGCCGAGGCTCTTATTGTCGCGGGCGAAATGCCGCTCACCCTGCAGGACGTTGATCTCCACACTGGTCTGCATAGGGCGGGCCGTGGTGAATATCTGGCTCTTGCGGGTGGGTATCATGCTGTTGCGGGTGATGAGGGGGGTCGCCACGCCGCCCAGTGTCTCGATGGAGAGGGTCAGCGGGGTCACGTCCATCAGCACAAGGCCCTGCGCCGCTGCACCAGAAGCGCCAGCCAGCTTGCCGCCGCCCTGTAACAGACCGCCCTGCACAGCGGCACCCATCGCCACGCATTCGTCGGGGTTGAGGCTGTGGCTCGGTTCACAGCCCAGCAGCTCCTTCACCTGACGCTCGACGGCAGGCATCCGGGTGCTGCCGCCGACGAGAAGGACTTTGCCCAGCTGCGAAGCCGAGATGCCGGCATCCCGCAGTGCGTTCTGCACCGGGGCCACCGTCCGTGCCAGCAGGTCGCCGGTCATCATCTCGAACTGGGGGCGGGAGATGGTCAGATCGAGGTGGTGGGGGCCGTCCTTGCCCACAGCGATGAAAGGCAGATTGAGCTGGGCCGAGAGGGCGCTGGACAGCTCTTTCTTGGCCTTTTCGGCCTCTTCTTTCAGGCGTCCCATGGCGGCGGGGTCGCGGGAGAGGTCGATGCGGTCCGATTTCTTGAACTCTGCCACGGCATATTCCACGATGCGCTGGTCGAAGTCGTCGCCGCCGAGGCGGGTATCGCCGCCGGTGGCCAGCACCGTAAAGGTGCCGTCTTCGATCTCGATGATGGAGACGTCGAAGGTGCCGCCGCCGAGGTCGTAGACCAGGATCTTCTGGGGCGCTTCGTTGTCAAGGCCGTAGGCCACGGCGGCGGCGGTAGGCTCATTGATGATGCGCAGGACGTTCAGGCCCGCGATGCGGCCCGCATCCTGGGTAGCCTTGCGCTGGCTGTCGTCAAAGTAAGCGGGGACGGTGATGACGGCCTCCGTCACCGGCTCACCCAGGTAGCTCTCGGCGTCGCGGCGTATCTTGGTCAGTATCATGGCGCTGATCTCCTGCGGAGTCAGGTCTTTGCCGTCGATGTGGACGCGGTAGTCACTGCCCATATGCCGCTTGATGCTGGACACCGTCCGGCCGGAGTTTGTAGCAAGCTGGCGCTTTGCCGCGCCGCCCACCAGACGCTCGCCGTCTTTGGTGAACGCCACCACGCTGGGGGTGGTGCGCTCTCCCTCTGCGTTGGTGATGACGACGGGCTTGCCGCCCTCCACCACTGCCACGCAGCTGTTCGTGGTGCCAAGGTCAATACCGATCACTTTGCTCATTCTGGTCGTCCTCTCTGTTTTTGCGACGCGCATATTTTTCCTTCAATATCATATCGGTTCCGTATGACGATTTCTTAGAGCATTTGTAAAGATTTTGTGTTTCCGCTCATTCTCTCTCAAGCAGCTGGCGGATGACGGCCTCCGTCTCGTCCAGCCAGCTCTGGGCCGTCTCGTCGCCCTCTTTTTTGCGGACGAGGAAGCCCTGCTTCGCCTCAGCCAGCTGAGCCAGCGCCTTTTTGCGGGAGATGTACTGGGTCTCATACTGGGCCACCCGCAGGCAGACCTGCGGCATATAGGCGATGTCGGGGGTAGAGGCGCAGAGCTTCTGGGCCTTGCGGTAGGCCCGCAGAGCCGCACCGGCCCCTTTTCCCTGCACCATGGCATCGTCGCCCAGCGCCACCCATGCGGCCACATCGCCGGCGTCGGCGGCTTTTTTCCAGAACTTGCGGGCCTGTGCAGGGCTCTTGCGGCAGCCCCGGCCCTCGTAGAGCATCTCGCCCATCATGGCAAGGCCCTCGGCGCAGCCCTCTTCGGCAGAGAGCTGATAATAGTGCATCGCGTCGTCCCAGCGTTCCTCGGCCATGGCATGGTTGCCGGCCCGCAGCTCCGCTTCGCCCGGCTCATCGGTGTCGTGGCTGGCGTGGAGCAGACCGTTCAAAAGCGAGCAGTCCAGCGTGGCAGAGCTGGTCCACGGGTCGATGACCACGCCGTCGATGCTGTCCGAGTCCAGCGCCATCTGCATGGCGGAAGCCAGAAGCCGTTCCGCCATGGGGCGGCTGGCTGTGCCTTTATCGGCCTCCGCCATCTTCACTGAGGTGAACACCGGCAGGTAGCACCGGCCCTTCTGGGTGCGCAGAGTCCAGGGCTGCAGGTCCTTTGCTTTCTCCGCCGGGACAGGATGCTCCGCCCACGGGGCGGCCCCGTCCGGCTGGTCGGACGCAGCTTCCAGCGGCACCAGGACCCTGGTGTCCAGCTCGAGGGCATAGTTGATGGCGTTCATCAGTGCCCAGAAGCTCTCTTCGTTCTGGCCCTTATAGAGCGCTGCCACAGCCCGCTCTATCGCCGGACAGCCCGTACCCAGCGGCCCGTATTCCGGCAGCTTTTTGCGGTCTGCCGCGCCCACCGGGCGCAGCCGCAGCCGTGCCGCACCATCTTTTGCCATTGCATCCACCATTCTTTCCGTTGAGATTCCTTTCCAGTATAGCAGGATTTTCCGGTTTTCTCAATCTCCGGAGCCGAAATCTGCATCCAGAGCCGGTTTTCTTTGGCAAAAAACATAGCATTCCTGTTGGGAGTGCGTTATAATAAGGAGCGTCTCGACTAAATGTATTAAAGAAAGGGAGTATCGAGCCTTGAACAAAATGCTTCGCTATCTCAGCGACTACAAGCGCGAGAGCGTGCTTGCACCGCTTTTCAAGATGCTGGAAGCTACGTTTGACCTGTTCGTGCCGCTTGTGATGGCCGACATCGTCAATGTGGGTATCGCGGCCCACGATTTCCACTACATCCTCGTGCGGTGCGGCATCCTGCTGCTTCTGGCCATCGTCGGCCTCACGTGCAGCCTGACGGCCCAATACTTCTCGGCCAAAGCCGCGGTGGGTTATTCCACCGGTCTGCGTCATGCGCTGTTTGAGCACATCCAGACTCTGAGCTTTTCCGAGATGGACACCATGGGCACCAGCACCCTCATCACCCGCATGACCAGTGACAT
>ERZ860668.2251-NODE-2251-length-10634-cov-4.207487_pt1 | contig 10634 bp, 9 predicted proteins | sample MGYA00510062_ERZ860668 | MGnify/ENA primary metagenome ERZ860668 (study PRJEB30046, sample SAMN00715258) | human gut metagenome | study: EMG produced TPA metagenomics assembly of the A metagenome-wide association study of gut microbiota in type 2...
CCTCCTGTCTATTATACTCAGAACGGCCTGGCTACCAATACCGGTCGTGGAGGAACCGCCAATCTGAAGCCGGAATGTTACGAGAAATATGTCCGTTTCCTGGCCGATGTAGTAGAAGGAGTAGAGAAGCACGACGGGATAAAGTTCAACTATATCTGTCCTTTCAACGAACCGGACGGGCATTGGAACTGGGTAGGACCGAAGCAGGAAGGCTCTCCGGCAACCAATCGGGAAGTAGCCCGAACCGTCCGTCTGCTAAGCCGGGAGTTTGTGAACCGGAAAATGGATACACAGATTATGGTGAACGAATCTTCGGACTATCGCTGTATGCTCCGTACTCATCAGACGGACTGGCAGCGTGGCTATCAGATTCAGGCTTTCTTCTGCCCCGACAGTGTGGATACGTATTTGGGTGATACGCCCAATGTGCCCCGACTGATGCTTGGTCATAGTTACTGGACAACGACTCCTCTGAGTGAACTGCGTGCCATGCGCTGCCAACTGCGTGAAGCTCTGGATAAATACAACGTCGGCTTCTGGCAGTCAGAAACCTGTATCATGGGGAATGACGAAGAGATAGGCGGCGGTCACGGCTTCGACCGTACGATGAAGACGGCACTTTACGTTGCCCGTATCATCCATCATGACATCGTATATGCGGGAGCGAAGAGCTGGCAGTGGTGGCGTGCCATCGGCGGCGATTATAAAGACGGGCTGATTCGGGAATACACGAATGATGACTTGAAGGATGGTCGGGTAGAAGACTCCAAACTCATGTGGGCTTTGGGTAATTATAGTCGCTTCATCCGTCCGGGAGCTGTCCGCCTGTCGGTTTCTGCTTTCGATCAAGCGGGGAATTTAATCCCCGGAGGCGATACGGACCAAAAAGGACTGATGTGTTCTGCTTATCAAAATGCGGACGGCTCATACGCTGTTGTTCTCATTAACTATGCGCAGGAAGACAAAGAGTTTTCAATCAATAAGATAAATGGCAAGAAAACTCGATGGCAGGTGTATCGCACTTCGGATGTAGAAGGAGAAGATCTGCTACCCGTTGAGAAAGTGAAGAGTGGAAGAACAGTCCGGATTCCGGCACGTTCGATTATAACTTTATTGAATCAATCGCTTTAATATAAGAGTCAATTATGGGTTTGTCCGGTCGAATAAAAGGCCGGTATGTCGCCTTTTTCTTTTTTAAAGTATTACATTTGTACGCCCGTCCATTGCTAACCAAGGCAATGGACGGGCGCAATGCATAAAAAAGGAGGCATTTCATGGACAATAGAGGTAATATTGTCATTTATCAGACAAAAGACGGGAAAACGTCGATTGATGTGAAGTTGGAGGATGAAACAGTGTGGCTGACTCAGGCTCAAATGGCAGAATTGTTCCAAACGGACAGAACTTCAATAGTGAAGCATGTTAATAACATCTATAAGTCGGAAGAATTGGTGAAGGATTCAACATGTGCAAAAATTGCACATGTTCAGATAGAGGACATCTCTCATTGCTTTTCTTGTTCTGATGCAGCATCTCTCACCCTTATTGAAGCCATATTTTTCTGTCTTTCCCTTATTTTACGGTGTCTTCTACTTCCGGCTTACCATAATACCCCGGCATCGGAACATAAACCGGACTCTGACGAGTATTGATATTCTGCAACTTCTTTTCTTCTTTCAGCCGTTTGATATGTCGGGCGGCAGTGGTAAGCGTAAGTTTGCAAAGTCCTTGAAAGTCCGAGCGGGTCAGTATTTGGTTATTACTGAAATACGCGGTCAGCAGTCTGTCTATCTCTTCGTTGGAGCGTGGCACTGAGTGTAACTTCAGTTTACTGCGTTCCACTTTGACGACACTCACCGAACTTCTCAGTTTTTTATCCGCCTTGAAGCCGATGTTTGCTTTGAGTTTCATTTGGTTTGCTTTCAGCTTGGGCGAGGTGATCGGTTCCAGACTGTTCAGCTTTACCTGAAAGTAGCCGATGCCGTCGAGGTGAACACGTTCCCCTTCCCGGAGGCGTGATCCCATAAAGTGGCTCAGTGATTCGAGGACCGCTTTTACATCTCCTTCGGTCAGCGAAGTCGCTTGTTGTATTTCTTTGGCGAGATAGTCGGTGTCGATATGCTGAAAGTTGACTACCCGTGCGTGGTAGAGTTCCTTGTCTTCTTCGTCCTTCCGGGCAGGAGACTTGTAGAGTTCAAATTGTATTGCCATGATACTGTTTATTGTATTTTATTTCTTTTTCTTCTTCTTTGTTTCGGCTGTCAGTTTCTTGATACTGTCAAAATATGCCTCTTCTACAGGCGACAGGGTTTTGACATGATATTTTCGGTATTCGCCCAGAGCTTTTTGTTTGGCTTGTTCGTGAGAGATCGTGCCTGCGTTCTGCAAAACTTGCTCTCCGGTGGTCGATAAGATGAGGTCCAGGTGATGTATATAGTCCGACATATACATGGGCGAACGTTTGATAGCTTGTATTTCTGCGAAGTCGAAGTATCCGGAAACCAGGTTGTTCAATATCTTCAGTTCCTTTTCATTGAGATAGTTTTTAGCTATCAGCACATCTTCTTTCCGGGGTTGTTCGCCGGGAAATGTGGCCAGTCCCATAAATGGCTTTTCTGCATCCGCTCGTTCGAAGATCACTTCTGCTGCTGTGTGGCCGTGGGCGGCATAGTGTAACTTATTCTGCACGATTTTGAAAAACCGGATGGATTCGTCTGCCTTTGGGTCATAGTCTACACTGGTGGCATACAAGTCGAGAACCTGCCGGTAGAGTACTTTTTCAGATGAACGGATATCGCGTATACGGTTGAGTAGTTCGTACCAGTAACCGCCGCCGCCTATTTCTTTCAGACGTTGGTCGTCCATGGCGAAACCTTTGATCAGATATTCTTTCAGACGTTCGGTAGCCCAGCGGCGGAAGTGGGTGGCAACTCGTGATTTTACTCTATATCCCAATGATATGATCATATCAAGATTATAGAAAGGTATACTTCTTTCTACCTTTCTTGTGCCTTCTATTCGAACCTGTCGGAATATCTGACAGGTTGAATTTTCCTCTAATTCACCTTCTTCAAAGATGTGCTTTATATGTTCAACTATGTTAGTACGGGAAGTTTGGAATAGTTTACTCATTTGTTGTTGTGACAGCCAAACGTTCTCATTCTCCAAACGGACTTCAAGTTGTGTCCTTCCGTCTTCTGTCCGGTATATGATGATTTCACCGTTGTTTTTCTCTATTTCGTCCATTGCTTTACATCGTTATAACATATTCGTCGTTTCTTGTTTGTTATAAAGATATAGCTACCTTTGATCTGCAAAACTAATCATTAGTTTCCGGACTTGGACAGAACTCGGGTTATATAGTGATTGTCTGCTTGCTGTCAAGCGTTCATACATAAGTTATCCTGCCTTTATCTTTGGTTTATGATGCCTGCATTGTTGGATGAAGGTGCTTGCATCATTAGTTGTTCACGGCCGTGGTAAGCGTTGCTCACGTCCGTGAAGAGCGTTGATCACGGCCGTGGTAAGAGCTGCTCACGGTCGTGAACAACTAGCTATATCAGTAGCAAAGATAAACTATAATAGGGAGATAAACAAAGTATTCCTGCTTCTTTTGGGTATTCGTGCAGCTTGTTCTTTGTGCAGAGGCAATAAGAAAGGGAAATCATTCTTGTATCTCGTGCGATGAAGGAACATAGTCTGTTGGTTGTAGACGGTTTTGTTCATCTCCCTTCTATTTACTCATTTTACTTCCTTAATGGTATTCTTATTAGGAAAATATGCCTATATTTGTGGCGTATCTTCTAAACAAAGATATGTTTTATTGATTTGGAGATAACGTTTTTATTATCTGCTTTGAGAAATCTGGTAAATTTTGCGTCTGCAGATAATAGGCGGTCAGTCTCCACGTTCATTTCGTATATAAATTTGTTATATACTTCTAATGGGCGTGGAGCTATTGCTTATTATTCAGACGCGGGCTTACCAGAGCCTCTCATGGGGTAATATAGTAATAGTTTCCGCGCCTTCTTCATGAAGGTATGCGAATACACAAACAAATAAAAAATAGTAGTGATGAATGATTCTACTTGTCCCCGTCCCTGCCTGATGAAGCTTGATTTACAAAGCTCCACCAATAAACTTGCCTTTTTGAAAGACAACTGGCCCAGCTTTGGACAGATTGAAAGTATCGACCGATTATCGGAAACAGAATTACGATGTACCCTTTGCCTGCTGGATGTGGTGCTGGCTGCTTTGGCTAAAGATGAATGCTTCTGTCCGAATCGGGAAATCATTCGTTTGGTATTGACACGTACCTATGTGCAGAATAGGTGTGAGCTATGCGAGACAGAAGAAATACGTTCGAAGTTGATGAAGGGCTTTTGTACATGGGAAAAGAAGAACGGATTGAGCAGGAAGAACGAAATCCGGAGAAGAGGGATTTCTTTCTTTTATGGTGCCATACTGCGCATGCTATCGAAAGTAAACGGGAAACAAGAATAGACGGGATTTGCCCGAAGATAAAAGGTGCTTGAAGTGAAAGATTCTTGAGGTGAAAGATGAAAGATCGGGTGATAGATTGAAAGATCATCTTTCATCATCGGAAGCCCCGATGAATAAGGAGTTTGGCGACCAATGGTGAAAGATGACAGATGAAAGTTTGTTTTTTCGTCAGGAGGTGATTGCGTTTATTCTACTACTATCTGCTTATCCTTATACTGGAAGTGTGCAATGCCTAAATCATTCAGTACATTCAGTAGAGTCTTTATCGGAACATTCCGGCTGAAGCGGAAATGGACTCGTTTGTGTAAAAGGTCTGCAGAATGGCAGATGACGCTGATATTATACCAGGTTCCTATATTTTGCAGTACGGTTATCATTTCGGTGTTGTCATAATAAAACTCGTCTTTGGTCCATCCTTCTTTTTCAGTCTGCGTGGCTTTCGTCAGACGGATGTCACCGCTAGTGGTCAATGTGGCGCATTGTCCGGGTACTATTTCTTTCTCAAGGGGAGAGGCTGCTTTGCCGACCTTTACTCGTCCTTGATACAGGGTGACGGCGGGGGCATTGCCGGGATAGGCATTTACGTCGAATACGGTGCCCAGCACTTGTGTCTGCATTTTATCGGCGGAGACGATGAAGGGGCGGTGGGCGTCTTTGGTCACTTCGAAGCGTGCTTCTCCTGTCAGATGGACTTCACGGGTCCCCTCTGCCGGGAATTGTTTAGGATATTCCAGGCGGGAATTAGCGCTGAGTGTAACCTGTGTGCCATCGTCCAGGGTGATTTGCGTGGTAGTGGCTGGGGGAGTTGAAAGAGTAATCCTCCAATGTGAGGCGGGTGGTCGTGGCGGGCGGGGTAGATACGATGATTCTGCCGTTCTCTTCGATAGTGGTAATTTGTTCCGGTGCATGGAGGGCGGTGAAGATTTCGATGTTCTGCTGGATGCCGTCCTTGCCTGTGATGTGCCAAGGGGACCAAAGTAACAATAACAGGGCAATGGCTGCTGCCACACCACCGGATAAACAGATGCGGAGATAAAGTTTGCGCTTCTGCTGTGCCTGCCGTTGCAGGAATGTGGTCCATTCTTCCCGGACTTCGTCCGGCAGAGGCAGATCACCCAACGCTTCACCAAAGGCATTTTGCAGACGGCGTGTTTCTGCGTTTTCGGAGAATGGGGTACGGTCGTCTGTTGTCAGTTCACAATGGTCGCTGTCTGCTGTCAGTCCGTAGCCGGAACCTTCTTCTTCTTTGCTGGTACGTTTTTCTTTTTCTTCCATAGCGTATCCTCCTTCTTTATTCTTTCATGGCTTCGCGTAGTGTACGCAATGCTTTGGATATATGTTTTTTTACCGTGTCGGGACTGATGCCGAGTTGTTGGGCGACTTCCCGATAGGTGAGATGTTCGTAATAGCATAGCCGCAGGATGGTGCAAGTCGGTTCCGGCAGGCTTCGGGCTATCGTTTCCGCTTTCTGCAACAGTGCTTCGTGTTCCCGATAGTTACTTTTTACATCGGCCAGCGTTGCTTCGTAGAGTGCTTTCGCATTGTCCCGTTCCACTTGCAGATGCTTCATCCGGTTGAGGCAGGTGTTGCGGACTGCTGTATAAATCCAGCCTCCGCGGTCGGCCTCGTCCAATTGGTCGAAGTGTTTCCAAGCCTGCTCCATCACTTCGCTTACGATGTCCCGTGCTTCCTCTCCGTCGCCCATCAGTTGTGAGGCATAACGGACCATTCGCGGGTACATTTCCGTAAACATTTGCCCGAAGGCTTCTCGTTTTGTCTGGTTTTTATGGAACAGGAACATTCTTTATCTGGATTCTGAAGCTGCAAAAATAGTACTTTTCCCCGAGTTCGACTAAAAAATCAGTAGTAACTTTAATGTGTTCACCTACCACCTCCCCCTACGGGTACTCCTCCTTCCCGAAGGAGGAGATTGGGAATACTATTGACTTTTTAGTCAGCCTCTCTTGTGATGGAACCGACTTGTTGGTCATCTTTGTGAAACCGGGAATTACAAACGTGACTTTTCGCTTGCTCCGGCTCCGGTTCCTTTATATTTGCTCTTCGTGGCGTTGAACTGATAGCTCAGCCGGATGCCGAAACGCTGCTGATCGGTATAATCACGGTTGGAACTGAAGGTACGGTCGCCATAGATGGTGAAGTATCTGTAGCCGGTGTGAAAGATGTCTTTCGCGGTTACCGATACTTTCAGCGCCTGGTCTTTCAGGAATGATTTGGTCAGTTGGGCATCTACTCTTCCTTCGGTTTTCCAGATGGCGTAACTTTGTTTGGCGCCGGGCGCCAGTTCTCCTTTGATGTTGAAGAACCAACCTTTAGGGAAACTGAAGTTGTTATCAAAAATGAAATAGAATCGCGGTTCATTCCAGTTTTGGGTAATGCCTATGGAGGTTGCGTGAGAGTTGAACCAGTCAATACCGGTGGTGAACTGAGGCTGCCATATGCCGATCTTTGGCGAAAGGACGATGCTGCCTCCGTATCGGTTGGAATGCGGAATGCTTGCTCTGCCGAACAGCAATACACCGGGATGGTTGATGTCGTCATACGGTCGGGTGTAGCTGGTGTACATATTCCAGCAATGGTCGTAGTTGAGGCTGAAGTTGATCCATTTCCATCCGGCATCAAAGAAAGTCGCACGATGTATCTGAGGAACGAGAAACGGGTCTCCGCTCTGGTAGGAGTACTTGTTCTGATAGGTGACGGCGCTGGTGAGCATGTCATAACTGGGACTGTATTTCAGCGTCCGGTGAGAAAGGGCGAAGAACCAGTTGCCGGAGGTGTATCTGATGCTGACTACCGGTATCCAGTCGCGATAGGTGGGGCTTTGGTCGTCTTGGTGAATCCCTTTCTCGTAGTAATCTGTTTGTTGAAATTCATAGCGCAGTCCGGCAAGGATGTTGAACTTTCCCAATGGCAGGCTGTAGTCGATGAAGCCGGAGAGCATCGTTTGTTTGATGCGGTCGTCGGCATCGGCGGAGAAGCCGCTTTGGAGAAATACGTCGTGGCGGTTGGTGAATGTCTCTTCTGTGCCGAAACTGAGTTTGCCTTTCCAGAGTGGGGCGGTGAGCAGGAGCTTGGCGGCATAGAGGTGGTTGCGTACGCGGTTGCTCGAAGTGGCGTCTTCGGTTCCGTTGTTTTCGGCATATTGACGGATGCGGTCCCGGCCGTACAGGTAGTCGGCGTTGAAGTCGATGTTCCATTTGCCGAAAGTGCCGTTGTAGTATCCGTTGGCTGCCTGCCACCAGCCGGTGTGGGCATCTGTTTGGCGGAGAGCGTGCAGGTGGTCTACTTCTTTGCCATCTTGCAGGATGAGGGTGGTCCCTGCATTGGTAGTATGTGCATTGCCTATGTTCGTGCCGGGCATATAGCGCATACCGAATGACTGGTCTTCGTCGATTTCGTAGTTGAATCCCAGTTCGCCGTTGAAGGTGCGGTAGGTTTGTTTGCTTTTGTTTTCTGTCGATTGGTTCCAGTCGGACGAAGCATAAATGTCCTGGCTGGAGATGTTGGTTGTGTGATTGTTGATTTCCGCAAAGTCTCCTTTTACGAAAATATCCAGTCCGCCGGTACGGTAGTTCAGGGATATGCCTTCGTTGCCGATCGGTTCGTGTCCTTGCGAGTAGTCGGTGTAGAAACTGCCGCTCATTCCCTGTCCGCGTTTGCGGATGGTGCGCAGACGGATGACGGCGCCTACCGAAGAGCCATATTGTACGCCCGGTGTAGTGATGATTTCTGCCGATAGTATTTCATTGGCTTGCAGACGGTCCAGTTCGGTCTTGTCTCTGACTTTGCGGCCGTTGATATAGATTTCAGGAGTGCCTCTGCCCAGTACGGTAAATTCTCCGTCCGAGCCGGTGACAAAAGGGAGGTGGGAGATCATTTCTTTGGCCGATCCCATCAGTGAAAGGGGTGTTCCGGCTATATTGGCCTTCAGCGTTCCGCCTTTCCGTTCTATCAGCGGGCGGGAGGCGGTGACGACTACTTCTTTCAGTAACTCTGTGTCGGGTTGCAGGCGGATGGTGTTTTGTTGCCGGCAGGGGATGATTTGCGGGCGATATCCTATGTAGGTCGCTTTCAGCAGACAGTCTTCTCCCGCTACCGGGGGCAGATGGAAGGAGCCGTCTTCTTCGGTCACGCTTCCGGCAAGGAAACTGGAATCGGCGGCAAGGGCGAGAATGTTGACAAAGGGCAGGGGGGCTCCTTTTTCGTCATATACTTTGCCTTCTGTGGCGATGGCTTTGTCCGATTTCTTCCGCTGCACGACGAAATACTCTTCCCGTTCGATGCAAAGGAAGGGTTTGCCGGCCAGTACAAGGTCGATGGCTTCGCGTTCCGTCTTTTCGCGGATGCTGACGGTCACCCGATAACTTTCTGTTCCGTTGTAGGTGAAGAGGATGTTTTTTCCTCCTGCCTTTTCCAACTGCTTCAGTGCTTCGGGCAGGCTTTCGTTCTTTAGCTCTAGTGAGAATTTCTTGATGGCGGTCTGCGCCTGCAGAGGGGAAAGGGCAAAAAATAAACCGTATCCCATCAGTAACCAGCTGATTGCTGTCCAAGTAAAACCAAACTGTCGTATCATACTTCTGTTTTAATGATTTTACTTATACTACAACCAAGGTGTCTGATCGGGTACGGTTTATCCGTTTTTTTTTCGATGTTTATTTCAACTTCTTCTGATACTCTCCCGAACGGAGGATTTCCAATGCTTTCTGCACGCTTTCGTTCGTTGTATTCATGACGCGGAAATATTCGTTCATATCCCAGAGGTCACGGGCTATCAGTGCTTTGAGCTGTGTCTTGATCAGCGGAAGTGCCTTCTGATACTGCTCTTCGTTAAACTTCACCCCTTCTTTCTCACCCATTTCGCGGAGGGTGGCGAGCATATCGTCGTCAATAACAAACTTTTCGTTGAAGCTGTCGAACTTCTTATATTTATCGGCCAGTTCCTTGCGGTGGTCTTCGATGAATTTCATTGTGAATTTGATGATGACTCCTTTGCCGACCAGTTTCCGGTGATAGTCCGTGTAGAGTGTCGTATCAATCGGAACGAAGTAGTCCGGCATGATGCCACCTCCGCCGTAGACGGTACGTTTCAGTTTCTTGGTCTGCACTTTCAATGAGTCGGGGAAGTGGATGCTGTCGGCATTCATCAGTTCTCCGTGGTTGAAGCGGTCTATCAGGTCTTTATTGTAATCGGTCGAGCTGTCATAAGGCTTTTGGATGCAACGACCGGCAGGGGTGTAGTACCGTGCAATGGTCAGTCGGATCATGGAGCCGTCCGGCAGGTCGATAGGACGTTGCACCAGTCCTTTGCCGAAAGAACGTCGGCCTACGATGATACCTCTGTCCCAATCCTGCACTGCGCCGCTCACGATTTCGCTGGCGGAAGCGGTGTATTCGTCTACCAGTACGATGAGGCGGCCGTCACGGAACTCTCCGTTTCCTTTGGCGAAGAACTCGCTGCGCTGTGCGGTCCGGCCTTCGGTGTAAACAATCAGTTCCTTCTGTCCGAGGAATTCGTTGGCAAGGTCGATGGCGGCGTTCAGATATCCTCCGCCGTTGCCTTGCAGGTCGAGGATGAGGTCTTTCATGCCTTGCTTTTGCAGGTCTTTCATTGCTTTCTTAAATTCTTCGGCGGTGGTTGCGCCAAAGCGGTTGATGCGGATGTATCCGATCTTTGGCTGAATCATGTAGGAAGCGTCGAGACTCAGGATAGGTATCTTATCTCTTTTCACGGTGAACACGAGCGGGTCTTGTACTCCACGGCGGACGATGGTCAGGTTGACTTTCGAACCTTTCGGGCCACGCAGGCGCTTCATGATATCTTCCGTGCTCATTTTTACTCCTGCGATGGCGGAGTCGTTGACGGCAATGATGCGGTCGCCGGCAAGGATGCCCACTTTCTCGGAGGGGCCGTTGCTGACGGGTTGTACGACGAGCAGGGTGTCCTCGATCATCTGGAACTGTACGCCGATGCCTTCGAAGTTGCCTTGAAGCGGTTCGTTCATCTTCTTCACTTCTTCGGCATCCGAGTAAGTGGAGTGCGGGTCGAGCTGTGCCAGCATCTTGATGATAGCTTCTTCTACCAGTTTGTCTTCATCTACTTTGTCTACATAGAA
>ERZ860668.2267-NODE-2267-length-10567-cov-2.191115_pt1 | contig 10567 bp, 6 predicted proteins | sample MGYA00510062_ERZ860668 | MGnify/ENA primary metagenome ERZ860668 (study PRJEB30046, sample SAMN00715258) | human gut metagenome | study: EMG produced TPA metagenomics assembly of the A metagenome-wide association study of gut microbiota in type 2...
TCTCCTGTCCTGCGAATGCGTTATACGGTGCCGGATTGAAATGATTGATCAGACCGCTTCTGAGCACAACCTGCTGCCGCTCAAATGCCAGCGGAATGAGCGGCATTTCGTTCAGAAATGTCGTGTACAGACCCTCCGTATTCTCGCCGCTGCGGTACGCCGTGATGGCATTGCTCATGTCCTCACTCGAGTACGATCCATAGTTCAGTCCGCCCTGCGGAGACAGCAGCGGGCGCAGATCGAAGTCCGGCGTCAGCTGGGTTTCGCCGTAGTACGCGTCGAACGAGCCGCTCTGCAGCATGGAAACATAGGTATCATACGGCTCCTCATCCACCGTGACATTGACGCCGTTCAGCGAATTCCACGAAGCCGCGACCTGTTTTGCCGCCGCTACCTTAAACGCGTTGTCCGAGTTGACGAGCAGGCGGAACGAAAGCTGCACGGTCGCCGCGTCTGTCACTATCGTATCGGTTACTGTGGTATCGGTCGAGCCGGAATTATCTGCAGAGTCGGTCGAATCGCCGGAATCCGTGTTCTCATTGTCCAAAAGCACAACTTCCCCGTCCGAAATCGTCGAATCGATCCGGCTTTTCGGCGTGCGCACGGTCAGAAAATCCACCTTGTAATCGGTATCGCTTGCCCGGCCGCTCGTATAATAGATAAAGTCGCCGTCCTCGTCGTAGTAGCCGTCCTCCTCAGAAGAGTCCGAATCATCATCGGAATTGTCCGTAGAATCCGAATCTCCGTCCGAAGAATCGGTATTGCCGTCGCTGCCGCCTGCCGAAGCCGCACCCTCCTGTGCCGCCTCGCGCAGCAGCTGCGCCGCGGTCATCAAATCTGCCGACAGGCTGTACGACACGCCGGTATCTGCCGGCTGCGGATTGATCGGCAGCACCGCCGGATCGGCATAATCCTGCAGCTGGGTTGCACACAGACCCTGACGGCTGATCGCCATGGAAAGCGCCTGCCGCACTTTTGCATTCGTGAACTGGCTGTTATTGTAATTCAAACCGATATAATGCAGCATAGCACTGCTCACCGGAACGGTATCGACCTCGCCGGTGAACGCAATATTCTGGTCGTCCGGCGCAATACGGGCGCTGCGCATGATGGATACATCGCCGGTGCGGAAGCTGGTGTCCGCCGCATCCGCGCGCGTCATTTTGACCAGCGTAATGTGCCGAATGGTGCCGAGAAAGCCGCCGTGCCAGTTCTCGTTGGCCTCCAGCGTCCATGCGGCGCCGTTCTGAACCGGCTTGTACGGTCCGGTGCCCTCTGCGAACTCTCCTTCGTCAGTCGTACCCGCCCGATAGATCGGAATATCCAGCAGTTTCGGGAAGTTGACGTTCGGCGACGCAAGCGTAATGCGAACCATGCGCTTTGTCACCGCTTCGATCGAGGAAACCTCGGTCAGTCGGTTGTGGTACGGCGAACTTTCGTTTTCCAGCACAGTCTTGAGACTTTCGGCAACATCACTTGCCGTCAGCTCCGCACCCGACCAGAACTTGATGCCCTTTTTTATCGTAAAGCTGAACGTGGTTCCATCGCTCGTATAGTCCTCGCACAGCTCGTTTTCGAGTGTAAAATCGCTTTTTATCTCAAAAAGGCCCTCGTAAAGCGCCTCACGCAGCATGCTGTTGACCTCGGTGCCGTCCATGACCGGATTGAGCGTTGTGCCCGAGCGATACCACGCCAGACCGAAATACGCGTCCGACACATCCACGTTGTCTACCGGTGCGCCGTCGCCGTCGTTTCCCTGTCCAAATGGGAACGTGCAGCCGCTGAGTACGACCAAAGCCGCCATTGTCAGCGACAACGCACGTTTTTTCCAACTTTTCATTGTATTGATCCTTTCGCTTACAGACAGATCATGCCGCCCTGCACGCCGCGCACGCCGTGCGTTACGCGGTGCGACCAGAACTCATCCGAATGACACATGGTGCAGATGCCGCTGTCGATCACATTTTCCGCCGAAAGTCCGGCATCCTGCAGCAGCTTTACGCCAATGCCCTGCAGGTCCACATGGAATTTCGGACCTTTCTCCATGATGAACGGATGCACCTGTGCACCGAGCAGCTCTTCCATCGCTTCCGGCACATCCGCATCAGTCTCGAAGCACTCCTGCCGGATGGACGGACCGAGCACGGCGATCAGGCTTTCACGTTTTGTGCCGAGCTGCTCTGCCATCACATCGACGGTTTTCGGCAGGATACCTGCCGCCATGCCGCGCCAACCGGAATGACACACGCCTGCGGTATGCGTCGCCGGATCATATAATAAGGTGACAACGCAGTCCGCGTAAAAGCCGATGATGGGCGTGTCCGCGAGTGCGGTCACGATCGCGTCCGACTGCCATTCCATCGGGCGGTGCAGACCCATGCCGACCTTGTCCTCGGTCACAACCGACACCTGCGTGTCGTGGATCTGCTTGGTGAGCGTCATGCGCGTCTCATCCACGCCGAGCGCCTCGCCCAGCAGGCGATAGTTTTCGCGTACATTCTCCAACTCGTCACCGCGGTTGAAGCCTAAATTCAGGCTTTCGCACGCGCCTGTGCTCACACCGCCGAATTTGGTGGTGAAGGCATGCCGCACCGGAATCCGTCGGCAGGTATAATATACGAAAGAACCGCGCTGTACGCGGCACATAGACTCGTTCATAGTCGTTCCTCCTCGTCTCTTCCATGAGGGAATACAGAATTATTATAGCAAATCGCCCTGCTGTTCACAAGAGCGCACACCGACCGTTTTCAAAAAACACCAAAAACCGCGTATGTCAGCTTGTCTTTTTCTTGACAGTTTGACGAATAGGCTTTACAATTAAACATAGTATAATACCTGCTGTAACAGAGCCGGTGCCAATGGTGAGCACGGCTTTTTTCAAAGGCAATGCCGCATAATTGAACAAGAGTGATTTGCGAGCAAATTTTGTGTCCTGATTAGGCGCGTTTTTGCAGCAATACTTGATGTATTGCAAGAAAGCGCAACGAAGTCAGGGCGCAAAATTTCCGCAAAGCACCGCAGTTTGATTGTGCGATATTGCCCTAGGGCATTATCATGAACCGCCAATTCCGATGCGGATTGACGGAACCGCATTTTTCTTTTGACAGCGCAAAACCCTGATTTTTTCGAGCGAATCTTCGCTTTTTCGGCGTATTCTGCCTTTATTCTTCGTGCAGTGCTCATGCGTGCTGCGCGTGTTTCACCGTGGAATCAGCCTGTTTTCTGCCGAACCGTCGCTCTATTGAGAAACAGCACCGCAGATCTGCGGTATTGTCTTGGTTTTGTGCCGTCTCCCAAAATTCGTAAATAGGAGGACACACCAACAGACATGAGCAACATCATCATACCGATCATCACCGGTATCGTGTGTCTCGCAGTAGGCGTAATCATCGGATTCCTGTATCGCAAGAGCGTTGCGGAAAAAGAGATCGGCTCTGCCGAGACCGAGGCCACCCGCATCATCAACGAAGCGATCAAGGCCGGCGAAACCAAAAAACGCGAATCCATACTCGAGGCAAAGGACGAAATCCACAAGCAGCGCGTCGAAGCCGACCGCGAGCTGAAGGAACGCCGCAACGAAACCCAGCAGCTTGAGCGCCGCCTGATTCAGCGCGAGGAAGCACTGGACAAGAAGAGCGACATGCTCGACCGCAAAAATGATGACCTTAACCGCCAGCTGGAGGCAAGCCAGAAGGAAAAGGAAGAACTCGAGCGCATCAAGCTCGAGCAGGTAGAAAAGCTGGAGCAGATCGCCAGCATGACCCGCGACGAAGCACGCGAGATGCTCGTCCAGTCCATTGAAAACGAAGCGACCCACGATGCAGCCGTCAAGCTGCGTGAGATCAATCAGCGCCTGAAGGACGAGAGCGAGCAGACCGCCCGCGAGATTATCTCGACCGCAATTCAGCGCTGTGCCGCCGATCAGGTATCCGAGGCGACCGTTTCGGTCGTTCCGCTGCCGAACGACGAGATGAAGGGCCGCATTATCGGCCGAGAGGGCCGCAACATCCGCACGTTGGAAACCCTTACCGGCGTAGACCTCATCATCGACGATACGCCCGAAGCTATCACCCTGTCCTCGTTCGATCCGGTTCGCCGTGAGATCGCACGTCTGGCCCTCGAAAAGCTGATCGTTGACGGTCGTATTCATCCGGCTCGCATTGAGGAAATGGTTGACAAGGCTCGCCGTGAGGTTGAGCAGATCATCAAGAGCGAAGGCGAGCGTGCTACCTTCGAGACCGGCATCCACGGCATTCATCCGGAGCTGGTCAAGATTCTCGGCCGCCTGCGCTACCGCACCAGTTATGGTCAGAACGTCCTGCAGCACTCCATCGAGGTGGCACACATTGCCGGCATGATGGCCAGCGAACTCGGCCTCGATCCGGTTCCGGCACGCCGCGCAGGCCTGCTGCATGATATCGGCAAGGCCATCGACCACGAGGTTGAGGGCAGCCACGTTCAGATCGGTGTAGACCTTGCCAAGAAGTACAAGGAATCCCAGCCGATCATCCATGCCATCGAGGCACACCACGGCGATGTAGAGGCTAAGACCATCGTAGCATGTCTGGTTCAGGCAGCCGATGCCATCTCCGCTGCACGTCCGGGCGCTCGCCGCGAGAACCTGGAGAACTATATCAAGCGTCTGGAGAAGCTCGAGAGCATCGCCAACGAGACGCCCGGTGTTTCCGGTTCGTTTGCCATTCAGGCAGGCCGCGAGATTCGCATTATCGTCAATCCGGAGAAGGTTTCGGACGACAAGATGGTGCTTCTCGCCCGCGAAATCGCCAAGAAGATCGAGAACGAGCTGGATTATCCCGGCCAGATCAAGGTCAACATGGTACGCGAAACGCGTGCGATCGACTACGCAAAGTAAGCAAAATCATACCCCGCAAGAAAATCTCTTGCGGGGTATTTTATGCCTTTTTCAGCTTTTAATCTTTATTGCAGACGATGAACCGCACGCCGCCCTTTATATTTTCCGCCTTGCATGTCAGGCCGTGCAGAGCGAGTATTTTCTGCAGAATGGCCAGTCCCAGTCCGTGCCCGCCCGCTCGGTCACGGGCCTTATCGCCGCGATAGAACATCTCGAACAGGCGCGGCAGCTCGTCCTCCGGAATGGGTTCGCAGTCGTTTTCGACGGTCAGCAGATGATTGCGGCTGTTCGGCAGCCGAACGGACACGCGCCCGTTTTCCGGCGAATACTTGGCGGCGTTCTCCAGCAGGCAGCCGACGGCACGCCGCAGCAGCGTTTCGTCGCCGCGGATACGCACGCCGTCCGCAATATCGGCGGTCAGGCGGCGTTTTTCGAACAGCGGCGCGTACTCGGTCAGTACATCGCGCACCAGCGCGGTCAGATTGAGCGTTTTGCGGTTTTTCAGCTCGTCCGTGCGGTCCAGACGGGTGTAATCCAGCATTTCGCGCACAAGGCCGTTCATCCGCGCCGTTTCCTGCTCGATGGCGGCGAGATACCGCGCGTTTTCCTCGGGCGAAATGTCCTGCGCGATGGCCTCGGCGTACCCGCCGATGAGCGCAAGCGGCGTTTTCAGGTCGTGGCTTGCCGCCGAGACAAACTGCTGGCGTTTGTCCTCGAGGTCGCGTTCGCTGTCCCAGCGGGCGTGCAGCGTGGACGCCATTTCGCTCAGCGCACGGTTGAGTTCACCGATTTCATCTCCGCGTTTCAGGTCGGGCTTGAACTCGTCGAATGCAAGGTTTGCAACCAGATTTGCTTCTCGCGCCGTGTCAACCAGTGGGTCAGCGACCATGCGGCGCACGATTTTATAGAAAATAAACAGGAAAATCAGATACAATGCAATCGTGATGAACGGCATACCCCAAAAGAGATCCTCATATGCAGCTTCCTTGTCAATCGGCGCAGTGGCCATGACCATTCCATGTCCATATCCGATCGTGCTGGACAGGGACAAAAAGATAGTAAAATATCCCCCTGTATGATCCACTTTCACATTTTCTCCGTTTATGCACCGCAGTTTGGTTTCCAGATACTTTTTTTCCGCAAAGTATACTTCCATATTCGAATCCTTGTCAAAGCACCACTGCGGCATTTCTTCCCATTGACCGACCTCTTCAACCGGTGTCTGTGCCGTCCATTCATAATCATACGCACCTACGCAGATTCGGTTCGGAATATATATCGTATGACCATTGTTTTCGATTTTTTTGCCATATATCATTGCAATGTATCCCACGTCATCTGAAAAGCCTTTTTTCGGCCCGTATACCTCACGCATCTCACGAATATCCTGCTCGGCAAAATTGCTGATGTCAATATCGGCATCGGCATTCTTACCATACAGCAGCAGCGGCGAACGCATCGTGACCCAGTTTTCCTGTCCATCATAATACTGCACGACATACGCTTTTTCACTATCCCAGATGGAATATGCCAAATCACAACGCATTTTATCGTATTCCGGCGTATTGGCCGACGGCATATCATCAGGGTCATACCCTTTTTCTACCAACGTGTGTTCAACACGCCAGCAAATATCGTTAACTTCCATACCTGCCCTGTACGCTGCGACAACCTGTGCGTTTTCAATCAATTTGAATGTCCACAGTCCAACAAACACCGCCAGAATCACTGCCACAACCGCGGTCAACCTTGCCGCGATGCCGATTTTACGAATCCGCTTTGTCATGTCGATCCCCCCAATCGATAGCCCTTGCCGTACACCGCACGGATATGCTGCGAGGCTGTTCCAAGCGCCTTACGCAGACTGGCAATGTGCCGGTCGATCATGCGCTCGTCCCCGTCGAAATCCGTGCCCCATACCCGCTCGATGAGCAGGTCGCGCGACACCGTGCGTCCCTGTTCGCGCAGCAGCAGCTCGAGGATTTTTGCCTCCTTGGGACGCAGATTCACCGGGTTTCCGTCCACCGTTACCGTGCCCGAGGCCGTATCCATCAGGATATTCGCGTAGCCGAGCTCACTCGCGCCCAGACGCAGACCGCGTGCCCGCCGCATGAGCGCCTGCGCTTTCGCCACCAGCACCGGAAACGAAAACGGCTTGGTGATATAATCGTCCGCGCCCGCGCGGAATCCTGCCAGCGTGTCCCCCTCCTGTCCGAGTGCCGTGACGAAAATGACCGGTACGTCGCCCTCCTGCCGCACCGCTTCGCAGACCTCCAGCCCGTTCAGATGCGGCATCATCACATCCAGCACCAACAGGTCGAACGGCTGCTCCTGCGCCAGCACGAGCGCCTGCTCGCCGTCATACGCCGGTGTCACCGCCACGCCTGCCGCCCGAAAGAAATCCTGCATCAGCGCGGATAACGCCTTGTCATCCTCCGCCAAAAGAATGTGTCCTGCCATTTGAGGTGCCCCCTCTCTATCTGTATCTCACTGTTACGACTATCCTTTTCCTGTATTTAGTATAGCATAGAATTGTCCGAATTTTATCCGACAAGAAAAGCCTTTCCGAATTTTTTCGGAAAGGCTTTTGCGCTATTCAATTTAGACAGCAATTTTATGCCTGCGGCGGAATACAGCCGACACCATCCAGAATAAAGTGCGGACGGTACGCATAATTCTCTACATCCTTGCGGGAAGTGCAGCCGGAGAGCACCAGAACGGTGTCCAGACCGGTTTCGATACCGGCAACAATATCGGTATCCATGCGATCGCCGATCATAGCCGCCTCGTGCGAATGCACGCCCAGCAGGCGCAGACCGGTACGCATCATCAGCGGGTTCGGCTTGCCGACATAGTATGCGGTCTTGCCGGTGGCCAGCTCAATCGGAGAAACCAGTGCGCGGCATGCCGGAATAATGCCCTGCTCGGACGGGCCGGTCAGGTCGGAGTTGGTCGCGATCAGGCGCGCGCCCTTGTTGATCAGATCAACGGCCTTGAGAATGGTCTGATAGTTGTAGGTGTTGGTTTCACCCGCGATAACGTAATCCGGGTCCACATCATTCATCACGATGCCCGCCTCGTACAGCGCACCAACCAGACCGGGCGCGCCGATCACATACGCGGATGCGTGCGGCTTCTGGCTGGCGATAAACTTTGCCGTAGCCAGCGCGGAAGTGTAGAAATGCTCCTCACCGATCTCCAGACCCATGCGGGCCAGCTTCTGCTGCAGCTCAAGCGGCGAACGCTCGGAGGAGTTGGTCAGGAAAAGGAAGCTCTTGTTTTCACGCTGCAGCCAGTCTACAAATTCAGGTACACCGGGCAGCAGACGGTTGCCGTGATAGATAACACCGTCCATATCGCAAATGAAGCCCTTCTTGTCGCGAAGCAGCTCTAATTCTTCGTTCATTATGCTGATCTCCTTTCGGTAGGCGACCCATGCTGAAACAGCATAGCCGGAAATCTTTTGTCCATTCTTATTATGCGTAAAATTTCAGCCAACGTCAAGAGCCAACCGAGGAAAAAATGTTAAATCCTCGTAAAGAGCTGAAAAGAGAGTGCGGAGTAAAGATTTTCTTCTCCGGGCGCATACCAAGGGACACAGGCGGCTCTGCCGCCGTGTCATTTTTAACAAACACCAAAAAGGACCCGGAATCGATAATTCCGAGTCCTTTTGGGTGCAATAGCCCTTACAGGTGCAAGCCTGTCAAGGGTGTCCCTCGTTCCAAAGGGCACAGCCCTTTGGAACGAAGCCGAGAGCCTTACGGCTCGAGGCGGTTCATATCACGCGGGAACATAGAAGCCTCGCGGATGTTATTCAGCCCCAGCAGCTGCATGGTCAGGCGCTCCAGACCAATGCCCAGACCGCCGTGCGGCGGCATACCATACTTGTGCAGCATGGTGAAGGACTCAAACAGCTCAGCGTTCATCTTGCGGGCCGCCAGCTTGTCCATCTGCTCCTGATAATCGTGGATACGCTGACCGCCGGTGGTGATCTCCAGACCGCGGAACAGCAGGTCGAACGACAGCGCCAGCTTCGGGTCCTCCGGATCATCCTTCGCGTAGAACGGACGCTTTGCGGACGGGAAGTGAGTTACAAATACGAAATCAGAGTCGTGCTCCTCCTTTGCCCACTGGCACAGCAGCACTTCTTCGTCCGGGTTGAGATCGTAACGGTTCTTGGACTTATGACCGAACTTCTCCTCCATGATCTGCTTGGCCTCGTGGAAGCGGATAGTCGGGATTTCCTTGATCTCCGGAACCTCGGCGTTCAGCATAGCGAGTTCCTCAGCGCAGTGCTCCTTAACGTAAGCCATAACGGACTTCAGCATGCCGGTCTCCATTGCCATTACATCGTACATGGAATCAATGTAGGCCATCTCGAAGTCCAGACCCATGTACTCGTTCAGGTGACGAGAGGTGTTGTGACGCTCTGCACGGTAAACCGAGCCGATCTCGTATACACGGCCGAATGCACCGGCGAGGTACTGCTTGTGGAACTGCGGGGACTGTGCCAGATAAGCCGGGGTGCCGAAGTAATCCAGCTTGAACAGGTTTGCGCCGCCCTCAGCGCCTGCAACTACGATCTTCGGGGTGTGGATGTGGGTGAAGCCCTGCGACTGCATGTACTGTGCAAAGCCGTCAGCGATCGCACCCTGTACGCGGAAGATCGCCTGCTTGCGCGGATGACGCAGCGTGATCGGACGCAGCGGCAGATCAACATCAAGGGACAGGCCCATATACTTCTTGCCGAGCGGTACCGGCAGCTGGTCGTACGGCTTGCCGAGGATGGACAGTGCGCTCAGAACGACCTCAACACCATGCTCTGCACGCGGCTCCTCACGAACGATACCGGTAACCTCAAGTACCATTGCGTCCTTGACATCCGAACGCTTGATGCCGCCGATCTCGTCACCCTGGAAGGTGCACTGGATCAGACCGCGCTCAACGCGCATTACAACAAAAGAAAAGTCAGACATATCGCGTACACGGTGAACCGTGCCGCGGAACGTGACCTCGCTGCCGACTGCTTCGCAGACGCGCTTTACGGTGTCAACGTACTGACCCGCTTCATGAATCATTTCCATAATATTACGCCTCTCTGTTTACAATTTTCAGATAGAGTTATTGTAGCATGGATTTACTGCCGTGACAAGGTTTTACCAGTGAAATCCACGCTGTTTCGACAATTTTTCTTATCGTTTCAGCCGGCGGAGCACCGCCTGTACTTCCTCGCGGCCCTCACCGCTGACGATAATGCACACGGCATAAACGCCCGCACCGACCACGACAGCCGCGCCAAGGCGAATGAGATTGCCGACCGGCAGCAGCGGGCACGCAAAGGCCGCCGCACCGCACAGCAGCGCCGAAACGATGATGCGCACCAGACTGACCGGTGCCACGCGGAACAGAAACCGGCTGCGCACGCGCACGCAGGTGATGATAAAATAGGACGCAAATGCGACCACCGAACCGAGCGCACCGCCCGTAAATCCGAGGGTTTTGAGCAGAATGACACTCGAAACCACCTTGATAACTGCTGCGATCGCACTGTTCTGCAGAACGTGTACGGTGGACTGCTCCAGCTCATACGCCTTGTTGGCGTACTCGGTCAGGCCCATGAACAGCATGGCAAGCGCGGTATACGCAATGACCGGCGCACCGGCGGCATACTTCGCGGGGAACAGGAACCGGCTG
>ERZ860668.2276-NODE-2276-length-10504-cov-2.581108_pt1 | contig 10504 bp, 7 predicted proteins | sample MGYA00510062_ERZ860668 | MGnify/ENA primary metagenome ERZ860668 (study PRJEB30046, sample SAMN00715258) | human gut metagenome | study: EMG produced TPA metagenomics assembly of the A metagenome-wide association study of gut microbiota in type 2...
CCCATCCGGTCTGTTCTCCCATCCTCTCCCTGTGGTATCAAAGCTGCCTTCGTGCGACTCTTTGTATTTTAAATAATCAGTTACTCTTCCTGTTATCATAAAATTGTTCCAGGCTTCATCCATGGTCTCATCCTCCCATCATCCATCACTTGATAATGTTAGGATTTCCGCAGACAGCTTCGCTTATACCAGCAAAAAAATGGTAAGTTTAGATCTCATCCTTGTTATAACCAAAATTCTTCATCATGGAATCGCTGTCACGCCAGTCTTTTTTAACTTTTACCCAAAGTTTTAAATTGACCTGTTCCTCTAACAGTCGTTCGATCTCATAACGTGCGTTTGAACCGATCTTTTTTAACATTGCCCCGCCTTTTCCAATCACGATGCCCTTATGGGAATCCCTCTCGCAGACGATTGTCGCTTCAATGTCCATGATGTTCTGTCCTTTCCGCTGTTTCATGCGGTCAATGCAGACAGCGATTCCGTGCGGGATCTCATCATCCAATGCATGAAGTGCCTTTTCACGGATGATCTCCGCAACGATCGCGCGCTCCGGCTGGTCTGTGATTGTGTCCTCATCATAAAACTGCGGTCCGTACGGCAGATATTTAAAGATCATGTCAAGTACGGTATCGAGATTCTGTGCGCGCAGGGCGGACGCCGGAACGATCTCGGCAAAATCATATACTTTGCGGTAAGTATCGATAAATTCCAGTATCTTGTCACGGCTGACCGTATCCACCTTATTGATGACAAGAATCACAGGTGTTTTTGTCTTTTTTAACTGCTCGATGATATGCTGTTCCCCTGCTCCGATAAAGTTCGACGGCTCTACTAACCAGAGGATCACATCCACTTCATTTAATGTGTGTTCTGCAGTGTTGACCATATATTCACCCAGCTTGTTTTTTGCCTTATGGATTCCCGGCGTGTCCAAAAATACGATCTGTCCGCGTTCCATATCCGTATAGACAGTCTGGATACGGTTTCTGGTGGTCTGCGGTTTATTGGATGTGATTGCAATCTTCTGACCAATCAGATGATTCATTAAAGTTGATTTTCCAACGTTTGGTCTGCCGATAATTGTGACAAATCCCGATTTAAAATTTTCTTTCATTCGTACTCCATTCCCAAATTATTCACATAAATTTTTCAGCTGCATAAACATGTCGCTCTGACTCTTTAAGTTATCTTCGTTTCCGATGACACAGAGATTTTTTTCTTCCAGCACGGATGCGATCAGATCCTTTAAGCCACGGATATCCTCATCTGTTGCACCGATCACCTGATCGCGCTCTTTCTGGATATCCGCAAAATCCAGTCCCTGTAAATATGCGGTCATGGAACGTGCTCCCTTCGCACTCGGATTCATCGGCGTATCCATATCACTGATCGTACCAATGATGTATTTTGTCATCTCACGCTCGTCCGCCTTAAAATCGGCAAGATACTGCGGGATACCGTCATAGATCTCATCCGTTTTCTTTAAGTTCGGATCACGGTAGGAAACAAAATAAGTATCTCCATTCCGCATATAGCTGTTCATACATCCATAGGCTCCGCCCTTGACACGGACATTGATCCAGAGATAATCATATCCCATAATGACTTTTAAAATGCGCAATGCACCGTGATACGAAAATCCGTGGCGCACATAGTTACCAGCTCTCGCCACATACTGCACCTGGGAGGCATCCATAAATCCCTCATTTTTCTTTTCTAAATGAAGCTCTGGCAGACTCCGCTCTTTCACGATTTTCTTCGACGGATACAGATTTTTTAACAGGAAAGCGATCTGTGCTTCTACCGCCTGATAATCTGCCTCTTCGCAGACAACACTGACGATCATGCGCTCCGGTACAAATATCGTCTGTACCATTTTCTCAAGCTGTGCGATCAGTGCATCTTTTTTCTCATTAAAATGTTCATCTAAATCAGCGACCAGCTCATAGAAGGAAATGCCTGCGGTTGCCTCCTGATAATATGCCGCTCTTGAGAAATAAGACAGCGCACGCATGGATGCTACCGAATGTCCGGAACCGTCAAATGCCGCCTCCACCCTTGAACGAAGCTGCGCAATGATCTCACGCAGGCGCTTTTCATCAGAAATCTTTGTCGTCATTATGATCTCACGCAAAAGATCCATCGCCTGGGGCAGCTCCGATGCAAGCGTTTTTACACGCAGTTCAAACATAAACTGCATATCCTCCGGCTTCTTCACATGCGGATAAACACCACAGCTTGCGGATATTCCACCGGTGTGGATGTTGATCTCATTTGCCAGTTCTGAAAATCCGTACCGCTCTGTATCCATATAGCCAAGGATATATTTTAAAATTCCAACATACGGCAGATCTTTGATCTCCATATCACGGATATCAAAGAGGATGCGCAGATAATCAATACCATTTGAAAACATCTCATGGTGTACGACCGTCGTGTCACCGTATTTTTTCATCGTATTGTAAAGCGGTGCCGCCTCACGTTTCATATCCTCACGTTTTAACATCGGAATTTTTGCCAAATCTTCCTTTGGTGAAGGCTCTTCCTGATACTGTTTTAAATGTTTCGTGTCTGCGATAAGCTGCTTGATCTCCTCTTTACTCAGGCTGTCTTTATATGCAGCAAGTTTCTCTGCCAGTGTCTCTTCTCTTTTTGCATTAAGACCTCTCTCCGGCTCAATCACAACCACCGACGCATGCGGATTGTGAAGCAGATATTTTTCAATCAATGTTTCAAAATATCCGGTCTCAACCTGCTCCCGCAGGAAACGGTAAGTATCTAATGCCTCCACATGCATAAATGGCTGCATGTCATCGTAAAGCCAGCTGTCCAGACACTGGATGCCGTATAATAGTCCCTTCGGGAATTGTCCGAAATCCGCTTCACGATAGCGGAACTCTGACGCACTGATCCCGGCAAGCAGTGCTTTCTTATCCACGCCGTCTTTTACCTGACGGTTTAACACATCCTGTATCGTCGCAAGAAACTTTTCTTTATCTGCACTGTTCGCATTTTTTGCAATGATGGAAAATACCGGCTGCATGGTACTGCTGTCATAACCGCCAACGATATCTTTTCCGATGCCCGCGTCGATCAGTGCCTGTTTTAACGGAGCCCCCGGTGCACCGAGCAATGCATAGTCAAGCACATCAAATGCCAGATAAAGTTTTCTATCTAAAATGTCCCCCACAACCAGATTATAAGAAAGATAGGTATTATCTTCCTCCGGTTCTGCGGAAGAGATTGGGTATTTCTTCGTGATCTCCACTGGTTTTTCAAATGGCTTCTGTGCCTTTACTGTAGAGTCAAGTTCAATTTCCTCATAATGGCTTAAATATTCCTCATCCATCCAGCGGAGTTTTTCTGCCACATCCATATTTCCATACAGGTAAATATAGGAATTGCACGGATGGTAATATCTGCGGTGAAAATCAAGGTAATCCTCATAGGTCAGATCCGGGATACGTTCCGGATCTCCGCCGGACTCGTTACTGTAAGTGTTATCCGGAAACAGGGAATTTAAAATTTCCCGCTGCAGCACATCGTCAGCTGAGGAAAAAGCACCTTTCATTTCATTATATACAACACCGTTGATCGTAATCGGCGCATCTTCGCTCTCAAGCTCATAATGCCAGCCTTCCTGTTTAAAAATCTCCTGATGTTTATAAATATTCGGATGGAATACCGCATCCATATAAACACTCATCAGATTCTGAAAATCCGTATCGTTGCAGCTTGCCACCGGATAAATCGTTTTCTCCGGATAAGTGATCGCATTTAAAAATGTATTTAAGGATCCCTTGACCAGTTCCACAAACGGATCCTTGACCGGGTATTTATCCGAACCGCACAATACTGTGTGTTCTATAATATGTGGTACACCTGTGGAATCCTCCGCCGGAGTGCGGAATCCGATATAAAATACCTTATTATCATCATCATTTGAGATTACAGCAATTCTTGCGCCGCTCTTTTTATGACGTAAAACGAGCCCTTCGGATTTCAAATCACGCAAAGGGCACTGCTCTAAAACTTCATATGCATCCAAATCAGTCAGTTTCATCGTTTTCCTCCAAAATATGGTCTTATGTCTGTTATATTATGTGCAAAAAAAGCACATAATCCAATTCGCCGTTCGTCAATCAAGCAAGCATGTTGACTCACTTGCGCTCATTATATCATGCGCAAAAGCAGCACATGATCGTGATCTACACTCGCTTCGCTCGGCAGTCTTATTATATCACATTTTATACAACTTAAAAAGGGAATGTAAAATTTACACTCCCTTTTTGGTACTTATGGAATCATCTGCTGTTATGCGATACGGCTTACATTGGCAGCCTGAGGACCTTTTTCTCCTTCGGTAACCTCGAACTCAACACGTTCACCGTCTTTTAACTCTTTAAATCCATCCATGTTCAATGCGGAAAAATGTACGAATACGTCATTTCCCTGCTCGTCCGAAATAAATCCATAACCTTTTTTGGCATTAAACCATTTTACAGTTCCCTGCTGCATAACTCTTTAAAAACCTCCTAAATACATAAAATAACCATTCAACAGAATCCTCTTTGTCATCTGTTTTGCCTAACAAATCAAAATTAGCATATCTCACTTATTTTGTCAACATTTTTTAGAAATCTTTGTTAATTTTGCACATAAGAGCGTTATGACTGTTTCATGGTAACTTTACTGGTTCCGCAGCCTGTAAACATACCACTCATATCCGTCACTTTTGAGGTATCAATGTCATTTACTGTTTGATCTGCACATCCATCTGAGGATATGGGATGGAAATATTGTGACTGTCAAGCGCATACTTGATATTCTCGGTCAGGCGCCACCTTGCAGACCAGTAGTCCTCTGTTTTTACCCAGATACGCACACCCATGTTTACGGAAGAATCTCCGAGTTCATCCACAAATACAAGAATCTCTTCTTCCGGCAGTCTTGCCTCCTCCGCTTCTGCAACAGAATACAACACTTCTTTTGCAGTTCTGATATCTGCTTCATATGCAATGCCTACTACCAGATCCACACGGCGTTTCTCCATGGTGGAAACATTCGTGATGCTGCTGTTAGAGAGTGTACCGTTTGGTACCATGACCACTTTGTTGTCAATGGTGAGCAGTTTCGTATAGAAAATGGAGATCTCTGTTACCGTACCCTCTTTCCCGCCGGAATGTTCTATAATGTAATCTCCGACACGGAAAGGTTTTAACAATAAGATCAGCACACCACCCGCAAAATTTGAAAGGCTGCCCTGTAATGCCAGACCGACTGCCACACCAGCAGAACCAAGCACTGCCACTGCCGAGGTGGTTGCAATTCCAAACAGTCCCATGATAATAAAGATCAGTACCAGATATAGTGCGTATTTGATCAATGGCAGTACAAACTGTCTGACACCGGTATCGACATCTCTGCGTTCCATGGATTTGCGGAACATTTTTAAGATCAGGTTAATGATCTTGCTTCCGACAATATAAATGATAATCGAAACCTGAAATGCAAAATTCAAAAGATCCGGGATCAGACCCTGCAGCCATGTGCCTACGATTCCAGGGTTCTTCGCAACCTCCTGTAAGTTTTCCTGCGCCTGGTTTAACATTTCGACGGTCTCAGTTGCATTTGCGATTCCTTCTACATTTTCTGCCAGCATATATGGCTCCCTTCGTTTTTATTCGAATTTGAATTTTAAAAAAATCATCTTTAGGCTATGAATGTTGTGAACCTGACACAGATTCACAACTTCCTCAGTTCTTTATAAGTTTTCAAAATTCCATTTCTCATTTTGTCCTGCTCTAAGGAATTTCCTTATTCTAAAGAATGAATGAACAGACCGCTGCGGAGCTTCGGCTCAAACCAGGTAGATTTTGGAGGCATGAGTTTTCCGGCATCTGCGACGGAGAAGAGCTCTGTGATCGAGGTCGGATACATGGCAAATGCAACGGAACAGTCTTCCTCACAGCGTCTGACCAGTTCGTCCATGCCGCGGATTCCTCCTACAAAGTCGATTCTTCCATCTGTTTTCGGATCTCCGATGCCGAGTACCGGATGAAGCAGAAGGTCTTGTAACATTGATACATCTAAACTTTTTACCGGATCATCTGCCACTGCGGCAAGATCGTCCTCCCGGAACTTACACAAGAACCAGTGTCCTTCCATGTACATGGTAAAGCTGCCTTTTTCCTGCGGTCTCTTTTCTTCCTGATCTGTGATCTCCGTCACGTCAAAGCGTTTTTTCATTTCCTTGTAAAAACTCTGGAAAGAGTATCCGTTTAAATCCTTGACCACACGGTTATAATCCATGATCATAAGCTGGTCATCCGGGAATAACACGGACAGGAAATAATTAAATTCTTCCGTTCCATCATAGTCCGGATGTTCTTCTCTTCGTTTCAAACCGACTTTTACTGCGGAAGCCGCACGGTGATGACCATCTGCGATATAGATATCTGCCATATTTTCAAATGCCTGTGAGACCGCAGCTATTTTTTCGTCGTCATCGATCACAAACACGCGGTGTCTGATCCCGTCCTCCGATATAAAATCATACTCCGGCTCTCCCTCTTTGACCTGTGCTACGATTCCGTTGATCACCGGATCTGACCGGTATGCCAAAAAAATCGGTCCTGTCTGCGCATTGCAGACGTCTACATGATGGATACGGTCTGCCTCTTTTTCCGCTCTGGTGTTCTCATGTTTTTTGATAACACCGTTTAAATAGTCGTCGATCGACGCACATGCGGTAATACCTGTCTGCACGCGTCCATTCATCGTAAGTTCGTAAATATAGTAGCAGTTCTTCTGATCCCTGATAAAAGAACCATCCTCTACCATCCCCCACAACAGATCGTGTGCCCTTTCGTACACTCTGTCGTCATACATATCCACGGAAAGCGGATAACCCGTTTCCGCACGGTCGATCTTTAAAAAAGACTCCGGGTTCTTTTCCACTTCCTCAGTTGCTTCTTTTCTGTTATAAACATCATAAGGGAGGGCAGCGATTTTAGCTGCCTTCCCTTTTTCTGGTCTGATGCTCATAAACGGTCTGATATCTGCCATTTTTGCTGCACCTCATTTTTTCTTATGCGATAGTTACCATTTTTCTTATAACTCTCTCCTGTGCCGATCCCAGGTAACAATAAAATCTTCGTTTTATGAACACTCTATTGTCATATATCACTGCTGTTTTTTCTAGCAGATCTTGCGAACCTTTAAGACACCTTCTGTATTTTTTAATTTTTCAAGTACGTCATCCGGAACGGAAGTATCCAGATCCAAAAGTGCATATGCATAATCACCTTTTGATTTGTTTGCCATCCCATCAATGTTGATACCAGCATCGCCAAGGATCGTTGTATATAAACTTAACATACCTTTGACATTGCGGTGTAAGATTCCGATACGTCCTGCAGTTGTGCATGCTCCCATGCTGCAGTCCGGGAAATTTACAGAATGGACAATATTACCATTTTCTAAGTAATCACGGATCTCACGCACTGCCATAATCGCACAGTTATCTTCTGACTCTGCTGTGGAAGCTCCAAGGTGAGGTGTTACGATACAGCCCTTTGCACCAACAGTCGTTGTGTTCGGGAAATCAGATACATATTTGTGTACTTTTCCTGCTGCAAGTGCATCCACCATTGCTTCTTCATCCACAAGCAGATCTCTTGCAAAATTTAATACGATCGCAGTTGGTTTCATCATAGCAATTGCGTCTGCACTGATCATTTTTTTCGTAGAATCCAGAAGCGGCACATGGATCGTGATGTAGTCACACTCACGGTAGATATCTTCTACGTTGCTGATGTGCTTAACACTTCTTGATAAGTTCCATGCTGCTGCAACAGAGATATACGGATCATATCCATATACTTCCATTCCCATATGGATTGCTGCATTGGCAACTAACACACCGATCGCACCAAGACCGATGACACCTAATTTCTTTCCGGAAATTTCGGTTCCTGCAAAGTTCTTTTTCTGCTTCTCAGCTGTCTTTGCGATATTTTCATCGTTCTGGTTCTCTAAACACCATTCGATACCGCCTACGATATCACGGGATGCGTAAAGCATACCTGCGAATACAAGCTCTTTTACACCATTGGCATTTGCACCAGGTGTATTGAATACGACGATACCCTTTTCTGCACATTTATCAAGTGGAATATTGTTAACTCCGGCTCCTGCTCTTGCAACTGCCTCTAAAGTATCCGGCAGTTCCAAATCATTCATTGCAGCACTTCTGACTAAAGCAGCCTGTGCATCTTTTAATTCATCTACTTTCTCATACTGATCTGAAAACAGATCCAGACCGACTGATGCGATCGGATTTAAGCAGTTATACTTAAACATTATGCATTCTCCTCCTCAAACTTCTTCATGAACTCTACTAATTTTTCAACGCCCTCTTTTGGCATAGCATTGTAGATAGATGCTCTCATACCGCCAACAGTACGATGTCCTTTTAAGTTTACAAATCCGGCTTCGGTTGCTTCTTTTACGAATTTTGCATCCAGATCGGCATCTCCGGTTACGAATGGAACGTTCATCAGGGAACGGTCCTCCGGTACAACAGTTCCTTTGAATAATTTGCTCTGATCTAAGAAATCGTAAAGGATTTTTGCTTTTTCTTCATTGCGCTCTTTCATGACAGAAAGTCCGCCCATCTTCTTTAACCATTTGAATACTTTTCCGCAGATATAAATGCCGTAGCATGGCGGTGTATTGTAAAGAGAATCTGCATCTGCATGTGTTTTGTATTTTAACATGGTAGGTGTTCCCGGTAAGGTATCCTCTGTGATCAGATCCTCACGGATAATTACGATAACAACACCGGCAGGGCCGACATTCTTCTGAACACCGCCATAGATCACACCATATTTGGTAACATCTACAGGCTCTGATAAGAAGCAGGAAGATACATCAGCTACTAATGTATGTCCTTTTGTATTCGGGAGTTTTTTGTATTTGGTTCCATAAATTGTGTTGTTCTCACAAATATATACATAATCAAGATCATCCGGAATATCAAGATCGGAGCAGTCCGGTATGTAAGAAAATGTCTTATCCTCGGAAGATGCAAGTTTGATTGCCTCACCGTAAATGGATGCTTCCTGATATGCTTTCTTTGCCCACTGACCTGTTACGATATAACCTGCTTTTTTATTTTTCATCAGGTTCATCGGGATCATGGCAAACTGCTGGGATGCTCCACCCTGTAAAAACAGGACTTTGTAATTATCCGGAATATTCATCAGGTCTCTTAAATCCTGCTCTGCCTCTTTGATGATATTGTCATATACTTTGGAACGGTGGCTCATCTCCATAACGGACATTCCGCTTCCTTTGTAATCCAACATTTCATCTGCTGCCTCTTTTAATACTTCCTCCGGTAATACAGCCGGTCCTGCAGAAAAATTATACACTCTGCTCATCTTAAACTTCCTCCTCTGATTTATGATTGTTGTTTTTTTGCTAAATCCTCACCGGTAAATGAAGAACTGATTGCCTCTCCCGGTGCAACCATCGGCCACACCTTGTCATCACAGTTGATGATACAATCAATTAAAACCGGTACTTCTGATTCAAGTGCTTCCTTAAAAGCCTCTTTGAACTCTTCCTGGCTGGTCACGCGATATCCTTTCGCCCCCATTGCCTCTGCTAATTTTACAAAATCCACACCGTCGTCAAGAACAGTTGCGGAATAACGTTTTTCATAGAACAGATCCTGCCACTGGCGTACCATTCCAAGGACATGATTGTTGACGATCACTTCGATCAACGGCAGCTTTTCGCGTGCTGCAGTTGCGATTTCATTCATGTTCATCCTGAAACAGCCGTCACCTGCAATGTTTATCACCTGTTTATCCGGATTGCCGATCTGTGCACCGATCGCAGCTCCAAGTCCATAACCCATCGTTCCGAGTCCGCCGGATGATAAAAAGGTACGCGGGTTTTTGTATTTGTAATACTGTGCTGCCCACATCTGATGCTGTCCGACTTCTGTCACGATAACTGCATCTCCCTTTGTCGCACGGTAGATCTCCTCCATCAGATATGGACCACTGAGTCCCTCTTTCGGATAAGTGAGCGGATATTTTTTTTTCAGATCCATGATCTCTCCGATCCATTCCGGATGACTCTGTGTATCTAATTTTTTATTGACACGGATCAGAATCTCTTTTAAATCTCCAATAACGCTTGCATCCACCTGGATATTTTTATTGATCTCTGCCGCATCCACATCAAACTGTAAAATTTTTGCCTGTGATGCAAATTTCTTAGCATTTCCAAGAACACGGTCTGAGAAACGGACACCAACTGCGATCAGAAGATCACACTCACTGACACCAAGGTTGGATGTCTTTGTTCCATGCATGCCGAGCATTCCGGTATAAAGATCATCTGTTCCGTCAAATGCTCCTTTTCCCATCAATGTATCACAGACCGGAGCATTTACTTTTTCTACAAATTTCTTTAATTCTTCCGA
>ERZ860668.2280-NODE-2280-length-10486-cov-3.622759_pt1 | contig 10486 bp, 9 predicted proteins | sample MGYA00510062_ERZ860668 | MGnify/ENA primary metagenome ERZ860668 (study PRJEB30046, sample SAMN00715258) | human gut metagenome | study: EMG produced TPA metagenomics assembly of the A metagenome-wide association study of gut microbiota in type 2...
ACGGATGGTTTCATCCCGGAAAGACTGTCTGTTTGCTTTCAAGACTTCTTCTTCATCCGTTATCGGCTTATCCATTTTCTTCCAGGTAGTACCATTATATCCACGTGGCATATAGCATTGATAATGCCGGTAGTCCAAATGACAAGAATAGAAAGATACGGGTTGGCCTTCGATTGTTGCAACCATTTTCACCATAGCACGACCTTCGTCACCAGGTACGATGCAGCATTTGGTCCAACTGTCCGGCTTGAATTTACTCAAAACACCGATTGCAAGATCAAACGTTTCACCATAGTAATGTTTTCCTCTCTTCTCCAGCTCTTCGATCACATGAGGGATAAACTGTTTTCCGTCTCTGATTTCGCACAGAAAAACGACATCCGCATCCATCTGATCCAGTACATCAATAATGCCTTGATCTCCGTTGGGTACTTTAGTACATCCATGCCACAGGTTTAATTGGAAAACGGTAAAAGTGTCTTTCGCTTTTGCATGGCAAACATTGACCAGACAAAACAAGCAAAGTAATAATAGTAAGTTCTTTTTCATATCGTGTCCTTTATATTCTTTGGAATTTCAGTCATTGTGAAATTCATTGATATATTCCATACCATAGGTCATTAAGAATTCATGCAAAAGTAATACATTTTTTATTTATTCCAATCTATTTATGTGCTTTTTGAATTTTCTTCTTCGGCTAGTTCTTTTATTTCTTTATTCAGAAAGACTGATAATACAGTTCTTACTATAACTACACCTCCTAAAATAGCCAGTTCGTCTAAAGTCGGGTCTACTACGGTCTTTAGTATGTCTGATGCAATTAGAAATTCTAATCCCAATAAGAGGTAACTGCCGAAATCAGCTCTCAGCTGCCGGACATTATTGATGGTATAGGTTCCGTTGATCCGTTTGAATTCGTTACGGAGAAAAGCTATGAATCCTACGAATACTCCATAGGTTACAATCAATAAACTGATTACGCCAATGATGGTGGCCAGTATGTTTAAAAATGTCAGTAGCATCGTTTCATGATGTTTGGTTATATTGTAATAACAAGTTATCCTGTATAAAAGTTTTGTATTGTGATGTAGAAAACGGATAATTAGTTGTAATAGTCAAGACTTGTTCTGACATTTGACTACTATGGAGGAACAGTCGATGAAATACTTGCTGCCCCGTTTTACCTGATTATGTTATTTCATTATACATATTGGCAAATTCAATCTGTCTTGTACGCCTCTGGTATCTATTCTGCTTTCTTTGGGACCTGGAATCAGTGGGCTATAGTTTAAGATATGGCGTATTCTTTTTCGTTGTTCTAAAGTTATTTCATTATAAAAGCAATATGCATAGTCCATAATGTTGTGTGCTTCATATTCTCCTTTTTCACAGCTATATCGTTTAGCTAAATCTTTTAATTGATATTTATTCTGTTTATCCAAATTGTTAAGCCATTGTTCATACTCACTACGGTTATAACTGGGAGTATCTTTGCAATAATCAGTATCGGTACACATTGAAGTGGTCCCTCCTTCTGAGAATACATGACGTAATCCTAAATAGTGTCCGAGTTCGTGTGCTAATGTTATTGCAGCATCGTTTTGATTAATTCTTTCATCTGTACTTTGCTCATAAATATATGAACTATTGATCGATATACAATATGGGAAACTCAAATTCTCTAAAGTGATCCACGAAGCTGATACTTGTTGAGTCCCTTCTAAAAAAAAGTCCTTTAAACTATATGGAAATGTAGATATGCCTAAAATCTGCGAATCCGTAAAAGGATATACCATTATGTTAATGTATTCATTGGGTTCCCATAGTAAAGATGTATATTTTCCTGTATTATCTCTCATAAACTTTTCGCAATCAATAGGAAGCTCATTAAATGGCACTCTTTCTACTCCAGGTTCTGGTAGTGTGGTTCCATTCTTATCTTTGGTTGCTAATACAAATTCGAGATTTATATCAATTCCACACTTTTCAGATTGATAGAAATGGTTAGTTCGCACTAATACATCTTTTAAATGGTCTTCTTTTATATATTGATTTATGTCATTTTCGTTTTGATAAAGAACATGGAAAATAACGGGTAATTGATAGTGTATTTTATCTAAATCTGGATTAACTTCTCCTTTTTGTTGTGAAATCTTGATTGTTTGGTTTATCCCTTGGGCGGATATGATTAGATTAGTTTGTCTGTTTGCATGTTTGGTGTTAGCTAGAATTTTTATAGTAAGTATATCGTTTCCTTCTCCTTGATATTTGTCTGGTATGCACCAATCAGCTGAATTTGCGATGATCCATTCAGAATTAGATGTGATAGCAACAGTTATTTTCCCTCCGTTATTGTCGATGTTGCGGAAGATGTTTTGTGAAATTTCAAGTTTTATATCATCGATTTTCTCCGAATGATCACAGCTTGTGGCTAGAAATAGTAATGTAAAGAGAATAGTGTTATATACAATTTTCATAGCTTTTATTTATAAAAGCCGTAATTTCTCATTTTCAAGAAAAGGGAAATTACGGCTTTGGGATATTTGTAACCTTTACTGAATTTCTACTTTTACTGTAAAGATTGGTGGGCTTTAATCACGAGTTCCGGTAAAAGTGGTCATACTTCCTGCATTATTAAGGAAACTTATAGTCATTGCTTTACCTGTAACAGTTATGTTGATACCAGATGAGCTTTCGCTTGAAAGAATGTATTGATTGCCTTCTTTAGTAACATTGTAATTTTCACTACCGTTATCTGTGTAGAAGTCAGCGGTAACTTTTACTACAGAAGAAGATACTTTGGTGACAGTGACTACATATGCATCAGCTGTAACATTAGTTCCAACTTTGAGTTTACCTGTATAAACTCCTGCTATGCTGGCACTGAAATCACCAGACGTTTCATCATCATCATCTCCACATGATACAAATGACAGGCTTGATATAAGCACAATCATCAACATACTTAAAATTCTAAATTGTTTCATCTTTTTTGTTTTTAATGTGTAATCTTTTTAGTCATATACTTTGGTTGTCTTAAAAAACTTTGCAAAGATACATGCTCTTTAAACATAAATATCCTTTTAATTGTTGCTGTTTTATATACAAGGTTGTAGAAGATATTTCTATGTTCTGTTGTTATATATATCAGAATATATTTGGAAGAAATTGTATTCTAATATAATGGATATACGTAACAACAGTTCTGTATCTAAGCTCTGTCTTCTAAATATATTATATACATTAGTTCGATCGCAATAGAGTCGTCTTGCGAACCATGTGACCGAGCGTTCTTGGCGATGGAGCTCTTTTTCAATAATTTGTCCGATGTGTGTCATACTGGATTATTTTCGAGAGTTTATTTTATGTAATTCTTTATTTTCTAAAATTCTCTCTTTATATCCTCTTCTCTTTTTAATAATTTATGGATATTATTATCTCATTGCAAAGATATGTTATAAGCTGGTTCATGGTAAGAATTTGTTGTAGAGAACTAAACAACGATAGTGTAGATTATTTGTAACAATCATCATCTTTTTTATAAAAATAGGAGAGTGCCTTATAAAAAATACTCTCCTGTATAATAATAAGTAACTTTTATTACTTAGCTAAGGCCTGAGCTACGTTTACAGCGCAAGCCACAGTGCAACTTACCATTGGGGGGTACCAATTCCCAAGAATCCTATCATTTCGGCTTCTTGTAAACTATAGCAATCTGTTATTAATCAATACTATAATAGTTATTCATAAATGATTTGAGTTGGCAAAAGATATTAACTCTTCGATTTGCCCTCTCTCATAGCTTTCTGCTGGTTCAAGCGTTCCTGCTGCTTCTTTTGATTATGATTTTATGTAAATGTAGCTTTCATTGTATATAAATCTATCATTCAACAATTCTAAATGATAGGTGAGATAAGGTATCTGAAACTGCCATCTACTTCAAATTACCACAAATAAAAAACTCCTGTAATCACATGGACTACAGGAGTTTATTTATATAATGTAACTTTAATTACTTAGCCAAAGCCTGAGCTACGTCTACAGCACAAGCCACTGTACATCCTACCATCGGGTTGTTACCAATTCCCAGGAATCCCATCATTTCTACGTGAGCAGGAACTGATGAAGAACCAGCGAACTGAGCGTCTGAGTGCATACGACCCATTGTATCTGTCATACCATAAGAAGCCGGACCAGCTGCCATGTTATCGGGGTGAAGAGTACGGCCTGTACCACCACCGGAAGCAACTGAGAAGTATTTCTTACCTGCTTCAAGACGTTCTTTTTTGTATGTACCTGCAACCGGATGCTGGAAACGTGTCGGGTTTGTGGAGTTACCGGTGATGGAAACGTCTACGCCCTCTTTCCACATGATTGCAACGCCCTCTGTTACGTCGTTAGCACCGTAGCAGTTTACCTTTGCACGCGGGCTCTCCGGATCTGTGGAGTAGCATTTGCGGAATACTTCCTCAACCTCGCCGGTATAGTAGTTCATTTTTGTCTCAACATATGTGAAGCCGTTGATACGGGAGATGATCTGTGCCGCATCTTTTCCAAGACCGTTTAAGATAACGCGGAGCGGTTTTTTACGAACCTTGTTTGCCTTCTCTGCGATACCGATCGCGCCCTCAGCAGCAGCGAAGGATTCGTGTCCTGCGAGGAAGCAGAAGCAGTCGGTCTCTTCCTCAAGGAGCATCTTACCGAGGTTACCATGTCCAAGACCTACTTTTCGCTGGTCAGCAACGGAACCCGGGATACAGAAAGCCTGAAGACCTTCACCGATCGCAGCAGCAGCATCTGCAGCACGGCGGCAGCCTTTCTTGATCGCAATCGCAGCGCCTACTGTGTAAGCCCAGCAAGCGTTCTCAAAGCAGATTGGCTGGATCTTCTTTACCTGATCATATACGTTAAGGCCAGCATCCTTTGTGATCTTCTCAGCTTCTTCGATGGATGCGATGCCATAGCTGTTTAATACGGAATTGATCTTGTCAATTCTTCTCTCATAGGATTCAAATAATGCCATTTTATTCTCCTTCTTCCATTAAACCTCACGGAAATGTCACGTCAGTTATTCTTTGTGAAAACGGGAAACGCGAACTCCGCGCTGCTCCGTTTGCGTAGCGTAAAATTTCCCACAAGGCGTGAAATTTTACTTTACTCCTGACGCGGATCAATGATCTTCACTGCATCTGCTACGCGGCCGTACTGTCCTTTTGCCTTCTCGTAAGCAGTTGTCGGATCGTCGCCTTTTTTGATGAAGTCAGTCATTTTTCCAAGAGAAACGAACTGATATCCGATAACTTCGTTATTCTCGTCAAGAGCAATACCGGTTACATAACCTTCTGCCATCTCTAAGTAACGAACACCTTTCTCTTTGGTAGCGTACATTGTACCAACCTGGGAACGAAGTCCTTTACCTAAATCCTCAAGACCAGCACCGATTGCAAGACCGTCATCAGAGAATGCACTCTGTGTACGACCGTAAACGATCTGTAAGAATAACTCTCTCATTGCTGTATTGATTGCATCACAAACAAGGTCTGTGTTTAATGCTTCAAGAATAGTTTTGCCCTGTAATACCTCTGCTGCCATAGCTGCGGAATGTGTCATACCAGAGCATCCGATTGTCTCAACTAAAGCTTCTTCGATTACACCATTTTTTACATTTAATGAAAGCTTGCAGGCACCCTGCTGAGGAGCACACCAGCCAACACCGTGTGTAAAACCTGAAATATCTTCAATTTTTTTAGAATGAACCCATTTGCCTTCTTCCGGAATTGGAGCTGGTTCATGTTTTGCGCCCTTTGCTACAGGACACATGTTTTCAACTTCCTTAGTGTAAATCATTTTAAGACTCCTTTCACTTAATAGAACTGTATGTATCAGACTTTGTTATACATTTAACATACCTTACCTATTTTCGCACATTTTGTTGAAATCTACAAGTCCTAATCGAAAAAAATTATCTTTATTCCGTGTATTTGTTTTTATACACTAATCAAAATAATTCAATTCTGAAAAAACTTCCGACCCCAGTCTGCCGGCGTTGCTGATATTTTCCCCATCCACATGAATATATCCTTTTGTTCCGTCTTTGGCACGAACATAGATCCATTCCTTTGCATCGGAACTGATAAAGAATACATCCTGACCGGATGAAACCGTCACCTGGTCTGATGTCTGATCCATAGCCTCCCACAGTGGGAGATCCACATATAATCTGTGCGGTGTGAAATACTGATACCTGTGCATTCCGGTATCCATATACTCTAATTTCCCCGCATCACTGTCATACCACCAGTAGCCATTTAAGTATGCTGTCTCAAGAATATCTGTACGAATTGTTCCATAGATTCCGCTTTGTCCGGTAAAGCCGTTGATACCGCCATTTTTTTCTTTAAAAGGAAAACCAGTAACTTCTCCGGCAAATTCGAGTGTGTTTCCATCATACCGGTAAAAATATGTCACATAATCACCACTCGGCCCATCATCTAAGACAGCAATCTCTAACGAATCATCATAAGCATTAATATCAGTGACATAAAAGCAATCTGTTTCCGGTGTCACCATCGCCGCATATTCGCACAGTTCATATGAAGTTCCATTCACGGTAAGGATACAGGAATACCCTGCATAATCGCCACTCTCTTTCACATCATAACGTATTTCTTCTTCCCTGCCGTCTCCATCAATATCTTCCATAACTTTCTGTCCTGTTTTATACTCTTTCGGATATGGATGTTCGTCTGCATATGTTTTTTCTGCTTCCTGTATCACTTTCAGATTATCTTTCTCTGTCTGGCTTAACACAGACTCGTCAAATGCATCTGTCTCCGCCGTTTTTTCATACCAGGAACATGCATTAAAATAACTCTGCAGATATTCATTGGTAAAACCCCGTCCATGTCTTGCATAGATTTCATTGCGTGCTAACCATAAATCATTGTCCGACATATTGATAAGACTGTCTGCCGAAATTGTCTGTGTCATACTGACCGGAATGATATACTGGTCAGCATCTTTGTGCAGGTTCTGTGTATCAATGACCGCATTCTGTACTACCGTATCTGACTGCTGCATCATCCCTTGATATTCATTTAAAGTATCCTCATTTTCCACATCGCAGCTCACATCCGTAGGCCTCACAACCTCATATAACACTCCATCATCGGTATATCCTAAAATACTTACACCGGCAGCATCCGGATACCATTCCGTGTCTTTGGTAATTCCAAAAAGAAACCCCGTCCCACTTTCTTTCTCATAGGATTTTTTCTGAAAAACAGAAAAACCGGTATCATCTTCTAAAATTACATACTTATCTTCCCAGCTCTCCGGGAACTGCAGCGTGATCTCTTTCCAGATATATTTTTCTTCGGCTGCTTCCATTTTTTCAGACGCACTGCTGTCTATTTCGGATTCTGTTTCATCTGTATCTGAAATTCCTGCTGTTTTCTGCTCATTGCTGTTTATTTTATTTTGTGCCATATCTGGCTCACCACACCCTGCTGTAAAAAGCAAAAGTGCGGCTGTAAACAACCACACTTTATTTTTCATATAATTATGCACTCCTTTCTGTCAGTGCAAAAACTTTTTTATATCATCTGCCGTACTGTGAATTTTCTCTACCGCATTCTGAACCTGTTTTGCAACATCAAGGTTTTCTTCACTGAGTGTATGTACCTGTTCTGCACTCGCCGTAACTTCCTCAGTCGCTGCCGAAAGCTGCGAGCAGTTTACCACAATCTTATTGTTGGAATCTGAAAGTCCGCTTACCTTTTTATTGACCTCTTCAATATGGGCAACCAGCTCACCTATATTTTTATTAAGCAGATTAAATGTTTCTGACGCAGCAAGAATCTTTTCTTTCTGATCTTCCGTTGCCTGTACAGAACCTTCTACTGATACAACCACATCATTTGCATTTGCATTCAGTTCGTTTGTAATTCTCGTGATCTCTTCCGTCGAATTTTTTGTCTGTTCCGCAAGCTGTCTGATCTGCTCTGCTACAACCGCAAAACCTCTTCCGGCTTCTCCGGCACGTGCACTCTCAATAGATGCATTTAACGCCAGCAGGTTTGTCTGGCTTGAAATATTTAAGATCATACCTGCAATCTCTTCTACTTCTTTTGTCTTATCCTGAAGTTTGGTCATTGCCTCAGTAACATCATGATTTGTATTTGTGATCTGCTCTGCCTGATCTTTCAACTCATCCATCACACGCATATTTTCCTGAATGCTGTCATTTGAATTCATTGCGATATCCACCATCTGTTTTGATCGCTCACTTGTTTCCTCGATCGCATCCTGGATCGTTGCAGTCATGGTATTCTGTTCTTCGATGCTGTTTGCATTCATTCCGGAAGCCGTTGTAATCTCCTGCATACTGCCAGTTACAGAATTGGTCGTCTCGACCAGTTTTCCGATCAGGCTGCTGCTCTTAACTGATTCTTCCTGAACAGTTTTGGAAATCTCAAGCACTCCCTGTAAAATTTCATTCTGCTTTTTGTGTTCCTCATCTATGGATCCAAGTGCATCTGCGTTAAACAATAATGTGATCTTTCCAATTCTTGAAACCATAAATAAAACGCCAAGCACGCCGACCACAGAACATATTGTATCCACGTTCAATACAGTAATACCCTTTATTCCCTGAACAATCGTAACGATCACGTAGAGAATACTCACTCCCACACAGGTTCTTTTTAATCCACCTTCATCATAGTACGGAATCTGTAACGCAACTAAAACGATCAGTACATACGTAATAAAATGTGCATCTGTCTGTACTCCGACTAACAGATACTCTAATCCCATCTCAAGCGTAGCAATCACTTTTAATTTTGCTGTTGCATGATCTTTATGATAAATAATCGTGTTCAAAACTGATGCGCCTATTATTAATACAGTATTCCCATATACTGTTGCATTTACCAGATTCTGATTTGCCATGCGGAGCCACAGATACAGTAAAAACAATATTCCAAGAAATATGGTTGCACCTATATAGAACCGGTTCATCTTTTTGATCCGTTCCGCTTTATCATTATAAATATATTTCTTTTCTTCTTCCATATATTTTATCTCCCTGTACTTAAAATATAATCAATATTTTCTGCCATAACTTATCCGACCTGTCCGGATCTTAAGTTTAAGAATATCATGCTTCTTTTTTCTGTACAACCTCGCCCGGTTTCTTAAAAATTGAGTTTGCCGGGATCACTCCCCTGACACTTGAAAGCGGATATACATTTGTATGTCTGCCGATCACCGTTCCAGGATTTAATACAGAGTTACATCCAATCTCCACAAAATCCCCAAGCATGGCACCGAATTTTTTCAATCCAGTCTCGATCTTCTCATCACCGTCTTTTACCACAACCAGTGTCTTGTCGGATTTCACATTTGACGTGATCGAACCTGCACCCATATGCGATTTATAGCCAAGAATGGAATCGCCAACATAATTATAATGCGGCACCTGAACGGAATTGAAAATAATATCATTTTTCAGTTCTGTGGAATTGCCGACAACAGAACCCTTTCCTACGATCGCACTGCCGCGGACAAATGCGCAGTGACGGATTTCTGCATCCTCATCAATGATCAGCGGACCGTTTAAACATGCTGTCGGTGCCACTTTTGCACTCTTTGCAACCCAGATATCCTCGCCTCTTTTTTCAAACTTTTCCGGATCTAATGTTGGTCCAAGTTTTTTTATGAACTCACTGATCCCTTTTAAAGCCTCCCATGGATATGTAAACTGTTCTAAATATTCTTTTGCGATTGTTTCATCTAAATCATATAAATTGCTGATTTTTGCGTTTTCCATCTTTTCCTCCATCCCAGAATGTCTCTGTCACATGGATATGAATCCAGTGTGATCCTGGCATTTCTGTTTGCATACTGGTTCTATTGTAAAACGTTTTCACAGATCTGTCAAAATAATATTCGAACACTGCAAAAAAATTTCCGGACAGACAAGAATTTCTGTCTGCCGGAGATTTCTTATGGCATAAATTCATCTAAAAAATTACTTCCAGCGATCCATTCTGCTTCTTCCTGTTCCTGAAATGCTGCAGCCTCATCCGCCATAGTGGCATAGAAATCATCCGCACCATCCGGTGTCTGTTCTGCCTGCTGTGGCTGCTGTTTTTCAGTCTCATTTTCCTGCACAGCCATCTGCACTTCTGATTGTTTCTCTGACTCCTGTTTTTGTAGAGACAGGCTTCCCGGATTGTCAAAATCAAAACTGATCCGCTCATCCTCATATTTTAAACAGGAATCAAACACATTCCCTGCTTTCGAGTTAAATCCAGTCACGGGAGTTTGACACATTGAAATCCAAAAAAGTACCACAAAGCCTTGAAATAGGCTTATTTTTTTGTCAAATTTTTATTTTTATTATATAGTAATATTTGGTGATATGTGGTATAATAGTGACAGAGGTGATTATTGTGCGTATAACAACATCAAAATCAAAAAA
>ERZ860668.2282-NODE-2282-length-10471-cov-7.207277_pt1 | contig 10471 bp, 8 predicted proteins | sample MGYA00510062_ERZ860668 | MGnify/ENA primary metagenome ERZ860668 (study PRJEB30046, sample SAMN00715258) | human gut metagenome | study: EMG produced TPA metagenomics assembly of the A metagenome-wide association study of gut microbiota in type 2...
GGGCTGGCATGATCGCCAACCGCTCCACCGGTTCTCTGGTCAGCTTTGAGACCGGTGAGGCCGTCACCTATGGCCTGTTCAACGCGCAGCAGCGCGGCACTCTGCTGGTGGGCGCCGGCGAGAAGGTCTACGAGGGCATGGTCATCGGCTACACCGCTTCCGGCGAGGACGTCGATGTCAACGTCTGCAAGACCAAGCACCTGACCAATACCCGTGCTTCCGGCTCTGACGATGCTCTGCGCCTCATCCCCATCAGCAAGCTGAGCCTCGAGGGCTGCCTCGAGTTCCTGGCTCAGGACGAGCTGCTGGAGGTCACTCCCGAGAACCTGCGCATCCGCAAGCAGATCCTCAACCACGAGCAGCGCATGAAGGCCAAGAGCAAGATGAAGTAAGCCTTCCTCATAAAATGCAAAATGTCCCGTCCTCTGCACTCTATGTACAAAGGGCGGGATTTTTGTTTGTCTTTATTCCTCTTCTCCGGTCATTTTCTGCCGGGCCAGCGCCTGCAGTTCTTCCAGTGAGCTCACCTTCACCTTGTTCGTCTTGTGCTTTTGGAAATGCTTTGCCCCCTTTGCGTCCCGGTGATGGCCGTGTCCCCGATGGGTCGGCTTCGGCGGTTTTGCGGCAGGGACACTCCCCGTCTCCGGGAGCGGACTGTTTTTCCGGTAGAGATCGTGCTGGACGATGTATTCCAAATACTCCATGATGGTCTTCTTGTGAATGGCCTGACTGTGATAGCCGGGGATGTCCTCACTCTCAGTCAGATGGCTCCTATGGGTGTTCTTGTGATAGAGCCAGATCTTATCTTTTCCCTTCCAGACGAGCCGCCACCCGCCGATGGACGTCGTGACGTCGATCTCGCCATCCCGCAGCACACACTGCATCCCTCTCTGGCTGCAGAAGGACTCTATCTGCGTCCGAGCCTGCCCATACCGGATGCCCAGCGGTGAACACCGGTCGCAGGCCGTCAGGCCGAGGGCTGCCGCATCGGCTCTCCCGAAAAGCGGCTTCCACTGCAGATAGTCCGGCCCCTCCCGGAGCGGTTTACAGCAGGGGCAGGCACGGTCATGGTAAAGCTTTTGCGGGTCGTCCTCCCGGTAGAACAGCTTCGGTGCCGGCGGATAATCCTGCGGCGTCCCCAGAGCACCTGCGTGAGGCTGGAACTTCACTGCGTGCAACCGCTCCATCTCCCAGAGATACAGCGCCTTCTTCTTTTGGCAGTCTCTGCAGAGAGCAGCCCCTTCCAGAAGCACCTGCGGCGTACAGGACTGTCCGCCCGTCAGGCCGAGATGACTGCATCCCGGCAGGTGGACGGTGTTTGTCCTGGGGTTAAGGCAGAGTTCTGTCTGCGTCCACTCCTCGCTCTGCGCCGCAAGCTGGCTCACCCTGTCCCACAGCTCAAGCAGAAAGCCCGCCCGGTATTTCGGCTGGTAAAACGTCTCCCAGGTCGTCTGGACATGAAACGCCCTCAGCACCTGCTGAAAAGGCACCCGGCCCCTCTTTCTGGGGCGGACGACTGCTCCCAGCAGTTCTTCCAGCAGAACGACTTTCGCCGTACAGAGGCGATGTCCGCAGTCATGCATCGCCTGCCGGAACAGCTCATATTCTTTCCGGCTCCACAGGACCAGAACGTCATAGGCCGGGAAGGTCTCCGCTACCGTATTCAAAATCTCTTTTCGCGGCTTTGCTGTTTCCAGTACCGTGATGTTGTGGTAAACAGCATCTTTTGTCCACTGCGTCAGGGCGCTCATGTCGTCCAGATGGGTGTAGCGTCCGTACCGCGTCATTCCATTCGGGCTGTAAGACTGACAGCAGACCGCAAAAATATCGCTCGGCACGGGCATTTCGGCCCGGGCATTCCACATGAGCGTCACAAACAGGTACTTCATTTTTACCGTCCTTTCCTCTGGCCGTGCTCTCTTCTGCCTCCTATTTTACAAATCATCTGTCCGATAAAACTCTCTTTTGAGATTTTTTGCAGCAAAAATGCCCTGGATCCTGCGATTCAGGGCATTTGCCGTTGTATTTTTGAAATTTCAGCCTGCGTAGGCACTGCCGGGTGTCCATGCATTATCGGCAGAATACTTGGCGTGGTTGCGCAGGTAAGTGACCCACGCGCCGTAGCCGTTGCCCGCCGAGAAGTGGACGCCGTCCGGCGCAGCCAGCACCTCTTTCAGGTTACCCTCGCCGTCGGCCAGCGTCTCCCACAAATCGAGGTAGACACAGTCCTTATCTGCGGCCAGCAGGGCCAGCTGCTCGTTCACCGAGCGGATGATGTCCGAGGCAAGGCCCGGCTTTTCCGCTGCGGCCTCGGGGCGGACGGGCGGGATGGACTCAACATAGATGACGCAGTCCTCTCCCAGCGTCTGGCGCAGCGCATCCAGCATCTGGCCGTAGTAAGCGAGGAAGCGGTCTGCCGCACCCACGGTGGTCAGGGTGTTGGTACCCAGCAGGATATACAGCTTCTTGGGCTGAGCAGCGGCCAGCACGTCCAGCGCGACTTCCTCGCCCCGCACACTGCTCTTGACGGCGCTGCGGTTGACGATGGCATCCGGACCAACGCCGGTGTAGCCGCAGATGAGTGCTCCGCCGAGGTTGATCTTATAGTCGGAGAAGCCCACCGTCAGGCTGTCACCGAGGAAGGCGGCATCGGAGAAGTAGCTCAAATCGACCTGGCCGCTGGCAGGCTGGCGGATGACGCTGCTGTCGTAGGCTTTGACGCTGTAGGCTCCCGCCGTCTGACGGGCCGGGCCGAACTGCTCGAGGGTCACGGCGGGCGTGCCGTCCGCTGCCGCTGTGCCTGCGCTACCGCTGTCCGTGGTGCTGTCCGCCGCGCCCTGCATAGGCAGCGGAGCCAGAATGTTCTGCGCCGTGCCGTTGGCCGTCACGGTGGGCAGCTCTTCGGGCTGTGCCTGTCCATGCTCGAGGATGGCCGTAATGGCGAAGCTCACCAGCAGGATGCCGGCCACGGCCCCCGCAAACCGGATGGCTCCGCCGGGACCGCCTCTGCGGCTCCTGCCCGTGCTATGATAATCGTGTGAAATGCCCATAAAGGTGTTCCCGCTTTCGTTTGGTTCTGCTCTTAGTCTGCCCGGGTGTCGGCGGGTTATCCCCGCTTTCCGGCCCGGCAGAGCTGTGCAGCACCTATTTTATCATAATTTTTTTGCCTCTGCAACCAATTAGGGCTTGCATACAACAGGTAAAACGGTTACAATAGAAGAAGAGCAGATTTTTGCACACATTTCTCGAAGTGCTTGCACGACCTGCCAGAACTTTTGTGCGAGTTGCAGTCACCGATTGTTGGCTGTTCCCCCGTCCGTACACTGTGCAGGGTGTACGGACCGCGAAACGGGGACGGCGCGGAGCGGTGCTGCGGCGCACAGGAAGTCCAATTTATCGGTAAATGGTACAAGGAGGTTCTCATGGCCAAAAATGTCATCATCGGCCAGAGCGGCGGCCCTACCGCCGTCATCAATTCCAGCCTCGCAGGCGTCTATAAAGCCGCCTGCAGTCTGGGCGCAGACAAGGTCTACGGCATGAAGTACGGCATCGAGGGACTGCTGAAAGAGGAACTCGTGGAGCTGAACGTCCTGCTGGACGACCGGCTCAGCATCGAGCTGCTCAAGCGCACGCCGTCCAGCTATCTGGGCAGCTGCCGCTACAAGCTGCCGGACCCGGATGTGGACTCTACCCCGTTCATCAAGCTGTTCACCCTGTTTGACAAGTACGATATCTGTGCGCTGTTCTACATCGGCGGCAATGACTCGATGGACACCATTGCAAAACTCTCCCGTTACGGTGCCCAGGTGGGCAGCAACGTCCGGTTCATCGGTGTGCCCAAGACCATCGACAACGACCTTTGCCTGACCGACCACACCCCCGGCTACGGCTCTGCCGCCAAGTACATTGCCACCATCCTGAAGGAGGTCATCCGTGACTCCTCCGTTTACAACATCCGCAGCGTGACGGTGGCCGAGATCATGGGCCGCCACGCGGGCTGGCTGGCCGGTGCGGCCTGCCTGGCCGGCGGCGATGACTGCGAAGGCCCCGACCTCATTCTGCTGCCCGAAGTTCCCTTTGACCCGGACAGGTTCCTGACCCGGGTGGACGAGCTGCAGCGGGTCAAGCCCAATGTCATCATTGCAGCCAGCGAGGGCGTTAAGACAGCCGACGGCACCTATCTGTGCGATCTGGTCTCCACTGCCGGGCAGCTGGATGCCTTTGGCCACAAGGCCATCCTCAGCGGCACCAGCCGGTACCTTTCCGATCTCATCCACGACAACCTGAACTGCAAGAGCCGTGCCATTGAGTTCTCCACCCTGCAGCGCTGCGCCAGCCATCTGGCCAGCCGCACCGATGTGAACGAGGCCTATGCCGTGGGCGGCGCTGCCGCTTCCGCTGCCTTTGCGGGCGAGACCGGGCGGATGATCTCGCTCAAGCGCATTTCCGATTACCCCTACCAGTGCATCACCGAGTCGGTGGATGTCCAGCAGGTGGCAAACCTGGAGAAAAAGGTGCCGCTGGACTGGATCACCCCGGACGGAATGCAGGTGACAGCGGCATTTGAGGAGTATGCCCGTCCGCTCATCCTGGACGAAGTGACACCGGTCTATGTCAACGGTACCCCGCGCCATATCTGCCTGTAAGTTTCATTTGCGCGTTTCCTCCCCCCTCGTGGTCTGTTTTCGTGCTCCTGCACGATAATATAAAAGCCGAAACAGAAGAAAAGGAGAAATCATCATGGGTAAAAATGCAATCGTTGGTCAGTCTGGCGGCCCTACCTCCGTCATCAATGCAAGTCTGGCAGGCGTATTCGAGAGCTGCAAGAGCCGCGGCGCTGAAATTGTTTACGGCATGTGCAACGGCGTTGCCGGTCTGCTGGAGGAGCGCGTGGTGGATCTTTCCACCGTGCTGACCGATGACCTGGATATCGAGCTGCTCAAGCGCACCCCGTCCAGCTTCCTGGGCAGCTGCCGCTATAAGCTGCCCGATTGGCACGATGACGAGACCGTTTACAAGAAGCTGTTCGCCATCCTGGAAAAGCTGAACATTGGCTACTTCTTCTACATTGGCGGCAACGACTCCATGGATACCATCGGCAAGCTGGCTGAATACGGTAACCGCATCCAGAGCGACATCCGCTTCATGGGCGTTCCCAAGACCATCGATAACGACCTGATGGTGACCGACCACACCCCCGGCTACGGCTCTGCGGCAAAGTACATCGGTGTGGTGATGAAGGAGATCATCCGCGATGCCACCGTTTACGGCACCAATTATGTCACCGTGGTCGAGATCATGGGCCGCAACGCCGGCTGGCTGACCGCTGCTGCCTCTCTGGCCAAGAGCGATGACTGCGAGGGCGTGGATATGATCTGCCTGCCCGAAGTCCCCTTCAACGTGGAGCACTTCATTGAGAAGGTCCGCGCCATGCAGGAGAAGAAGCCCAGCATCGTGATCGCTGTTTCCGAGGGTGTCAAGCTCGAGGACGGTCGTTACGTCTGTGAGCTGGCCGATGATGTGCACGCAGTGGACGCTTTCGGCCACAAGGCACTGACTGGTACTGCACGCTATCTGGCGAATGTGGTCGCCCGCAATCTGGATACCAAGACCCGCTGTATCGAGCTGTCTACCCTGCAGCGCTGCGCTGGTCACCTGACCAGCCGCACCGATATCACCGAGGCTTACCAGGTGGGCGGCGCTGCTGCCAAGGCTGCCTTTGAGGGTGTCACCGGTCAGATGGTCGCCCTGAAGCGCATCTCCAACAGCCCCTATCAGTACATCACCGAGCTGCACCCCATCAGTGAAGTTGCAAACCTCGAGAAGAAGGTTCCCCTGAGCTGGATGAACGAGAATCACACCCAGATGACCGAGGAATTCCTCGAGTATGCCCGCCCGCTGATCCAGGCTGAGCTGACTCCGCTGTACATTGCAGGTCTGCCCCACCACATCTACATGAAAAAGTAATTTCTCCTTTGATTCCTTCTAAGGCATAGCAAAACTCCCGCCCGGCTCCGGGCGGGAGTTTTGTTGCTGTATGGCTTATGAATTACTGTTTTCCCAGCTGCCAGAACGCCACGGCGCTGGCGGCAGCAACGTTCAGGGAATCGACCCCGTGGGACATGGGGATCTTGACTGTGTAATCGCAGGATGCGATGGTGGTATGGGAAAGGCCGTCTCCCTCCGTGCCCAGCACAATGGCAAGCTTCGGTTCCCGGGCAAGGGCTTCGTCATCGATGCTGACCGAACGGTCACTCAAGGCCATGGCAGCCGTCTTGAAGCCCAGGGCATTCAGCTGAGCAAGCCCCTTTTCGGGCCAATCGGCGGGCGTTTCGCCGATCTGCGCCCAGGGCACCTGAAATACCGTGCCCATACTCACGCGCACGGCCCGGCGGCAGAGCGGGTCACAGCAGGAGGGGTTGATAAGAACAGCGTCCATGTTCAGCGCTGCCGCGCTGCGGAAGATGGCACCCACGTTGGTGGAATCCACAATGCCCTCCAGCACGGCCACCCGCCGGGCGTTCCGGCAGAGCTCCTCCACGGTGCGGGGCTTCGGACGTTGAAAGGCGCAGAGCACGCCCCGGGTCAGCTCGTAGCCTGTCAGTGCAGCCAGCAGCTCCCGGTCAGCAGTATAAATGGGTGCATCCCCGCAGCGGGTCAGGATCTCCGCCGCTGGGCCGGTGATCTGCCTGCGCTCCATCAGCAGGGAGACCGGTACAAAGCCTGCATCCAGTGCCCGGGAGATCACCTTGGGGCTCTCGGCAATGAAGATGCCTTTTTCGGGTTCCAGCCGACTGCGCAGCTGGTTCTGCGTCAGGCGGGCGTAGGGGTCCAGCTCCGGCGCGTGAAAGTCCGTGATCTCGATGATATTGGGCATGGGGAGATTCTCCTTTTTCTGTATGAATGGTCTTATTGTAGCACAACCCGGATGCAATTGCAAAATACATGGCAGACATATTCGTTTTACATAGTCAAAACCGCCAAAAAGCACCTTTTGTTTTTGACAAATCCGTCAACCCGCGCTATAGTATAGGGGTAAAAAATCAGAGGGGGAATTTGCATGAATTCCAAGAAAAAGCGCCGCGGCCAGATGTCGGAAGCCTTCTGCACGGCAATGTTCCTTTCACTGTCCGGCGGCCTGCAGGATGTATACACCTATCTGTTCCGGGGCAAGGTGTTTGCCAACGCCCAGACCGGCAACATCGTGCTGATGGCTGTCCATGCCTTTGCCGGGGAGTGGGGGCGTGTGCTGCATTATCTTGTGCCCCTGTGCTTCTTTGCGCTGGGCGTGTTTGCGGCAGAGCTGATGCACCAGAAGCTGCAGAATCTGCAGCGGCTCCACTGGCGGCAGCTGGTGGTGCTATGTGAGATCGTGATGCTGTTCGTGGTGGGCTTTTTCCCGCAGGAGTGGAATCTTATGGCCAATGCGCTGGTCTCGTTTGCCTGTGCGATGCAGGTGCAGACCTTCCGCAAGGTGAACGGTTATGCCTTTGCCAGCACCATGTGCATCGGCAACATGCGCAGCGGCATGGACTCCCTCTGCAGCTGGGTGCTCAACCGCAATCCTGCCGCCCTGAAAAAATCCTTCTATTACTGGGGCATCATCCTCCTGTTTGCGTTGGGCGCGGGCCTGGGCAGCCTGGCGCTGGATCTCTGCGGCGCAAAGGCCATCTGGCTCTCCTGCCTGCTGCTGGCCGTCAGCTTCTGCCTGATGTTCCTGAAAGAAGATGTGGAAGAGATCAAAGAAGATCTCGAAGCACTGGAAGCAAAACATTAAATCAAGGAGTTTCCCTCAGTTTCACGCTGTTTACCGCCATGCCAAAGGCTCCCCTGGTAGGGGAGCTGGCGAGCGCCAGCGAGACTGAGGGTTTATTTTTCCCCCGAATCTATCCAACACTTCCCCGGTCTCCTTCGTCTTACAGGCAGAACGACGCAATGAAAGGAGGAAGCCCCATGTGGGAGCTGCTGTACGAGACCTTCTGGGACAGGCTGGAACACTTCTGTTTCAATCTCTGCCGGGACGAAGCCCGGGCGGAGGATCTGACCCAGGAAGTCTTTCTGCGGGCACTGCAGAACCGGAGCCTTATCAACAGCTTTACAGAGCGGCAGTGCAAGGCCTGGCTGTTTACCACAGCGCGGAATCTCTACTGCGACCAACTCCGCCGGGCGGCAAAGGAGGAGCAGCTGCTCAGCACCTTTTTCCCGGAAGAGGACAGTGCTGAACCGGATTCCGCGCTGGACACGGTGGAAGCCGCCAGTCTGCTGGCTCTGCTCACCCCGGAAGAGCGGCGGCTGTTCACCCTGCGCTATACAGCGGGCTACAATGCCAGCGAGATCGGTCAGCTGCTCTGTCTCCCGCCCGGCACGGTCCGCAGCCGCCTTGTCCAGATACGCCATCGCCTCAAAACTGAACTTACGGAGGAATAAATGATGAAAAAGAACCTGAATGTGGACGCTATGATCCTGGACCTGCGCAATGTGCAGGAGGATTTTCTTGACCGCTATGAGCAGATCAAGCTGGACTGCATGATCGCGCTGACCTCGCCCCGGGTGCAGACGCTCCTGAGCCAGCACAACATTTCTCTGGATTCGATGCTCTGCAAAAATGTCCCGGAGGAGGTCTCGGTGGGTGTGGTCAATGGCAAGGTCACGCTGAGCTCTGCCAGCCAGACCGCCGCCGGGCAGGTACTGGTGGTCAACGGCAAGCTGATGATCACACCGGATGCTGCGGAGGTTTTACAGAAGTACGCCTGCATTCTGGTCAACGGTATGATCTACTGCCCGCAGTGCCTCTCGGCAGTGGTATCCGCCCGCTGCATCCTGAACGGAAAGCTGGCGGTCTACCCCGATGATGCAGTGCTCCTGCCGGGAAGCTCCATCAAGCTGGACAACACCTTCCTGCTGCGGGCACAAAGCCGCCTGTACTGGAATGAACATCGCTTCCTGGCGGTTGACCCCAGGCTCGACACTGCCGCACTGGCCGCAAAGGGCTGCAGCTTTTCCGCTCCAAAGGCCATCCTGTGCGCAAGCCTTGCGCCCGTTCTGGCCCCGCTCTTCCCGGATTCCACCGAGCTGATCATCGTGCCGGACGGCACCGCCGTGGTGGAGGACGACCTGGAGCTGACCGCCTCTTCCCTGCGCCGGTATGGCACCCGTCTCTATGTGCTAGGTGATGCTGTCATCCCCGCAGAGAGCGCAGACCTGCTGGCTCAGATCGAATTCCTGCATGTTACCGGTGAAGTAGAGCTGCCTGATGCTCTGGAAGCAGCCTTCTTTGCCATCCCTGAGCTGGAATGCGGCAAAGTAGTCCACGAGGACGCTCTGCCCAAGCAGACCCGCGCCAAAGCAAAGGATGAGGAGCCCGATCCGGATACCGTGACCCTCAGCGGCATCCAGCTGACCCTGTAATCCGCACCGTTCCTCCCTGCCCCGCTCTTTCCGGCAGAAGCTTTCTGCTGGAAGGAGCGGGACTTTTGTTGATTTTTATTGCACCCGCTCCTCTGATATGATATACTGTTTTTGTATTGTGCAATTCCCCGGGCACACTTCCGCTGTGGAACCCGCTGCCCGGGCAGGATATGGGAACCGAAATCAGGAAGAGGAGCAACGAATGAAAAAAGGATTTGACAACGACAAATACCTGCAGATGCAGTCGGAGCACATCCGGGAGCGGATCGCGCAGTTCGACAACAAGCTGTATCTGGAATTCGGCGGCAAGCTGTTCGATGACTACCACGCCTCCCGCGTGCTGCCCGGCTTCCAGCCCGATTCCAAGCTGCAGATGCTGCTGCAGCTGAAGGATCAGGCCGAGGTCGTTATCGTCATCAACGCTGAGGACATCGTCAGCAGCAAGGTGCGCGGTGACTATGGCATCACTTATGATCTGGACGTTCTGCGTCTCATCGACGCATTCCAGGAGCGCGGCCTGTTTGTGGGCAGTGTATGCGTGACCATGTACACCGCTGCCCCCGAGGTGGAGGCCTTTGAGAAGCGGCTGAACAGCCTGGGCATCCGCACCTTCCGGCACTATAAGATCCCCGGCTACCCCAACGACGTTGCCCGCATTGTGAGCGACGAGGGCTATGGCCGCAACGAGTACATTGAGACCCAGCGCCCGCTGGTGGTTATCACGGCTCCCGGCCCCGGCAGCGGCAAGATGGCCACCTGCCTGTCCCAGCTGTACCACGAATACAAGCGGGGCGTGAAGGCCGGTTATGCCAAGTTTGAGACCTTCCCCATCTGGAACATCCCCCTGAAGCACCCGGTCAACCTGGCATACGAGGCCGCTACCGCCGACCTGAACGATGTGAACATGATCGACCCGTTCCATCTGGAGGCCTATGGCAAGACCGCGGTCAACTACAACCGCGACATTGAGATCTTCCCCGTGGTCAACGCCATGTTTGAGCTGATTGCAGGCAAGAGCCCCTACCACTCCCCCACCGACATGGGCGTGAACATGGCCGGCAAC